>Ga0129311_1000253_pt1 | contig 50308 bp, 45 predicted proteins | sample Go1ome_FD_94435 | JGI IMG/M metagenome (GOLD analysis project Ga0129311, IMG submission 94435) | Western lowland gorrila individual fecal microbial communities from Wisconsin, USA - Go1022B metagenome | ecosystem: Host-associated > Mammals > Digestive system > Large intestine > Fecal | place...
CGTAATGGGAACTCTGACTTCCTTAAGGCATCTGTCGCAGCTCATCAGTTGGGTTAAGACTGCATGACCTTTTATCAGTGCCTTGCCCATTCCCTCATTGGTAATGGTAAGCTTTAGCGGGCTCTGCTTCACAATGGGAAACACACCCATACGGCTTTTGAACTCTTTCAGCTCCATTGCAACGGATTCTTTCCGAACCCTGCCTTCGTTTGTAAATACATCTGTCAAATTAAGTAACATAGCCTGCTCCCGGCGAAAGCGCATCTGATGACACTCTTTCGTTTTCACACACTTGTATAGTATAACTTCGGGCACACACTTTGTCAACCAAAATTTTCATTTTTTATGACACTTTTTATGACAGTTTAGTTGCGTTCTGCCGCCCGTTTCTGTTACCCTTCGCTCACCTCTGTTTTCATAGCCTGCTTTACCTGGTAAGCTTATAGGTCTCTCTTGCAATGGCAAGCTCTTCGTTGGTGGGAATGACCATAACCGTAGTCCTGCTGCCCGGTGTGGTAATGGCAATGTCCTCGCCCCTCTTGGCATTGGCTTCTTCATCGATGGTAATACCCAGATAGCCTAAATACTGGTTGCAGATGATGGTACGCAGGAAGGAAGCGTTTTCACCCACTCCTGCCGTAAAGCAGATAACATCCACACCGTTCATGGCTGCCACATAAGCGCCGATGTACTTGGCGGTGCGGTATGCGAAAGCGTCCACTGCCACAACTGCCCTGTCGTTGCCCTCTTCATAACCTGCTTCCAGATCTCTGAAATCGGAAGAAAGGTAATCGGACATGCCGAGCAGACCGGACTTCTTATTTAAAAGAGTCATGATTTCGTCAATGCTCTTGCCCTCTTTGTGCGCAATGTATTCGATAATGGCAGGATCAATGTCACCGGAACGGGTACCCATAATCAGACCTTCCAGCGGAGTAAGTCCCATGGATGTGTCCACGCATTTGCCGTGATCCACTGCGGATACACTGGCGCCGTTTCCTAAATGGCACACAATAATCTTTAAGTCATCGTAATTTTTACCCAGCACTTCCGCCGCTTTTTTGCTGACATAGGAATGGCTGGTTCCGTGGAAACCGTATCTTCTTATTTTATATTTTTCATAATAAGAAATAGGCAGTCCGTAAAGGAATGCCTTCTTGGGCATGGTCTGATGGAATGCGGTATCGAATACGGCTACCATCGGAGTGTCCGGCATCAGCTTCTTTACAGCTTCAATACCGATTAAGTTTGCCGGATTATGAAGAGGCGCCAAGTCGTTGCATTCGGCAATGGCCTTCAGCACTTCGTCATCAATAATCGTTGCCTCGGAGAATTTCTCGCCGCCGTGTACGATGCGGTGTCCCACTGCTCCGATTTCACTCAGATCCTTTACCACGCCCGTCTTTTCGTTGGTCAGCGCCGCAAGCACCAAACGGATGGCATCGGTATGGTCTTTCATGGGAGAAACGGTCACTTCCTTGGTGCCGTCTGCCGGTGTATAACAAATCTGGCTTCCCTCAATGCCTATTCTTTCACAGATACCTTTTGCAATCAGCTTCTCGCTCTGTGCTTCAATGAGCTGGAATTTCAGAGAAGAGCTGCCGCAGTTGATAACAAGTACGTTCATATTTCCTCACCTTCTGCCTTTTGGGCTTATACAAGCTGAGCCTGTACGGCTGTCAGCGCAACTACACCTACTATATCCTCCCAGGAGCATCCTCTGGAAAGGTCGTTTACGGGCTTGGCAATTCCCTGCAGCATGGGGCCGTAGGCATCCGCTCCGCCCAGTCTCTGTACTAATTTATAGCCGATATTGCCGGCATCCAGATTGGGGAATATCATGACATTGGCTTTACCGCCTACCACACTTCCGGGAGCCTTTAGTTTGGCAACACTGGGAACCAGCGCCGCATCGGGCTGCAGTTCGCCGTCAATCACAAGATGCGGGTATTTTTCTTTGGCAATCTTCGTGGCCTCCACCACCTTATCTACCAGCGGATGCTTGGCACTTCCCTTGGTGGAATGGGAAAGCATGGCAATCACGGGCTTCGGGCCGATAAGGGACTTGAAGCTGCGGGAGGAAGTGTCGGCAATGGCTGCCAGCTCTTCCGGGGTCGGGTCCTGGTTCAGACCACAGTCTGCAAACAGGAACGTACCGTTTTCTCCTAAATTCTTCATCTGGGTATCCATAATAAAGAAAGCGGATACTAATTTCACGCCGGGTGCGGTTTTCAATATCTGCAGCGCCGGGCGCAGGGTGTCGGCTGTAGAATGGCAGGCACCTGCCACCATGCCGTCCGCATCGTTGTTCTTTACCATCACGATACCGAAGGTCAGGTAATCGGAAAGCAGGATTTCCCTTGCCTTTTCCGGTGTCATGCCCTTAGCTTTTCTGGTTTCGTACAAAACGTTGACGTATTCGTCTAATTTTTCGGTTTTCTGGGGATTAATAATCTTAAGTCCCGTCAGGTCAACTTCCAGCCATCCGGCACCGTCCATGATTTTTTCTTCGTCACCGATCATGATGATGTCCGCTATTTTTTCTTCCAATATTTTGGCTGCCGCAATCAGGGTTCTCTTGTCGTTGGATTCCGGCAGGACAATGGTTTTTTTATCTACTTTTGCTCTGTCTTTAATGAGATCTATGTATGACATATTGTTCTCCTTTCCCACTATGCAAACACTCTAATCTATATTATACTAAATACAGTTTTTTCATACAAGCATAAAAGTACGTTTTCTTGTATGTTTTCCGATACAAATTATTCATTCCGAAGGAGCGTATCCCATGAAAACCGTAGGTATCATTGCCGAGTACAATCCCTTTCACAACGGGCACCTTTACCAACTGAAAAAAGCCAAGGAAATCACCGGTGCGGACTTTGCCGTGGTGGTCATGAGCGGCGATTTTACCCAGCGCGGCACCCCCGCCGTCTTTGATAAATACACCCGTTGCCGTCTGTCCCTGCTTGCCGGCGCCGACCTGTGCATCGAGCTGCCTGTGGTTTTCGCCACCGCCAGTGCGGAGCTTTTTGCCAAAGGAGCGGTATCCCTGCTTTCCGCCCTCGGTGTGGACGCTCTGTGCTTCGGCAGCGAATGCGGGGAAATTGCGCCCTTATGGGAAATTGCATCCCTGCTCTTTGCGGAGCCGCCCGCTTACAAAGAAGCCTTGAATAAAGCCCTGAAGGAAGGGCTTTCCTTCCCCTCCGCCCGCGCGGCTGCGGTGCGAAAGTGTGCACATGCCGGCAGTCTGTCCGGCATGGATGCGGCTACATTCAACAATCTGCCTTCTGCCGGCAGTCTTCCCGGTGCGGATGTGTCTTCTTCCGGCAGTCTTTCCGGCGTGGATGCGGCTGCTTCCGACGTTCTCGCTTCTCCCAACAATATTCTGGGTATAGAATACCTTAAGGCGCTGCTTGCATTAGAGAAAAACGGACAACACGCGCCGGTTCCCTATACCATTAAGCGCGAGGGGGACGGCTATCTGTCCCATACCTTATCCGAGGAGTCTTTCTGCTCCGCCATGGCTCTCCGCAAAGGCATTGCGGAAGAAAATCCCGATTTGCTCCGCTATGTACCGGAAAGCATCCGGCAGGAGTTTGCCGATACCTGCCAAACGAAAAGCTTCCTGTGTGCGGATGATTTTTCCGGCATGCTTTTTTACAAGCTGCTTTCCGAAAAGGATGCCGGTTATGACGCTTACCTGGATGTTTCTTCCGATTTATCCGATAAAATACGGAAAAACCTTGCTTTCTTTACCACCTTTTCCGCTTTCTGCGAAAACAGCTTAAAAAGCAAGGATATTACCCTTACAAGGGTGTACCGTTCCCTGCTTCACATTCTGCTTTCCATAAAAAAAGAAGACCTTCCCGCTGTGGCTCCCTATGCCCGCATTTTAGGCTTCCGGGAAGCCTCCTTTGAAGTGTTTGGCTGTCTTTCCAAGGAAAATATTCCGCTGCTGTCCCGCTTAAAGGACGCGTCTTCCCTTTTATCCCCTGAGGCTCTTTCCTGCCTTTCCAAGGACATCTTTGCCGCCCACCTTTACGAACATGTACGCATGCAGCACATGCTACACAAGCCACACATGCTGCACATGCAAAAGGACGACTGCCCCTTTGTGTCGGAGTACAGCCGCCCTGTCATTCGGATTTCCCAATGACTTATGTCATTTTAGTTCTTAAAGCTGTGTATCGGAGCCGGTATTCTGCCGGTTCTGCTTACAAAAGCTTCACAGGAGAACGGATTGACCGGCATAACCGGTGCGTAACCTAACAGTCCGCCGAACTCTACCTTTTCTCCCACTCCCTTGCCGATAACGGGAATAACTCTCACTGCCGTGGTCTTCTGGTTTACCATACCGATAGCCATTTCATCCGCAATGATGCCGGAAATGGTGCTTTCGCTGGTGTCTCCGGGAATGGCAATCATATCAAGTCCTACGGAGCAGACACAGGTCATGGCTTCCAGTTTTTCAATGGTAAGAGCTCCTGCCACAACGGCATCAATCATCCCCTGGTCTTCGCTGACCGGAATAAACGCGCCGGACAAGCCGCCCACGTAGGAGGATGCCATAACGCCGCCCTTTTTCACCTGGTCATTTAAGAGCGCCAGTGCTGCGGTGGTACCGGGAGCGCCTGCATATTCCAGACCGATTTCACATAAAATATCCGCTACGCTGTCGCCGATAGCCGGTGTGGGTGCCAGTGACAAATCCACAATACCGAAGGGTACGTTCAACATACGGGAAGCTTCTTTGGCAACAAGCTGTCCCACACGGGTAACCTTGAACGCCGTCTTTTTAATGGTCTCGCAGAGCACTTCAAAGCTTTCGCCTCTTACCTTTTCCAGCGCAGTCTTTACTACACCGGGACCGCTGACGCCTACGTTAATAATCTTGTCCGCTTCCGTAACGCCGTGGAATGCGCCTGCCATAAACGGGTTGTCATCCGGTGCATTGCAGAATACCACTAACTTGGCACAGCCTAAGGAGTCATCCTCTTTGGTATACTCCGCCGTCTGTTTAATCATCTGTCCCATCAGACGAACCGCATCCATGTTGATACCGGTCTTGGTGGAGCCTAAGTTTACGGAGCTGCACACTCTTTCCGTTGTGGAAAGTGCCAAAGGAATGGAACGGATAAGCAGTTCATCCGCCGGTGTCATACCCTTGCTTACCAGTGCGGAATAGCCGCCGATAAAGTTTACGCCCACTTCGTGTGCTACCTTATCCAGAGTCTTTGCAATACTTGCAAAATCTTCAATCGTCTTGCAGGCTGCCGCGCCTATTAGGGCAATGGGGGTAACGGAAATTCTCTTGTTGACAATGGGAATACCGAACTCACCGGAAATTTCTTCACCGGTCTTTACCAGATCCTTGGCTGCTTCATAAATCTTTTTATAAATCTTGTCGTTTAAGGCATTCAAATCGGAATCGATACAATCAAGAAGGCTGATACCCAGGGTAATGGTTCTCACATCCAGATTTTCCTTCTCAATCATATTATTGGTTTCTACTACTTCTGATATGTTAATCATGGCTGTCTCCTTCGGTAAGCTTATACTCTGTGCATCATGTCAAAAATTTCTTCCTTCTGGCATTTGATGATAACGCCGATGCCTTCTCCTAATTTTTCTAATTCATCCGCCATATCTCCGTGGGATTTTGTGCTTTCCGCCGTATCAACTATCATCATCATATTGAAATATCCCTGAACGATGGTCTGGGAGATATCCAGAATGTTGATTTTATTTTCTGCCAGATAGGTGCAGACCTTTGCAATAATTCCTACCGTATCTTTTCCTACTACTGTAATGATTGTCTTTTTCATCGAGTAAATCCCTTTCTGTCCGCTTATGGGGACGCAAATTTGTCTTAAATTATAGTACATGGTCCTTTTTATTGCAAGGACAAAGCAAAGAAATTATGGCATAAACGGCATGAAACAAGGCACATAATATGCTGAAGACCCCTATGGTGATAAAAGGATACAACAGATATTCTATTCCGTTCAGGCAAAGGAAATCGCATCGTTTTCTCGTCTGCTCTATAAAAAACGTTGCGTTTTCCAAGGCATTCCAGATAATCCATCCCGTGGCGGCGCCCGTTATCAGATAGCCTGCAAAAAAACACAGAATGTTTTTCCAGCCCGGCTTCTTTTTTATGTAAAACACAATATAAGCTATAAACATACAAAGCAAAACAACAAGACTCACCCAGGCGCCCAGGAAGGTATCCACATCCAGAACAAATTCATCGATGGCATCCGCCAGAATAATAAACAGCCATATAACAATTCCCGCTATCAGACCTTTCCCAAAAGAACGTGATTTTTTCATGTATAGTCTCCTTTCCGTTTTTACTTTTCTTGGACATTTTTCGCTTTTTGCTTCCTCTAAGCTTCCTCTTCCACCTTTTCTATCAGTGCATTGAACTTTTTATAATGCAGCGGCGGGATATTGTGTGCTGCCTTCTTCCAAATCTCACTATGGCAGTGGGAATTTCGTTTTGCCATTTCCTCCACACTTCCTATCACCTCTGCCTGTTCCTTTTCTCCGGCAAGCGCATAAACAGGAATGGAAATCTGTTCAAAACCATTCACACTCTCCAGAGTGATGCCGTTATCAACCGAATTGCGGACAGTTTCTATTTTTACCTGCTGCATCTGCTCCACAAATTCTTTGCGCTGTGCTTTCGGCAGACCATTCATCAGACCTATCAGATTACAAAGCCATCTTTTCTTAAAAGAAGCAAATTGTTTCTCGTTCTGTTCCATGACAAACCGAAGCATATCGTCATTTTTTATCAGCCAGGGGCTCACGATAATCGCAGCCTTAAAAAGTTCTTCGTGCTCTGCCACTAACTTAAACGCAATTTGTGCACCCAGGGAAAACCCTACCAGCAGCACTTTCTGCTTTAAGCCGGCAATATAGGAAATCAATTCCGTTATCTGGCTGTCCGTATCAAATATTTTGTCCGTTTCCTTTCCATATCCCATCAGATGCGGTACAATCAGATGATATTTTTCCGCCAGCACATACTGTCTGCCAAAAGAATGTACAAAGTTTGCTCCATGCAGCATAACAATAATCTCTTTGTTTTCCGTTCCGTATTCTTCTACATGCATAAAAAATTCTTTTCTCCTTTCAGTACTTTCCCCGTATTATTGTGTAAACGTGCCTGTTTATCAATATATCACTCTTTTTTAGGTAACAGAATTTGTATCAGATGCTTATCCAACATAAGAGTCCGGTTCCAGGGATTTAAGATGACGCCTTGAATGTCCGACTCTGTAAGCGCCGCTTGAAACAACTTTCCCATGTCCGTCAGGAAAGTGGATTTTACACTGTCCGCACCTTTCAGTTCTTCTTCAAAGCCGGTAAATGCGGTCCACCAGGCTGCACCGTCCGAGGTTTTTACCACCCTTACATTCATTTGCGTCTGAGTCAGGGATGGCTCTACCGCCACGATAAGCTGTCCGCCTTCCTGCACCCGGCGCCGTATCACGGTAAGCGTATGGGCAAGCTGCTCCGGTGTTGCCTCTTTTTGCAGTGCTGCAATGGCTTCTTCTATTTTTTCATTGCCCTTAAGCCCTTCGTCCTGATATTTCTCTGCCATGATTTATCCTCCAAAATACTCTTTCTGTTCTTTCATCACCCAGGCAAAGGCTTTCGCCGTCCTCATTTCCGGCTCCTTAAAATGATTTCCCGCATTCCACTCCAGCATGCATTCTGTTCCCTGCCCGGCAAGGTACGCATGCGCCTTGCGGATGCAGTCGCCGACCGTGCACATAACCGGATTTTTCGTTTTTTCTTCCCTGTCTCCAAGGCTTAAGTACACCGCCTTGCTCCTGATTTCATGCTCTTTCATATAAGGAAGAAATCCTGGGAACCACATGGACGGAGAAGCTGCAGCGGTTCCCGCAAACACTCCGGTCTGATACGATGCCCACAGGGCAAAAAGTCCTGCAAGAGAATATCCGCCGATGTAATATTTCCGTTCTTTATCCAGGCATAGCTGTAAAATCACATCCAGTGTATGCGCAGCCCCGTCACCAAACGCTTCGTTTCCGAAAACCGCCGGTGCCTGCCAGGGTGACAAATCGGCATTCCAGTTATCCACTTTTACCGCAAACAATCCGAAATCCATTTTTGTCAGCCGCTTAATGGCTACTGCTTCCTCTCCCATCAGATTGATGTCATGGTCGCCCACCGGCTGAATTAAGATGACGGATGCTTCTTCCTTTCCATACTTGTATACCGTCATTGCTATTTCCTTTACTTAATATATGACCTAATATATGACCTGTTTGTATTACAAAGGGTGTTACTGGCAATAAAATCCTATATATCCATTTTCTTTTGAAACCAGAATTCCCCACATCCGTTCATGATTCCAGTCATTATTATTGTAAAACTCATAATCCACTGCTGTTTCAGCGAATTCACCCAGATAATTGTCAAATACCTTTTTATCGTAGGACTCCTCCGACCGATTTCTCACATGTGCTTCTTCCTTGTACTTAGCCACAATCGAATTTATGTACTCTTCCGATGCCTTGAATCCGAGAAATTTATAACCGCTTCCCTGCATCATTGACGGACATACCACCCACGTTACATCCGTTGCTTCCTCCGGTATCGCATCCGGAAAAAAGAAATATGCCTCCCTGTATTCTTCTTTTAATTTCTTGATATCGGATTTGTATTCATAAAGCATATGCCGTGGAAATAAAGGTGCAAAGAAGGCACCTGCATAATAAACCATACAGGCTCCAAGAAGTGCAGCAATGAATACCCTTCCCCCGGAAGGAACCTTAGCCTGCTGCTTCCCTTTGTTTTTCCAATAAATGCACATAGCTGTCATCAGCACCATAAACAACGCGGTCACAATATTCTGAAAACGTGGATGCAGAATACTGAAAATGCTAAGCAGCATGGCCGTTCCCCCAAATATCCACACATATACATTCAATACTTTTATTTTCTTCATTCCCCTGTTCCTCCCCAAATTGTTTTTTAAAATAAATAGGTAACAAAATCAAAACAAATCCAGCATATTGTCCAAATAGATGCTTTCCCTGACATGTATCCGGTACTCTGGTCTGGTCAGGTAATACAGTAAAAATTCCAGTACCAGTGCACTGCCAAGTCCCCTGCCCTCGATTTTAAACTGGGAAAAGCCCATGGGCAGATAAACGTCTGTAATATCCCCGGTGCCGATAAAGCCCGGATTTTCCATGGCTTTGGAGAAACGATACCCTGCTCCCGCATCCGGTGCGCTGCAATAGTGTTCTACATCTTCACCAAGACTCTTGCGGCTGACCGCTTCGTAGCAGCTTTTTCTTTCTTTGCATCCAAAAAAGCAGCATTCGTTGCAAAGAAATTCTACCTTGTCTTTTTGCTTTTTCGAAAGGGTACCCCATTTATCAACGGCCTTATTCAACCGGAAATCCGGCACCACATAACGAAATTCTTTTCTGTTTAGTTCTTCCGTAAGCTCTGAAAAATCCGTCAGCACTTTCGTAGTGGAGGACACCAGATACAGCCCCGGATAATGCTTTTGCAAATAGTCCGCCAGCAAATCGGAATGCACGATGACACCGTTTTCCGGCTCCCTGCTTTCTCCGAACATGGTGCAGAGCTCATTGCATTTTTTATCCGAAAGGTGCTCCTTTTGAAGCAAAGAATTGCTGAAGGTCAGCCGGGCGGAAATCCCATATTCCCGCATCAGGGCAAGCACCTCTTCGGGACGGTTGTCGCCAAAGCCGACCCGCCCGCCGCCCCACAGACAATCCGCCGGTGCCCCGTATACGGAACCGATATCGCACCAGTCATAAAAATATTCCCGGTGTTCCCGGAACAGGGGTAAAAACAAGCGGTACAGCTCATAGAATTCAAACAGACCGGGAAGGTGGTAATATGCCGTATTCTTTTTTTCTGTATTCATCCTGCTTTCTCCCATCTCCGCGTCTTACCGGTGCACATACATCCTCGTCTGTTCCGCTTCGCCATTCCTGGTAGACTTCCACCGGCACAAACCATTTGCTGTGGAACCATTCTGACGCTTTTTCCGCAATCTCCGGTTTCTCCCGCAAGGTCACAAACTGAGGAAAACACATCTCATAATAAAAGCATTTGTGCCGTTTTCCTCTGTATTCCTCTTCTTCCACTTCATTTGAAAGATACATTCCGGCTTTTTCCATCACCTTCCGGCTGGCGGTGTTTTCCTCAAAAAAACCCGCCATTACCTTCTGAAATCCCATTTCCTGCAGTTCTTTCAAGACAGCCTTCACCGCTTCGGTAGCATAACCGTGCCCTTGATACTTTGGATGAATGACATAGCCTATTTCAATGGCATCCACTTCTGTCCCACAGTCATTCACAAACCCTATCATACGGTTGTCCAAATAAATACCATACTCTAAATGAGCCGTATCCTCTATACGGCTGAACAAAATCAGCTTATCCACCAGAGAATATACCTGCTCCCTGTTTTCAAAATCGGGAACCATAAAGGTTTCCGTAATTTCTTCGTTGGTAAGAAGCTCCGCCAACTGTTCTTTGTCTGCCGCGGAATAGGGCTTAATGGTAAGCCTTTCAGTCTGAACCAACGGTTTCTTTTTTATGGATATATTCATCGTTCTCTCTCCATATGGAATTTTATCAGATAAGTACTTCTGACTCTCTGTCAGTATGGCACAGATATGGCGAAAACGCAATATTTTCCGGTGTTGAAAGCATTACCTGTTTTTGCATCCGGTGTCTTTGCCCCTCTTACTTTTATGCACCGGGGCTCGTTGCTATTCATTTTAAAATCCTCTTTTCTTCAGATCTGCCACAAGCTGCACATAAAATTCACGCACATCAAAACCCGGGATGTTTTCCCGGTTCAAATCTATCATATCCGCATGGGATATTCCTCTTTTCCCTTTCACCGTCAAAAACTGATATTGTTGTCCCCACCGGAAGGATTCCTCTCCCACAAGACCATCGTTTGGTCCGTCAAAGTGTTTTACAAGATGATAGGTAAAATTGAGCGGAAATCTACCGGATGTAGGCCGGTTCAGCTTAGAGCCCACGGACTGGTAATACAGATTGGGATTATCCTTTACTTCTTCATTCAACCTGGTGCAGTTTGTAAAGGTAAGGTCATGGACTGCAGCCAGAAAATCCGGGTTCTTATCTCCTAATTTTGCTGCACCTGTATTGTACAGATTTTCCACCGCATGCTGCTGTTTTTCCGGTATTCTGGTAAGCAGATAATCTGCAAACAGACACCCTCTGTGGGGAGTGTTGATAGTCGTAAGAGATGCCACACAAGGGGCAATATCCGTAAGGGCGATAGCTGTTCGCATGTCCAGTCCTCCTTTGGAATGGGCTATTACGTTCACCTTTTCACAGCCGGTTTCTGTGACAATCTGATGAATGCGGGCTGCCAGCTCTTTTGCACTGTCCTTTACCGCCGCCGCACTGTTATGGTTTCCATAGTAAATCACAGCGCCGTTTGCCTGCAGTTCTGCCGGTATCCTTCCCCAGTAATTCAAATGTTCAAAATCCCGGAAGAACACACCATGCACCATCAGAATCGGATACCTGGTATGACACACCTCCTGATTTTTTCTCTGTTCATTTCTTCTGCTTCGTATCTTTTCCAGTTTTACCTCATCACCCACGGTTTTAATGATAATATGCAGCATAACAAGATGGGCTATGGGAATCCACCCACACACGATTCCCAACACTCTCCACCGGATGCCAAGCTGTTCCGATGTCAGGTACACCATAATAATGCCTGTCCAGAAAATAATATTTTCTACCAGAATGACAATTCCAAGCCGCAAAAGCCAGTAGACCGGTTCTTTCCCAATTCCCGCCGGTCCCCGGAACCATTTTTCATAACAGCCAAAATAACCTAGCAATAAATATACGCATGCCAATACCGTTGTTCCGCAGAACAGCTGCAACATACGCCTTCCTATGCCGCAAATTTTGATTCTCATTCCAAATTCTCCCGTTTTTACAAACTCTTTTCCAGTAAAACCCGATTCACATGGGGAATACCGTTAACCGGTCTCCGTATGCATTTACTTCATCATTTCCGGAATAAATTTCTGAACACATTCATTCCAGAATTTCATATCATGAACCCCGGGCCACTCCAGATAAGTATGCTTTACTTCCTGCTTAGTTAAAAATTGATGCATTTTTCTGTTCGGCTCCAGCAGAAAATCTTCTGTTCCACATGCCATATAAATTTCCGGCATGGTCAGTTTTCCCTCGCTGTTCAGTATTTTTCGTACCAGAGTTTCCGGCACATTCTCGCTTTCCATCACTTTTTCCGGATTGCCGAAGCACTCTCTGTAGTATTCATAATTGGCAATGTCATTCCGGTATCCCGGCTTCATATCCGCAACCTCATACTGCACAAAATCGGAACTGAATGCTGCGGTCTTACTGAACACATCCGGATAAGCCAGCGCTGTGTGCAGGGAGCCGAAACCACCCATACTAAGTCCCATGATATAGGTATTTTCCCGCTCTTTCGCCAGTCCGAAAGTATTCCTGACAAATTCCACAAGTTCTTCTCCTACGAAGGATTGATAAGCATGCCCTGTGGAAATTCCATTCAGCCAGAAGCTGTTTTCACCGTTCGGGCAAATAACCGCAAAATTATATTGCTTAATCAAATCTTCCGGTATCCAGCAATCCCCTTTCCCCGTATAGCCATGCAGCAAAAATAAAGTTTTCATTTTCTTTTTGGGATAATTTTCTCTGGAAAAGGGGGTGTTTTCATCCGTCCGGCAGTCGGTAGGAATTACCATCTTAAAAGAAACCTCTCTGTGTAAACAGTTGGAATACATTTCAACGCTTAAATTTGCCATAGGAACTATTCTCCTTCCTTTTTATTGAATATTTCTGCCTGTTTCTAAAAATTTATCTGCACTATTCTCATCCGCATATAGCCGTCTCCCACTTTGGCAAGAAAACGGAAAAAGCCGCTGACCGACGGTGTTTTCAAATCGTGGTATCCCAGCATATAGCCTTTTGCGGAAATTTCGGTTCCGGAAAGCCATGCTTTCAAATCCGTGTCCAGATTGTTTATGTAAAAATACCGGTCAATATCAGTAATGCCCGCCGCTTTTACCCAGGTTTTGAGCATCAGCTTTACCGCTTTTTTATTGGCTGCATCAAAGCTGAGTCTGCCGCCCTTAAACCGTTCCGCCATGGCAGTAAACAGCTTCTGAATATCGGAAGAGAGGAAATAATAGAACACACCGGCAGCGAAAAAGACCACACCCTTGCTGTCGTCAATGGCATCAAACCACGCTGTATCATTTAAGTCCGCTCCGATATTGGTCACATTTTCCGCAGGCGGTATCAATTCGTTTCGTACCGCTATTACATCCGGTCTGTCGATATTGTATATTTTGCAGCCCTCTCCCGCATTATTTTCCGCGGTGCAGTCCAGACCACAGCCTAAGTTTACCACGGCGCAGGCAGGATGTTCCTTACAATAATTTCTGACTTCAATGCCCAAATCCGTATATCTGGCAGCCGCCTCCAGATAACCGAAACGGAAGCCCACTTTATGTTTCTTTGCCTCCAGTGCCGAAAAATCATAATCCAGCTTTTCCATTATCTGTGCCGCCATCGGGTCGTTGTAAATTTCGGAATAGATTTCGGAGCAGTACTTTCTGCCCCATAAGGGTATCACCAATGTTTCCTGAACGGTATTTGGCTCAATATGCATCTTTTCTGTATTCATGTTTTTATCCTTTCCGGTTCGCTTTTCCATACCATTTTAAGTTATTGGTTAGGTTGTGCTAACTATCGTTTCATTATAGCATATTTCCGGCGGACTTCAAAGCAATCGTTTTCACGGTATCGTACCGCCTGATTCTCTGTATCTGCTTGCCAGGCGGTACATTTTCAGTCCCTCAGGACATTTTCCTTCTGAATGTACCGCCTAAGCTCTCATTTAATCCATTCCGGCGGTATATTGATGGTGCTTTCAGCCTTCCCTTCCCCTTTTCGGGCATTTTTTCACGGCATCATACCGCCTGATTCTCTGCATCTGCTTGTCAGGCGGTGCATTTTCAGTCTTTCAGAACATTTTATCTCCAAATGTACCGCCTGGGCTTTCATTCTTTCTCTTCCGGCGGTACTTATCCAATATTCAATCTATTATGTTTCAGGAATTTCAATCACCGCTATATCGCATGCCATCCGTCCCTCCACAATATGATAGGTGACATCTGTGTAACCCATTTTCTGAAAGAACTGGCGGTAGGTGTTTTCGTCAAACTGCTGCTTGAAATTGGCGCCCAGTTTTTCCAGAAAACGGACGGCTGCTTTGTTGGTGCTCTTGGTATCGTTAATATAGGTGGGAATAATCAGCCTGCCTCCCGGCTTGCAGACACGGGTAAGCTCCTGCAGTGCGGCTTTCGGTTCCGGCAGAAGATGAATGACATTCCCCGCCACTACCTTATCAAAAGAATTGTCCGCATATTTAAGCTTCGTAATATCCGCCTTTACCAGCCGGACATTTGGGAAGGAGGAAAGCTTCTTCTTTGCCTGCCTAAGCATGCCCACCGAATAATCCGTGGCAACCAGTCTTTTTGCCTTCTTTGCAATGTATATACTGATAGCGCCGGTTCCGCAGGCGCATTCCAGAACCTTATCGTTTTTATTTATCAGCTTTGCCACCTGAATGCCTGTCTCCCGGTATACCTTTTTGTTATATAGGTTTTCAAATAAATCATACACGCCTGCAACTTTGTCCCAAAACATAGTTCTTCCCCTTTCTTCCTGCTTAAAAAGTCAGCCGCATCTGGTTCCAGACCACATTTCCATGTATGGAGTAGTCCGAAACGCCCTCATTTACAAATCCGAATTTTGCATAATACGGAAGCAAGGCATCCTTGCAGGTAAGCACCAGTCCTTTTCTTCCCTGTTTCTTTGCATCGGAAATTGCCTGCTCTAAAAGCTGTCCGGCAAGCCCCCGACGCCGGTATTCCGGCAGTGTATTTACACCGAATATCATCTGCCAGGCACCGTTTTCATTATGAAGCCCTGCATCCTCGTACATTTCATCCCGTAAATCCTTTTCATCCGTGACAAAGCCGTCCACAAATGCGATTAGCTTTTCGCCTTCAAACATCAGCCAGAAATGATTTCCGTAAGAAGCAACTCTTTCCGCAAACTGCTCTTTGGGCGCTGCTTCCGCTTTGGGAAAGCATGCCGCTTCCACGGTTGCAATTTTCTCTACATCCTCTATACTTGCAGTCCTGATAACCATTTTTACCTCCTATCAGAAAGGCTTTTCATTCGTTACGCAACAACGTTTTCCTGCCGTACGAAAGTGGGCATAAATTTCTTTCCTGTCATACAAAAAGGTTTTCATCCCTTTCTTTCCTGTCATACGAAAAGGTTTTCATCCCTTTCTTTCCTGTTATACAAAAAGGCGCAAACTAATGTTTTCATCAATTTGCGTCCTCTCTTCCTATAATTCGATGACCGGTGACAGGGCATCCCTGGCTGCCACATAAATGGGGAAATCGTCCGCCTTGTACCGGCTTTCTCCCATGGTGATTTCCATACGCACCGCTTCATGCGCCAGCTCCGGCATATTATTTTCCTTGCTCAGATGTCCCAGCATAATGGCCTGTATTTTGTCATTCAGCACCCTGTCCAAAAGCCTGCCGGCATTTTCGTTGGAAAGGTGTCCCCTGTTTCCTAAAATTCTCTGCTTCAGATAATAGGGATACGGTCCCACCTGCAGCATGTTCACGTCATGGTTTGCCTCCAAAAGAAGAGAATCCAGACCGGTAAGACACGCCACCGTATAATCGTCAAACGTTCCAAGGTCCGTACACACGGCTATCTTTTTATCTCCGTAACCCACACGATACCCCACCGGTTCCGCCGCATCGTGGGAAATTCTCATGGGCCATACCTTCAAATCCTTAATAATCATCTGGCTGTCCGCTTCTATTTCCTGAAAAAGGGACGGGTCGGGAATGTTTTTCTGCCTGCCGTTTACAATGGCTTTAATGGTTCCTCTTGTAGCAAAAAGGGGAATGCTGTATTTTTTGCACAGCACCGCCAGTCCCGCTATATGGTCGGAATGTTCATGGGTAATCAGGATGCCGTCTATATCCCTTCCCGTCAGTTCCAGTTCCGCCAGTCCCGTTTCGATTTTCCGGGCGCTGATGCCTGCGTCAATTAAAAGGTGCGTGGTATCGGAGCCAACGTAAATACAGTTTCCGCTGCTTCCGCTGGCTATACTGCAAAATCTCATTTCTTTAGTCCTTCCATCGGATGTCAATCACATCGCCGTCAAATATTTCTTTCAGATACTCTGCGGACTTTCCGTTTAGCAGAGTTTCAATGCCGGAGCCCCTGGGATGTTTCAAATCAAAATCTATGTAGTCGAACACATCCACGTAGACATAGCTTGCCTTGCCGCGCAGGATAATGGGGCTGCCGTTTACCACTACATGTACATCATGGATAACCGGCTTGGGAACAGGTTCTTCCTCCGGCTGCTCCGCAGCTTCATCCGCAACGCCATCAGCAGGAGTTTTCTCTGTCAGGTCCGCAACGCCATCAGCAGGAGTTTTCTCTGACAGGTCCGCTGCGCCATCAGCAGGAGTTTTCTCTGTCAGGTCCGCTGCGCCATCAGCAGGAGTTTTCTCTGTCAGGTCCGCTGTACCGTCGGCTTTGGATTGCTCCACTGTATCTGCCTGTGCCGCTGCCGGTGCGGTGTTTCCGCCGCCCGCCTGCGTTCCGGCAGACTGTTCGCTCTGTTCTGTCACATTTTTTTCGGATATTGCGTCCTCCCCTGTTTCGGACTCGCCTGTTGACTCTGCAGTTTCATCCGGCAGCGCCTCCCAGCTTTCTGGCATATCGCCCGCATCCGCTATCTGTAAGGAGAAGTTCTCATACACCTTGTCTGAAAGGGAAGCCGGTGCGTTGTTTAGGAGAACCCGCTTGCCGTCCAGCGACAGATCCAGCAGTTCCTTTACCTGTTCCACGGTATAATAAGCCTGCATCTCAATCTTATCACCGTTCTTTATGTCATAAAATTCGGACTGCATTTCACCGTTTACCAAGGCAAACTTCGGAAGCGTCACTTCCTTGTCGTTTACCTTGATAGTAAGGGACTGGCGGTACTCCGGAAGCGCGCCGATTTTCAGCTTTGCCGCTTCCCCCGCCGTGGAAGGCATAATAATAATCACATCGTTTGCCTTGATGGGCGTGTGAATATCCGCCGGCATGCCGTTTACCATGATAATGGCAGACTCTCCCGGCTGTCCTCTCCTGATGCGTTTTTTCCCGTCCACCGTAAAATCCAGTTCATCGCCCCGTTTGGGGAACAGACCCTCATTGGGGAAATCCGCCTGCATGGCGGCATCCACAACCGAAAGCTTGCCATTATCGTAAATCTTGATGTTTTCCTCATTAAAAGTCACATAAATGATATTATTATGCTGCTCGTAGTAGCTTAAGCAGATACCCACCGGTGTTACCAGTAAGGAGTCCTTCTGCACATAATCCGGGAAATCCACAAAGCCCATGACATCGCCGCCGCGGACAGCCACTCTTTCCTTTACAATGCCCAGTTCTTCCGAAAGCTTCTTCGTATAACCGGGAATTTTGCCGCCTCCGCCTACCACAAACACGGCGCTGACCGGCTTATCACCGTTCAGTTCCATAATGCATTCCGCAACCGGCTTTGTCATAGCCTCAATCTGCGGCTCCATCACCTCTAACAACTCTTTGGAGGAAATGGTCTGGGGGAGTCCCATGATATCCGTAAAGCTGATTTCTTCTTTATCTTCAATCTGGCGCTTGATTTCCTCTGCCGCATTGAAATCCACCAGACAATGCCTGGCAACGGTTTCCGTCAGGCTGTCACCTGCAATGGGTATCATTCCGTATGCTGCAATGGCTCCGTCTTTTGTAATAGAAATATCGGAGGTACCGGCACCCACATCCACCAGTGCAATGTTAAGCATACGGAATTTTTCGGGAATAGCCACCTGAATGGCGGCAATAGGCTCCAGTGTCAGATTAACTGCCGTCAAGCCTGCCAGCTCTACTGCCTTATACAGGCCGTCCACAACGTCCTCGGGCAGGAAAGTCACAATCATATCCGCGCCGATGTTTCCGGCTTTGTGCTCTTCCGGATTTAAAATCTGGTAGCCGTTCATGTAGTAGCGGATAACGGAATATCCTACGCAGAAAAATTTCAGTCCCGTATGATTGTCCTTCGAAAATTCCTCGTACGCCTGCTCCACGCCCTTGGCGGAAAGCACATACATGTCGTCGCGTTCCACCGTCCTGTCCTCTTCAAATACCGTTTCCACATGAATGGTCACGGTACGGAGCACACGGCCTGCAGCTGCAATGCAGACATCCTTTAACGGAAATCCCAGTTCCTTCTCCAGCGTTTCCTTTACTTCTTTAATGGTACCGCCGACCTTACGGATATCATGGATTTGTCCGTCCAGCATGGCACGGGTTTCATGCTCCTTTGCGCATTCCGCCTTTACGATAAACCTCTCGCCGTCCCGGTATCCCACGGTCCCCACAATGCTTCTGGTGCCAATGTCCAGACCAAACACCATCTGTGCTTTTTCCTTTTGCGTCATCGTCGTTTTTTTCCTGCTTACTCCTGCCACGTATATGCCTCCAGTCTGTTCTTTATCTGGTCACAGGCTGCGCTTAGACTGTCACTGTTATCAATCACAAAATCACTGTTCTTACGGTACTGCTCCTCCGTAAGCTGGTTGCCCATAATTCCCGTGATCTTTTCATCACTGTAACCTCTGTTTGCCTTCAGTCTCCGCCTTCTTACCTCCGGGGATGCATAAACATACCACATCTCATCCACAAAATCCTTATAACCGTTCTCAATCAGAAGCGCCGCCTCGATAAAGAAAAGCTCTGTTTTTCCCTCTTCGGCCGCCTTCTTTACTTCCTGCTCCAGGTACGTTCTCACTGCCGGATGCACAATATCGTTCACCTTTTTAAGCAGGGATTTGTCCAGAAAAATCTGTGCCGCCATACGGTTTTTGTTAATCCTGCCGTCCGCATCCAGCACACCTTTTCCAAGCAGCGCCACCATTTTTTCATAACAGTCCTGACCCGGCGACTGGATAATGTGCGCTACCTCGTCAGCCAGACAGATTTTGCAAAGATAATGCTGTCTGATAAAAGATAGCACTTCCGTTTTCCCCGCACCGATACCGCCGGTAATACCAATCAGACGCATAAATCTACCCCCTTGTATCTTTATTTCACTTCGTACCAGTTTTCACCGGTATCCTTATTTTGCTTCGTACCAGTTTTCACCGGTATCCTTTATTTTGCTTCGTACCAGTTTTCACCGGTATGCATATCTATGGCAAGCTCCACGGCAAGGTCTGCCGCCCCTTTCATGCCTTTTTCCAGAATACGCTTTACCTTCTCTTCTTCGTCTTTTGCCGTTTCAATCAAAAGTTCATCATGTACCTGCAGCAAAAGCCGGGAGGAAAGTCCCTCTTCCCTAAGGCTTTTCCACACGTTAATCATGGCAATTTTAATAATATCCGCCGCCGTTCCCTGAATGGGGGAATTCATAGCAATTCGCTCTCCGAAGCTTCTCTGCATAAAATTGTTGGAAGAAAGCTCTGGTATGGGTCTGCGCCTTCCGAACAGAGTTACGGCATAGCCGGTTTTCCTGGCCTCCTCCACCAGTCCGTCGATAAAGTCCTTAATCTTCGGATAGGTTTCAAAATACTGCTCCATGTAGGCAGCCGCCTCTTTTTTGCTGATGCTTAAGTCCTGGCTTAAGCCAAAAGAGCTGATGCCGTAAATAATACCGAAGTTAACCGCCTTGGCGTTTCTTCTCTGCAAATCCGTTACTTCCTCAAACGGCACATGGAAGACCTGGGATGCCGTAATCCGGTGGATGTCCTCTTCCTTCCGGTAGGCGTCAATCAGCTTCTCGTCCCGGGACATATGCGCCAGCACACGGAGTTCAATTTGGGAATAGTCCGCATCCGTAAACTCATAGCCTTCCTTCGGCACAAATACTTTTCGTATCTGTCTGCCCAGTTCCATTCGCATGGGAATGTTCTGTAAATTGGGCTCCGTGGAGCTGATGCGTCCGGTAGCCGTAATGGTCTGGTTAAAACTCGTGTGAATTCTGCCGTCCTCTTTGATGCAGGAGGCCAGTCCGTCCGCATAGGTGGATTTTAATTTGGCAAGTCCTCTGTACTCTAAAATGTCCGCCACAATCGGATAATCCGGCGCCATTTTTTCCAGTACATCCGCCGCTGTGGAATAACCGGTTTTCGTCTTCTTTCCGCCGGGCAGATGCATTTCCTCAAATAAAATCTCCCCTAACTGCTTGGGAGAATTTAAGTTAAATTCTTTTCCAGCTTCTTCGTAAATTTTCGTTTCCAGCTCGGCAATTCTGCCGGACAGTCTCTCGCCGTATGCCTTTAATTCCTCCGGCTTTACTAAGATGCCCTCTTTTTCCATATCGTAAAGAACCAGGGAAAGGGGCATTTCTATTTCCCGGAACAAAGAAAGCATGCCGGTTTCGGAAAGCTTCTGTGTAAGCACTTCTTTTGCCGCAAATGCCACATAGGCACCATAGCAGGCATACTCCGTCACCTTCGCCGGATTTTCCGCATAAACGGCTTCCTCCGTTTTTTTGCCGAACACTTCCGTCCTTCCGGGTATCATAAGTCCCAGATGTTCTCCGGCAATGCTCTCCGTATCGTAATCGTTTTTCAGCGGATTTAAAAGGTATGCCGCAATCAGGATGTCAAAATAACGCTCCGTACCATCCTTCGCCAGAATACCATACTGTTTCTTGATATCGCACACGGAAATCTCTGCCTTTTCCGCCAAAGCAAGCATTCGCTCCGCTGTTTCTTCTTCCGGCATACAGTCCGTATCGATAAAATAAACGTTTTCTGCGTTGTAACACAGGGCAATGCCTGTGCTTAAGCGGAAAAATCCGGCTTTTCCGGCAGTGATTGCCTCAGCAAATACCCTTTCCGCCTCCGCTTTTTCCGTTACTTTCTTAAATTTTTCCGAAAAACTGCTTTCCCCCTGGGATTCCTCTTCGTTGAAGCGTCCGAGGAAATTCTTAAAGCCCAGCCTTTTCATAAGAGCATACGCTTCTTTGGTAAAATAACCCTCTGCCTTTGCTTTCTCATAGGAAAAATCAAGGTCGCAGTCCGTCTTGATGGTGGCAAGCTCCTTGCTCAAATCCGCCAGCTCTTTATTTGCCTGCAATGACTCCCTTACGGATTTCTTGCTGACCTCTTCCACATGTTCATAGATGCCGTCCAGAGAACCGAACTGTTTCATCAGCTCCTGTGCGGTTTTCTCGCCTACCTTGGGCACACCGGGAATGTTGTCCGCCGTATCGCCCATCAGGGCTTTCAGCTCAATGAACTGGGTGGGTGTCACGCCGTAAGCCGCTTCCACATCCTTTGCATAATAATCCTCGATTTCGGTTTTGCCGCCCTTGGTCTTTGGAATGCGGATTTTCACTTTATCCGTGGCAATCTGTAAAAGGTCCCTGTCTCCGGAAATCAAGGACACCTGCATATCCTGCTTTTCCGACAGTCTGGCAAGGCTTCCTAAAATATCGTCCGCTTCCCAGCCGGCATGCTCCAATATGCAGATACCCATGGCCGTCAGCATTTCCTTCATAAGGGGAACCTGCTCCCTTAACTCCGTGGGCATGGGCTTTCTGGTGCCCTTGTATGCCGCATATCTTTCATGACGGAAGGTGGGCTCACTTCTGTCAAATGCCACCGCCAGATACTCCGGTTTTTCTTCCTCCAGTATCTTAAACATAATATTTAAAAATCCGTATACCGCATTGGTATGGAGACCTTCCGCATTTGTCAGATCCGGCAGTCCGTAAAACGCCCTGTTCAAAATACTGTGTCCGTCTATCAAAACTATTTTTTCACTCACAATAATACCCATGCCTTTCTAATCTGCGGACTTCTTTCTTCCGAAACCGCAGATTTTTGCCTGTCACAAGACAAAAAATACAAGCAGTGTCCCCACGGCTATGGCCGCAAGAATTTCAAAGGTAATACGCATGTAGCGCAATACCTTATGCATTCGTAATTTATGCTCTGCTCCTTCCATCCGGCGGTTGATTTCCTCTTTCAGGTCAAATGCCCTGCCGTCCTCCAGACGGGACATACCTTCGGCAATCAGTATCTGAATGGTGAGCTCTTCTTCACAATCCGGACAGCTTTCCACATGCGCAAGAAAGCTCTCCAAATCCTTATCGCTCAATTCCCCCGCAATAAATGCCGGAATGAGCTTTTCACATTCTTTGCAATTCATACCCTGTCAGTCTTTCCTTCTTTCCGCAAACAGAAAAGTAAGTCTTTTTTGAACCTTTCGCTGCTTGCGCTGATAACCCCTATACATTTTACCATACTCTAAAAAAAGATGCATCAGAAACTTTCCTTTCCTGCTTCTTTATGCTATATTTGCCTTATGAAAAAACGAAATTTATTTTTTACTTTTCTTAAAATAGGTGCTTTCACTTTTGGCGGCGGCTATGCCATGGCCGCTCTTTTGGAACATGAATTTGTAGAAAAAAAGAAGTGGATCAGCAAAGAAGAATTTATGGACATGGTTGCCATTGCCGAATCGACTCCCGGACCGGTTGCCATCAACAGCGCTACCTTTATCGGCTATAAGACGGAGGGTGTCCTTGGTGCACTGCTTGCGACAGTTGCCGTAAGCATTCCCTCTTTTGTTATTATTTATCTGATATCGCTGGTGTTTGACCGTTTTCTAAGCCTAAGCTATGTTGCCTATGCCTTCAGGGGCATCCAGGTGGGCGTGGTGTATCTGATTTTTTCCGCCGGAATAAAAATGGCAAGGGGACTGAAAAAAGACATTTTCTCCCGCCTGATTTTAGCTGCGGTCTTTTTTCTTATGACCTTTTTTACCCTGACTTCCGTTTCGTTTTCGTCCGTATTTTATATTCTGATTTGCGGATTTCTTGCCGTTCTGCTGTATCTTATACGCACAGCTTGTGGTGTTTCGCAAACACTTAAGAAAAATAAAGATGGGAAAGGGGGAAATGACTTATGATTTACCTGCAGTTGTTTTTCTCTTTTCTGATGATTGGCACGGTTTCTTTTGGCGGAGGCTACGGTATGATTTCCTTAATCCGGGAAACTGTACTTTCTTACGGCTGGCTGTCCGAAGAAGAATTCTTGAATTTCATTGCCGTTTCCGAGTCCACCCCCGGTCCTCTTGCCGTCAATATGGCGACCTTTATCGGTTCCTCCCAGGGTGGCATTTTAGGCAGCTTCTTTGCTACCATCGGCGTGGTGATGCCTTCTTTTTTCATTATCCTGCTGATTGCGGCGCTCCTCAAAAACTTCATGAAATATGCCGGCGTGCAGGCATTTCTTTCCGGCATCCACCCCTGTGTGGTGGCTATGATACTCTCCACCGCCGTTACCATGGGGCTCGGAACCCTGTTTTCCGTCCGGTCCGTCGATGACATCGGCAGCCTCCTTAATCTTGGACTTTCTTCCAAGGCGGTATCTCCCTACTCTTCTGCCGCAGGTTCCCTGTCTTCCGGCGCTGTAGTTCCGGATTATAAGGGGATTTTCATTTTTGTGTTTCTGATTGTTCTGCACGTTTTATGGAAGCACATCCGGAAGAAAACCATTTCTCCCATCCTGATGCTCTTACTGTCGGCGGGACTGGGTGTGGTGGTTTATGGGGTGCTGTAGAATGAACTCATAATATGACTAAAAAAAGCAACAAAAAAGTCCAGCGAATACTGGACTTTTTATGCCGGTGGCGGGACTTGAACCCGCACTGTGTTGCCACAAACAGATTTTGAGTCTGCCGCGTCTGCCATTCCGCCACACCGGCTCACTGCTTTCACAGCCGAATTTTATATTACCATATTCTTTCGTCATTGACAAGAAGTTTTTTGGTGGGAAAGAAGCTTTCTTTCATATGCTATGTTCATTTTCTGCTCTCTACATCTTCACAAGTATACTTATCATTTAGTGCCTACCTGTTTTTCACCTGTAGGCACTTTTCCTGATTATTCGGCTGTTTGTGCCTACCACTTTTTCGCTTGTAGGCACTTTCCCTGATTACTTGGTTATTTGTGCCTACCACTTTTTCGCTTGTAGGCACTTTCCCTGATTACCTGGTTGTTTGTGCCTACCACTTTTTCGCTTGTAGGCACTTTCCCTGATTACTTGGCTATTTGTGCCTACTAATCGTTTGCTATATAGGCACTTTCGTTTATTTTTTCCTTATAAGTACCTACTATTTCTTTTTCCGTAAGCACTTTGGTATAGAATTATACACCGAGTGCCTAATTCTTATTTTCCGATAGGCACTTTTACCTGTTTTCTTCTTTTCCGTTCCTATTTTTCAAACTCCCGCCGTTCCAAACGACTATCTTGCCAAATATCTACTGTTCCAATCAGCTATCTTCCCAAATACCTGCTGTTTCAAACGTCTCTCTCCAAATGTCTACCATTACAAGCGGCTATCTCTTCGAGTACCTGCCTCTCCAAAAAAAGAAGCGGCGCAAATTATCATCTCCAATAACTTGCGCCTTGCGTTTTGTAAAATTCCATTTTCCCCTACAACGCCTGAAAAACGGCATACACAACCGGTCCCAGCAAAGCAGGCAGCAGGTTGCCGACCTTTATTTTCTTGCCGAAGGTCAGATTGATGCCTATGCAGAAAATCAAGCAGGAACCCACATAACTCAAATCGGAAATCAGGCTGTCGGGAACAAAATTGCCAATCAGATGCGCCGCCAGGGTGATGAGCCCCTGATAGACAAAAATAGCAATGGCGGAGCATGCGGTACCGATACCGTAGGTGGCTGCAAATACCACTACAATCACAAAGTCCAGTACGGCTTTGACCGCCAGCATGGAATAATCCCCGGTGAGTCCGTCTTCAATGGAACCCACGATTGCCATAGCTCCCACACAGATAACCAGGGAAGTGTTGACAAAGCCTTCCACGAAATGATTGTCTTTTTCCGCATGGAAAAGCTTCTTTAACTTTTCTCCCAAAGCATCCATCCGCTTTTCAATATCAATCCATTCGCCCAAAAGTCCGCCGAGCACCAGGGAGCCGATGAGCAGCATACTGCCCTTTGTGGAAAGAATACTCTCTACGGAAAGCATTCCTCCCTGGGCAATGGATGTGCTGTTTTCAATTTTTAACATTCCCGTAAGCGTACCTGCCGCGCCGATAAAAATTATGGCAACTCCGCAAGCGCTCATGAGAATATCCTGAAAACGCTGCTTAAAGCCCTTTCTTGCCACAATTCCTACCACACTGCCGGCAACCACCGCCAGCGTATTTAAAATCGTACCTAAGCCAAACATTTCTTTATCCTGTAAGTTCTTAAACTTCCGTTTCCATCCGTGACTTTTTCTTATTCAAAAATTTTCTTATAAATCGGGAAGCAGTCAAAGGTTGCAAAATAGTCCTTCGGAGTTTCCGCCCTGCGGATAAGCTGCACACTGCCGTCTTCTTTTAAGAGAAGCTCTGCGGATTTCAGCTTGCCGTTGTAGTTGTAACCCATGGCAAAACCGTGTGCGCCGGTATCATGGATGGCAAGGTAATCTCCTATCTCTATTTCTGGAAGCATCCTGTCGATGGCAAATTTATCGTTGTTTTCGCAAAGAGAACCTACCACATCATATTTGTGGTCGCAAGGTGCATTTTCTTTTCCCAAAACCGTGATGTGATGATAAGCGCCGTACATAGCGGGACGCATCAAGTTTACGGCACAGGCGTCCACACCGATGTATTCCTTGTGGGTGTGTTTCTCATGAATAGCCTTGGTAACAAGGTGTCCGTAAGGCGCCATCATGAAACGTCCGAGTTCGGTGTAAATGGCAACATCTCCCATACCTGCGGGAACCAGCACTTCTTCGTAAACCTTTCTGACACCTTCTCCGATTACACGGATGTCATTGGGGGCATCTTCAGGCTTGTAAGGGATGCCGATACCGCCGGAAAGGTTGATGAAGGTGATGTGCGCACCGGTTTCTTCTTTTAACTTCACCGCCAGTTCAAACAGCTCTCTGGCAAGTGTCGGATAGTAATCGTTGGTTACGGTGTTGCTGGCAAGAAATGCATGAATACCGAAGTTCTCCACACCTTTTGCCTTTAAGATTTTATAGCCTTCAAACATCTGCTCCGTAGTAAAGCCGTATTTGGCATCGCCGGGGTTGTCCATAATGCTGTTGGCAATGGAAAAATATCCGCCGGGATTATAACGGCAGCTTAAGGTCTTGGGCAGATAGCCGATGGTTTTTTCCAGAAAATCAATGTGGGTAATGTCATCCAGGTTGATGGTGGCGCCGATTTTTGCCGCATACGCAAATTCTTCCGCCGGAGTGTCGTTGGAGGAAAACATAATGTCCTCTCCCGGAACGTCCATGGCATGGGAAAGCATCAGCTCTGTCATGGAAGAACAGTCGCAACCGCAGCCGTATTCTCTTAAGATGTCAATTAAGAACGGGTTAGGTGTTGCCTTTACCGCAAAAAATTCTTTGTAGCCCTTATTCCAGGAAAAGGCTTCCTTTAAGGCTTTGGCATTTTCCCGAATACCCTTTTCATCATAAATATGGAAGGGAGTTGGGTATTCCTTTACGACTTTTTCAATCAGTTCCTTTGTTACAAATGGTTTTTTCATAATGTATTGCTCCTCCGTATAAAACTTTATTTATGAATATTTTCAATCTGCCAGTCAATGGGGGTAAGACCGTTCCTCATTAAAAATTCATTGGTCTTACTGAAAGGCCGGCTTCCGAAAAATCCTCTGTAGGCAGAAAGCGGACTCGGATGAGGCGCCTCTAAAATCAGATGTTTCGGGTTGTTCAGCATGGACTTTTTCATCTGTGCCGGTTTTCCCCACAAAATAAACACAATAGGTCTGTCCTCTTCGTTTAACACCCTTATGGCAGCATCCGTAAACTCTTCCCAGCCCATGTTCCGATGGGAAAAAGCGGAATGTGCCCGGACAGTCAGCACCGTATTTAAGAGAAGCACGCCCTGCTCCGCCCACTTGGTAAGGCAGCCGTTATCCGGTATATAACAGCCGAGGTCATCATGCAGCTCCTGATAAATATTGACCAGGGAAGGGGGAACATCCACATCCGGCTTTACGGAAAAACATAAGCCGTGCGCCTGCCCGTCATTGTGATAGGGGTCCTGTCCCAATATCACCACCTTGACTTTATTGAGCGGTGTCAGATGAAACGCATTGAAAATATCGTCCGCAGGCGGAAACACCTGTGTGGTTTCGTATTCTTTTTTCACAAACTGAAATAATTTGGCATAATAAGGTTTCTTAAATTCCGGCCCTAATGCCGTGAGCCAGTCACCCGTAATCATTCCCATAACTTTTGTGCTCCTATACTCTGACCGGTGCTTCTTTGTTCCGATAATCTGTCCGTTACTTCTCTGCTCTTATAATCCGGTCACTGCTTCTCTGCTCTTATAATCTGACCGGTACGCCTCTGCTTCGTAAATATTCCTTTACTTCCCGGATTTCCAGTTCCTTAAAATGGAACAGGGAAGCCGCAAGCGCCGCTTCCGCACCACCCGCTGTCAGCGCCTCGTAAAAATCTTCCATTTTACCGGCTCCGCCCGATGCGATAACCGGAATTTTTACTTCCTTTGCAATGGCGGAAGTAAGGGCAATATCATACCCCGCCTTTGTGCCGTCTGCGTCCATGCTGGTAAGCAGAATTTCGCCTGCACCCAGTTTTTCCGCCTGCATCGCCCATTCCACTGCGTCGATGCCGCAGTCCACTCTGCCACCGTTTTTATAAACAGAAAAATGACCGTCCGGCTGTCTTTTGGCATCAATGGCTACTACCACGCACTGGCTGCCGAATTTATCTGCTGCATCCGCAATCAGACGCGGATACATAACCGCTGCGGAATTCACGGAAATCTTGTCCGCGCCTTCCCTGAGTAACAGCTTAAAATCATCCACAGTACGGATACCACCGCCGACCGTAAATGGAATGAACACCTTTTCCGCCACTCTGCGCACCATATCGGCAACCGTGGCGCGGTTGTCGCTGGAAGCGGTAATATCAAGAAAAACCACCTCGTCCGCTCCGGCTTTATCATATGCCGCAGCAATTTCCACCGGGTCTCCGGCATCCGTTAAATTTACAAAGTTGACGCCCTTTACCACGCGTCCGTCTTTCACATCCAGACAGGGAATAATTCTTTTGGTATGCATCAGTCTTCCCTCCCTTTTAATTCTACAAAATTCTTCAGAATGGTAAGTCCCGTATGGGAGCTTTTTTCCGGATGGAACTGGCAGGCGAACACATTTCCTTTTTCCACGGATGCGTGGATGGTCACGCCATACTCGGCGGTAGCCGTTACAATGTCCTCTTCTGCCTGCAGGTAATAGGAATGCACAAAGTACACATAGGAATTTTCCGGTATACCTGCAAACAGCCTGCCTTCCTTGGGAAAGCTTAATGAGTTCCAGCCCATGTGCGGCACCTTCAGACCGTCCCCTTCGGGAATACGCACGATTTTTCCTTTCAATAGTCCCAGACCTTCCACGCCGGGCGCTTCCTCGCTGCTTTCAAACATAAGCTGCAATCCCAGGCAGATGCCCAGAAAAGGAATTCCTTTTTCCACCACTTCATGAATAACCGGCACCAGCCCATAGCGGTTCAGCTTTTCCATGGCGTCGCCGAAGGCTCCCACGCCCGGCAGGATAACCTTGTCCGCCATAAGGATTTCTCCGGCATCCCGCGTTATCACGGCTTCCTCTCCCAGATATTGAAGTGCTTTTTCTACACTCTTGATATTGCCTGCATCATAGTCAATAATTGCAATCACTGAAGCTTCCTCCTAAAGTGTATTACCTGTATCCTCCGGTAAGGGTTCCCCAGCCGGATTTCCTGCGTCCTCCGGTAAAATTTCGGTATTGGGTACGTCCTCCGGCAGGAATTCCGTATCATCGGTTTCTTCCTCTTCCGGCAGTAAATCCGGCAAATCTTCCGTATCCGTTGCCGGTTCTTCTTTGATATCCACGGTTCCGCCGTTAATCAGCGTGTCCAGCATCCGGGTGTATTCCACCTTGTTGTCACAGAGCGCAATAACTCTTACGCCCTCTTCGTCCAGTCCGTAATTTTCCTGCAGAATGGTAAGTACTTCCCGGTAGAGCTTTAACATTTCCCCGTCTGCACCGCAGGCAAGCGCTTCTCCCTGGGTTTCCTCGTACTCCTCCACTGCCTGCATAAGGCTGTCCAGAGCATACAGATTTTCTCCGTCTTCCACATATTTGTCATAGTCGTTTATCTTTTTCTGCATACGCAGCACCATATTGGAAAAGGTAAACAACTGCTGTTCTCTTTCCGTGAGCTTCTGTCCGTACAGAATTTCATAACAGGTCAGATAGTCCTGATTTTCAAACGCCGTCACGGCATTTTTCTTGGCATAACCGGGCGCCACATAGGAAATGCTCAAATACAGCACGGCAAAAACTGCCGCTGAGAAAAGACATACCAGAATGATGTTTTTCTTTGTATAGCCTTTGGAGGCTTTCTCTTCCTGCTCGGGTACTTCCGGCTTTTCCTTCTTCTTTTTGGAAGCTTTTTTCGCCTTGCCCTTGCCTTTTCCTTTTTCCTGCTTTCCGTCTTCCTCTTCGTCGCCGTCTTCTGCGTTTCCGGCTTTGGCACTCTTTTTCGCTCCCTTGCCCTTGGCAGGCTTGTCCTTTTTCTTCTTTTCTTTCTTCTTTTTCTTGTCCTGCTCCGCCGTCTTGTCTTCTTTATCCAGTTCCGCTAAGACTTCTTCGTTTTCGTCCTTCTGCGGCTCCTCTTCGGGAGTGGCTTCCTCTGTAAAAAATGCCAGCAGACGTTTGAAAAATCCCGGTTTTTTCTCTTTCTTATCCGATTTGTCCTGCAGCAGCTCATCAATGTCCGCAGGGTCCATTTCCATAACGCCCCCGCCCGTGGGTGTTCCCGTTTCCTGTCCGTCTGTCGGCTTCTCTTCGTAGGAAGCCTCTGTGGGAATTTCATTTTCCTCGGTCAGTCTCTGCAGCTCCTGCAATTCTTTTTCCATATCTTCCGGCAGAGTGAGCATTTCCGGTGCGGACTCCGGCTGCTTTTTCGGAGCCTCATCCGTCAGATTACCTGCGTTGTCGGATGTTCCGGTTCCTGCTTTGAACGTATCGCCGTCATCCGGTCCTGCTGCTTCCGGCATGAAAACCGGGCTATCTTCCGGTGTCATCTCTTCCGGCATGAAAACCGGGCTGTCCTCCGGTGTCGTCTCCTCCGGCATGAAAACCGGGCTATCCTCCGGTGTCGTCTCTTCCGGCGCGGAAACCGGGCTGTCCTCCGGTGTCATTTCTTCCGGCATGGAAACCGGGCTGTCCTCCGGTGTCGTCTCTTCCGGTGCGGAAACCGGGCTGTCCTCCGGTGTCATTTCCTCCGGTGCGGAAACCGGGCTGTCCTCCGATCCATCGGAAAGAGACTCCGGCTCTTCTCCGTTGGCAATTTTTTCGGCAGCATCAAAAAGCGCCGCAATTTCTTCCGGGGTAAGCGAGCCGCCCGCCTTGTCCTCTTTAGCTGGTCTTAAATCGGCTTCCGGTGCACGGAAAGACCTCTCCTCTTCCCGGGGTTGTTCCGGTGCTGCGGACGCATTATTCATGTTTTTTAATAAATTATCCAGATATTCTTCATTCATATTCATGAGAATTCTCCCTTAAGACTTGCCACCTGTTAAAAAAACAAGGTAAGTGTATCACATTTTTTTCAACTCTTCCATAGCATAAACCGCATTTTTTTGAATTCCTGTGCCTCTTTCGGCAAGTCCTGCGGGAATTTGGTATAAATATTCATGAATTCGTATAAAATCCGATTTCAGATTTAACTCGGCTATCTTTTCGTAGCGGATGCGGATAGTGTTTAAGTTGCGCATACCGGCACCCAGTTCCAGAATACAGAGTTTTTTATTTAAGGTTCCCTGCAGCCATTTTAAGTAGCGATCCCAGTTTTCTTTATAATTCGGTTCTTCAAAATGCTCTGCATAAAGAGTATTAAATTCACATGGCTGACAGGTTTTTAAGCTGACAGGTGCTTTCAAATCCCGAAAACTCATCTCTCCTCTGACGCAGGCTTCAATTTCGCGGTACAGCGCAATTTTTTCGTTTTCCTCCGGCTCCCCTGTAAAATGCCGCCAGTTGCCGCAGAACTCTGCCATGCGGTCCGGCTTTAATTCCTGCTCGGAAAGAAGACCGTCCATGCAGTAGGACAAAATAAAATAATTTTTACCCTGAAGCAGACTGGTCAGCCCCTCATAAGCCTTTTTAAGACGGGTATCTTCTTTTAAGAATAAGTAATTCACATAGGGAACCACCCACTGGGCTCCCGCCTCGGCTATTTTTCCGCAGATTTCCGCGTAATTTTCCTTTTCCTGTAAAAACGCCTCATCCTCAAATTCTTCTCCGATGCCCACCAGAACCATGTCGGCTGCCTGTATTTTTTCCTTTATTTCCATTAAGCTGTTTGCTTCCGCGCTCATACTATCTGTTTCCTTCCGTACTCTGTAAATTTTTCACTCCGCCGCAGTGCGCTCCTGCCCGGAGGGTTCTCTTACTGTATAGGAAAATTCAACGGAATTTCCGATACAGTAAGAGAGCCGGGATAACTCCCGGCCCTGTTGCCATTTTTATTTCTTTAATAAGAGGCCATCCAGCACTTCTACCAGTTTCACGATTTCCGGTTTGGAAAGCTGGGCATCCACGCCGAGCTGCTCACCCTTGGCACGCATTTCCTCATTTACAAGGGAGGAGAAAATAACCACCGGGATATCCTTGGTTTCGTCATTTTCCTTAATCAGCTTCGTCAGATGATAGCCGTCCATCTGCGGCATTTCAATATCGGTAATCAGGCACTGTACTTCTTCTTTCAGTTTACCCTTCTGAAGCGCATCGGTAATGACATCATATGCCTCCTGTCCGTTTGCCGTATGAATAAGATGCACATAACCGGCTTTATGTAAGGCATCCACAATCAGCTTGTTTAACAACTGGGAGTCCTCTGCAATCAGAATGGGCACATCACAGCGCTCTCTGTGTCCCAGTTCCGCAAGCTGCTCGGAACGAAGTCCGGTTTCCGGGTTAATATCTGCAATAATCTTTTCAAAATCCAGAATAATAATCAGCTTGTCTTTAATTTTTACAACACCGAGTGCGGAACTGTCCGCTGCAATGGTGGCATCCGGCTTGATGATTTCCGTCCAGGACAGGCGGTGAATACCCACAACGTTGTCCACATGGAACGCAATGTCCAGCTTGTTGAAGTTGGTGATGATGAACAATCCTCCCGCTTCGGAAACACCCATCTGCAGGCAGTTCTTCAAATCAATCGCCGTAATCATCTTGTCACGCGGCATGAAAATGCCTTCTATGCTGGGATGTGCATTGGGAATGGGCGTCACCGACTGGTAATTGATAATCTCCGTTACTTTTGCCACGTTGATGCCGTAGGAATTGCCCGCTACGGTAAATTCCAGGATTTCCAATTCATTTGTCCCGTTTTCCAATAAGATTTTTGTATCCATCCTTCTACCTCACATAATCTTCTGTTTTATACCCGTTCAAAAAACTATAGGTAAAGTATATCATAAAAAGTACGCTTTGAACACACTAATTTTTCTGCTTTTCGCAAAACCTTTTATATATTTTTTGACTTTTATGCCCAATAAATTTATAATACAGATATGAAAAAAATTATCTTTTTTGACATTGACGGAACACTCACAAAAGAAACCGACGGCACCATTCCGGAAAGCTGCATTTCTGCCATTCGCAAAGCCAGAAAGCGCGGGCATCTGATGTATATCAATACCGGACGCTGCTTTCAGAATGTGGAGCCCCGTTTTCAGGAAATCGGATTTGACGGCATCGTCTGCGGATGTGGGACAAACCTGTACAGCGGAGGAAAGGAGCTGCTTTACGTCTCCCAGACACATACTCTCACCATGGAAATTCTACGTGCGGCCAGACAGGCGGATGTAGACATTGCTTTTGAATCCAAATACGAGGTATGCTTCGATACTTCCCGGCCCATCCGGCACCCTGAGGCGGCGGAGCTTTTCCGATCCTTCCGGGACGTACACCACTATCCCATGCGGACGGACCTTACCGAAGAGGATTTTTTCTGCGACAAATTTGTAGTCTGGTATCAGGATGAGTCCCAGCTTGCCGCTTTCCGCGCCGTTTCGGATGCGTACTTTGACTGTATCGACAGGGGCGGCACCTTCCGGGAATTTGTTCCCAAAGGCTACTCCAAAGCTACCGGTATTGCCCGCATCATCGCCCACCACGGCATTTCCATGGAAAATACCTTTGCCATCGGCGACAGCAACAACGACCTTCCCATGCTGACGGCGGTTCACACAGCCATAGCCATGGGCAACGCCTCTCCCGCTTCTTTGTTTGACAAAGTTTCCTATGTAACAACCAAAGCCAGCGAGGACGGCATTCTGCACGCACTCTCTCATTTCGGATTTTTAGATTAAAATTATGGAGGAATGTTTATGAACGGAATTAACGGAAACATCTGGCACAACATCAACGTAAAAAGAGTAACACCCACGGATTTTATCTGCGTCATTGAAATTCCGAAGGGAAGCAAAACAAAATACGAGCTGGACAAGGAAACCGGTTACATTATTTTGGACCGTATTCTTTATACCTCCACCCACTATCCTGCCAATTACGGCTTTATTCCCCGTACCTACGGCGATGACGGTGACCCCTTGGACGTACTGCTGCTCTGCTCGGAGCCGGTGGTCCCCCTTACCCTGGTACGCGCGTATCCCATCGGCGTCATCTCCATGTTGGACGGCGGCAAAAAGGATGAAAAGATTATTGCCGTTCCTTTCAATGACCCCAATTACAACTGCTACCACGACATCTCCGAGCTGCCCTCCCATGTGATTGAAGAAATGGAGCATTTCTTCACCGTTTATAAGGCATTGGAAAATAAAACCACCGATGTAAACGAGAAGGGCAACCGCGAAGAAGCCATCCGAGTCATTGAAGAATGTCTGGACAATTACATCAACAAGTTTGTACGGAGCTGGTAAACAAGAAGGCGTGTGGAAATCCACACGCCCTTTTCCTTTCTACAATTCAAATTACTTTCTTGCATCCGGCAGCCGCAGCCGGAACAGTCTTCTTGCAAGCAGCTTAAACCGGAACGGTAAAAACGGATACAGATAACTCTGCCCGGATACCGTTTTGTTTAAGGCTACTGCCAGACAGGTTATCGCAATACCTGCCGCATATCCCCAAGCATCCAGCCATGCAGTTAAAATCAATGTCAGTATTCTCATAAATTTCAGTGCATATCCCAATTCGTAATTGGCCTGCGTATAGTTGGCAATGGCAACAAATGCCATATACAGCATCACCTCGGAATTGAACCAGCCGCTGTTGACGGAAAATTCCCCCAGCACCAGCGCCGCCATAACGGAAAGCGGAGTGCTTAGCATGCTGGGCGTATTGACTGCCGCAAGCCTTAAGCCGTCAATGGCAAGCTCTAAAATAAGGAACTGCCAGATAAGCGGAATGTTCTCCGTGTCCTTCAGCGTGATGAACGCAAATTTTTCCGGTATCCATTCCGTGTGGTTCATGAGAAGCAGAAATGTCGGCGTCATGATATACGTTAAAATAAAAATAAGAAATCTCGTCAGCCGCAGGTACGTGCCCGTAATGGGCGGAAAATAATAATCGTCTGCTTCCTCCACCACATCAAAAATGGAGGTGGGCAGAATCATTGCCGAAGGGGAATTGTCCACAAGGATAATGATGTTTCCTTCGAGTACCTGCGCCGCTGCCGTATCGGGGCGTTCCGTATATTTGAATTTCGGGAACGGATTGTACCACTTCTTTTCATACAGGCACTCTGCCAGGCTCTCCTGGTTCATGGTCAGGGCATCCACCCTGATGTTCTGTATTCTCGTCACAATTTTGTTTAGCAGCTTTTTATCCACCCGGCTTTCCATATAGCAGACCGCAATGTCCGTATGGGAGCTCTTTCCCGCAGCATACATTTCCACGCGCAGATCCGTGCTGCGGATTCTTCTTCTTAAAAGCGCCGTATTGAACACAATGGTTTCCACAAATCCATCCTTGGAGCCGCGAAGCACCTTATCCTTATCCGGCTCCGCCACATTCCGGGAGGGATATTCCCTGCTGTCTATGAGTATTGCCTTATCATAGCCGTCAATCAGCAGCACAAACACGCCGGACAACAGATTATTTAAGATATTGTCCCACTTTCCGCTTAAGTCCACCTCCACATAGGGCATGCAGAGCTTACACATTTTATGGGCATCCTCCGGCATAGCTTCCGCCTTGATGCTGAGGAAATACTGCAGGATTTTTTCCATCAGCTCATCCTTGCAAAATCCATCTATAAAATACATGCAGGCTTCCCTGCCGCCAATCTCAATGGTACGGTAAATCAAATCAAAGCTTTTGTCCACCTTGAGCCGGTCGTTCAGATAATTCATATCCTGCCGTAAGGCACCCGTCATTTCTTCGTCTTTTTTTTCCATAAAAAATCTCCTTCCCGAATCACTATCAGTGTTCCGAAAAGGAGAAAATTTATACTTTTGATTTTATTTTGTGGTGCTGCCGAAGCCGCCGTTGCGGATGCCGTCCGCTTCATCATCCACCGTAATGCCGAAGGGTAAGAAAATTCCCTGCAAGAAACCGGTTCCGGCTTCCACCTGAAGGGTCTTTCCTTCGTTGGAGTCATTGGTAATCTTGGCAAATATGTGACCTTCGTTGTCGGAGTCAAAATAATCGCTGTCGATGATGCCTACGGTATTGTTAAGCTGCAGACGGAATTTAAATCCCAGTCCGCTTCTGGGGAAAAGCTGAAGTACCCAGCCCTCTTCCATTTTTGCACGGATGCCGGTCGGAATTTTAATGGTTTCCCCCGGTGCCAGTGTGAAGGAAAACGGGGCATAGAAATCATAGCCCGCACTTCCTTTGGTTGCACGCATGGGAAGCTTTAACTCCTCATATACTTTTTCCGCTGCCGCTTCGTCGTATGCGGGAAAGTCTCCCCTAAGCGCCTGTATATAATTTTCTTTGGAAACCTTAAAAAACTGTGCGATTTTCTGCATTATGTTATCCATGCCTTTCAGTGTCCTGCAGTCTTTCCGGTATTTTGCCGCCCTGTGCAGTCACAATTTAATTGTCGTCTATTCGTAATCTCCGCAGTGCAGGACCGGAAGTAAGGGGTCTGGCTGCTGCAGGGTTTTCTGAACATCTATGACTCTCTGGTTCTTACTGCCCTTCCAGAGAAGCTTGGTATCCAGTTCACCAATATGAAATTCGCCGTCCACTACCACATCCACGTACTGCATCATGGGATAATACAGAATATTTTCCCAGGAGTCGCCCGTATACAGCCAGATTGTCTTGTCAGGGTATTTCTCCTTGATTTCCGCCATGAAATTTCTCACATCCAGACGGTTTGCCGGATGTAAGGGGTCCCCTCCGGAAAAGGTGATTCCGGAAATATAGGGCTTGTCCAGCTGGTCAAAAATTTCCTTTCTGGCTTCCTCATCAAACAAAAGTCCCCCGTTCGGGTCCCAGGTAATGGGATTCTGACACTGTTCGCAGCAATGACTGCAGCCTGCTACCCACAGGACGACGCGCAGACCGTCTCCATTTAACATATCGTCCTTGGTAATATTATGATATCTCATAAGACCGTCACATGCTCTTCCTTTCTGCGATTTCTGCCATTTTTGCCTCGTTTAAGCGGGTGTCCCCGTGTACTCTGGAATAAGACAGGTAACCATTCATTCTGTCAATCTTGGTTAGGTTTCTGCTTCCGCACTTGGGACATACATCCATTTCGAGTTCCTGATGACCGCAGTCATCGCAGTAAGCAAGGGAAAGATTAACACCTTCGTAGAAGCCCATGTCCATGGCTCTTCTGATTAAGGTCTTCACTGCCTCAATATTGTAATCAATGGGGTATTTCACGTACTGGATTTTGCCGCCGTTGCTTAAGTTCCAGAACCTTTCCTCAATATCCTGCTTCTGAATGGGAGTAATGTCCTCCGTTACATGGCAGTGGAAAGAGTTGCTGACATATTCCCTGTCGGAAACGCCCTCGATAATACCGTATTTATTACGGAACTGCTTAATCTGCAGACCGCAGAGGTTTTCTGCGGGTGTGCCGTAAATGGCATACAGATTGCCGTCCTCTTCCTTGAATTCATTGACCTTGGCATTGATATGCTCCATAACCTCCAGAGCAAACTGTCCGTCTTCCACTAAGGACTTTCCGTTGTAAAGCTCCTGCAGCTCGTTTAAGGCGGTGATGCCGAAGCTTGCGGTTGCGGCCTTTAACAGCGGTTTAATCTTGTCGGAAAGCTTTAAGTGTCCGCCCAGGAAACCGCCCTCGCAGTAAGCCAGAGGGTTGGTGGAAGCTCTCATTTCGCCAAGATATGCATAGGTTCTTATATGAAGCTGACGGATTAACTGTAAATAATAATCCAGCACTTCATAGAAGTCCCTGCTCTCCTGTCTGGACTTTGCCAGAATCATGGGAAGGTGCAGGGAAACCGCACCGATATTGAAACGTCCCACAAATACAGGCACATCCTTGTCGTCCGCCGGATGCATGCCTCCTCTTTCATACCAGGGTGAAAGGAACGCACGGCAGCCCATGGGAGAAATGATTTTCCCATACTGCTTGTAAATGCTTGCCACATAGCCTTTGCCTGTCAGGGACAGCCAGTCGGGATACATGGTCTTTGCGGAGCATGCCACACCGGCTTCAAACACATCCTCAAGCGGCTTGCCGGGGCCATGCAGGTTTTCATCGTATAAAAAGACAATCTTAGGGAACAGAACCGGCTTCTTGCATTCCTTCTTGCCCTGTCCTCTTCTTCTGACATTCAGCATGGAAATGGTTGCCAGCTTGGCAAATCTGCCGGTGCCGGTACCTGCCGTAACGGTGATGAACGGATAGTCGCCTCGGCTGCTGGCAACGGTATTGAACTTGTACTCCCAGCCCTGGAAGCCCTGTTCAAATTCTCTTACCACATCCGCATAGGCTTCTGCCTCCGCCGTATCGTCGTCAATTCCCAGTCTCTTGTATTTCTCAATATATTTTTTGTAGGATTTTTCTGCGTAAGGCTCTAAGATATTGTCCACGCTGGGTACGGTAAATCCGCCGTACTGCTGGCTTGCCGCACTGAGCACAATGTCGCCGATAACATCAAACGCCACGTCCAGGGTCTTCGGCTCGTTGTACCAGATATTACCCATTTCAAAACCGCCGGACAACACATTTTCCACGTCAAACAGACAGCAGTTCATGGTATCTCTTCTGGCGGACATATCATGCACATAAATATAACCGTCGCGGCATGCCTGGATTTCCTCCGTTGTCATAAAGAACTTCTGGTAAAGCTCTTTGTTTAACTGGTTGAAAATCAGGGAACGCTTGGTGGAAACCAGTGCGGAGTCCGTGTTGGCGTTTTCCTTGTCCCCGATATACATGATGGACTGGCTCTTTTTGTAAACATCATCCAGCATGCGCACAAAGTCCTGCTTGTAGTTGCGGTAATCCCGGTAGCTCTTTGCTACAATGGGCTTTACCTGTTCCAGAGCGCTTTCCACGATGTTGTGCATAATGGGGATGGGAATTTCATCCTGCTCAAGTTCGTCCACCTTTTCTACCACATACTGGCAGATATGACGTTTTTCTTCTTCTGTAAATTTGGTCAGTGCACGGTAAGCGCTCTTGCCAACAGCATTCACTACCTTCTGCACGTTAAATGTCTCTTTGCTGCCGTCCTTTTTAACGACCTTCACATCTCTTTTTGTCTTAAACTGGGCACCGTAATCGGTTGTGTCTTCGCCCATCTGCTCCACTTCAATACTCATGGCGCCATTCCCCCGCTTTCCTGTATTTCACAATATATGGTGTGTTTTTTGATTGTCCGTCACCATATTTAGTGTCGTATTCTTAGTATAAGAAAGCCCCGGCAAAAAGTCAATCGGAAATCCTCAAATCCCTGTGCGAATAATTCTAAAACACGGGTACGGAATTTTATTTTAAGATACCGCTCTTGTCAATGGCTTCCACGGCTTCGTTTATAGTTTCCACCGGTAATGTGAGGGCAAACCTTACGTGACCGGCTCCCAGCTTGCCGAAGCTGCTTCCCGGGGTGCAGAGCACGCCTGTTTTTTCCAGAAGCTCCATCACAAAAGCAAAGTCATCCGTATACGCATCGGGAATTTTTGCCCATGCAAACATGGTGCCTTCGCTTCTTTCCACTTTCCAGCCGATGGAAGTAAGACCGTCGCAGAGGGCGTTTCTTCTTTCTTCGTATTTCGCCCGCTGTTCCTTCACGCAGTCATCCGGACCGGTCAGGGCTGCTACGGCGCCGTACTGTATCGGCAGGAAAATACCGTAGTCAATCTGGGAACGGAGCTTCTTAAAGGTTGCTACCACTTCCTTATTGCCTACTAAAAAGCTCATTCTGGCTCCGGTGTAGTTGAAGGATTTGGACAGGGAATAAAATTCCACGGCACAGTCCTTTGCTCCGGGGACGGACAGAATGGAAATACCCTTTCTGCCATCGTAAATAATATCGGAATAGGCATTGTCGTGAATGATTAAGATATCATTCTTCTTTGCCCACGCAATCAGCTTTTCGTAAAACTCATGGGGCGCACACTTGCATATGGGATTTAAGGGATAGGAAACAATCATGCATTTGATTTTGTTTCCGTATTTTTCGCTCAGAGCATCCAGGTCCGGCAGATAGTTGTTTTCCGGCAGTAACTCATAGCATTCCACATCCGCACCGGCTAAGAAAGGTCCGATGGAAAATACGGGATATCCGGGGTCGGGAACCAGTACCAGGTCGCCTTCGTTAAATAAGGACAGACCGATGTGGCTGATACCCTCCTGGGAGCCGTAAACGCTCATGATTTCATCCGCTTCCAAAATAACATCGTATCTTTTTGCAAATCTTTCCTGCACAGCCTTAATAAGCTCCGGTATATCCGCCAGGGCATATTTATAATTTTCCGGCTTCTTTGCGGCTTCCGCCACTGCCTCTACAATATGGGGCGCCGGCTTAAAATCGGGGGTTCCCACGGACAGGTTGTAAACCTTTTTCCCTGCCTTTTCCACTTCGTTTTTCTTGTCGTTCAAAAGCTGGAAAATACCACTTTCAAACTGCTTCATTCTGTCTGCTGCAAGCATGTTTTTGTCCTTCTTTCTCTTTCGCTCTTTCTCTATTCTTCCGCGCCATCCTGCGCGGCAAGCATATCCTTCAGCCACTGTTTGTAGTGTTCCCTCACCTCTGTGGGAGATGCTATCTGCACGCCCTCTCCCAAACCGGTCAGCCATCCGAAAAACTGTCCGCTGACGGCGGCTCTGATGTGTACACGGATTTTATCGTTTTCCACTACCCGCACATCCGTTTCCCTGCCGAACCGGTCCATAATGACGCCAATCAGTTTTTTCGGCAAAAGCAGGGTAATCTGTTCTTCATCGCCGCCGAACATTCCGAACGTGCTTTTGGAATACTCCGCCGGATCCATGTTAAAGAAATCCTGTCCCTCGCGCTTTTTCTCTTCCACCTTCGTGTTCTTCATTTTGTCCACGCGGTAGTGCTTTATGCAGTCCGCTTCCGCATCATATGCCGCCAGGTAATAATTTTCATCATCCCAGATAAGCGCCAGCGGGCTCACCACGTAGGTCTTGCCGTTCCGGCGGGGCTTCAGGGTCTTTGTGGTCGTCCATTCCAGATAGGAAAAGGAAATCTGTCTGTCCGCGTCGATTGCCGTATAAATGGTGTCCACGCTGTAATAAATCTTTTCGTTTTCCGTTTTCACACGTCCCAGTACCTTCACCTGTCTGTGAAGCTGGCGTGCCTGGTAGGTGCTTGCCTGTTTCTCCAATTTATGTATCAGCTCTCTTGACTTTTTTTCCGTCACAAAGCGTGAAGACTGCACGGCATCCACCAAAAGCTTTAACTCCGCCAGCTCAAACTCTCTGCTGGCAAGGTAATAGCCGTTCTCCGTCTTCCCTTTTTTCTGCATGATATCAAAGCCGAAATCCTGCAGACACTGAATGTCCGCATAAATGCTTTTTCTTTCGGCGCTTATGTCGTTTGCCCGAAGCTTTTCAATCAGTTCCTTCGTACTGATTACATGGTCTTCGTCCGTATACTCCTGCAAAATTTTTATAATATACAGAAGTTTCTGTTTCTGGTTTTCGCTCTTTGGCATATTTTTATCCTCCGGCAAGACAAAAAAGAACCCAGTTTTACCGGATTCTTATCAGTCCTTTTCAGAGCCTGCGGCCCATACGTCCATGGTTATTGTACGGCTTCTGCCTCTTTACTTTGATTTTCTTCCTTGGTGTTTTTCCGTTTCCGTAAGGTAATGCCCATGAAAATGCCAAATCCGCCAACAATGCAGAATACAAAGAAAACAAGAAGATAACTTAAAAATGAATTGATAAATACCATAATTCTCATCCCTTCCACTTTTTCATGTAAATTCTATTATAGCAACGAACCCCCGTCATCGTCAAGGAGTATCTCCCCATCCGCTGCCGTGGTGGCGAGCCTGTCGCATCTTTCGTTTTCCGGGTGTCCGTTGTGCCCTTTCACCCATTCAAAAGTCACCGAATGGGGCTCCATAGCCTTTAACAGCCGTTCCCAGAGTTCTTTGTTTTTAACCGGCTGCCTGGTGCTTGTCCGCCAGTTGTTTTTCTTCCAGTTGTCCACCCAGTGCGCATTGAACGCATCCGTCACATACTTGGAGTCGGAAATCACGGTTACCTCACAGGGCTTTGTCAGCGCCTCCAGACCGGTAATCACTCCCATCAGCTCCATACGGTTGTTGGTGGTCTTTTTGTAACCGGCACTGTATTCTCTCTCATGCAGGGTGTTTTTGGCGTCCACAAACTGCAACACCGTGCCGTAGCCTCCCGGTCCTTCCGGGTTGCCCCTCGCCGAACCGTCCGAATATAACGTAACTTTCATATGTTTCTTTCCTTTCTCCGCCTTTACTTCCACTGTCCCGTCTGCAAAAATTCATCCGCTCTCCTGCCGGCTCCCTTTATGATGTCCTCGTCATAGCCGAAGGCGGAAAGCAGCTTAATGGCATTACGGGTGGTTGCCCTGCCGTTCATCAGACGGTAGTTAAAATGCACATCCCCGTCTTTTACTTCTTCTTCAAAATGATAATTGTCGTAACTGTCTTTCAAAAGCTCCGTCAGCTCCAGATCGTGGGTGGCTGCGAAACACAGGGTATGGTTTGTCAGAAGCTTCCGTAAAATTTCCGTGCCTGCCGCAATTCGCTCCACGGTATTGGTGCCGCGCAGCACTTCATCCACAAAGCAGAGCACATGCCCTTTTTCCCGGATGGTATCCATTATTCTCTTTATCGCCCGGATTTCCACAATATAATAGCTCTCGCCAGATAAAATATCATCGCTTAAGGACATGGCGGACATAATGCGGAAATACCCTGCCCGGTACTGCCTTGCCGGTACCGTGTGAATGGTCTGGGCAAGGATGGTGGAAATTGCCACCGTCCGTAAGAAGGTGGATTTACCGGACGCATTGGAGCCGGTCAGCAAAATGCCGTTCTTCGCTTTTATGGAATTTTTCACCGGATTGTCAAGAAGCGGGTGATAGCCTTCTTCCATGTTAAGAAACGGTTCCTTTTCCTCCTGCAGCACCGGAATGCAGTACCCGTTCTGTAAGGATGCCCGGTATTCTCCGATGGCAACCATGGCGTCCAAATAACCTATGGTATAAAACAGCCCGTCCACATTTTCCGTATGCTTTCTTACCTGCTCTAACATGGTATTGAATTTTATCAGGTCAAAATGCAGGCTCATGCGCAGATAGTCCAGTATCATATCCAGAGGATTGCCTGAGCCGGACATTCTGCCGTTGGACATCAGCCAGAAGGAGCCCCTCCTAAACTGTCCCAGCGCTCTTCTGTTTTCCCGCAGTCTGTCCTGTTCCTCTTTGATACCCTCCGCCGCAAGCTGCTCTATTTTTTCCGAGGTTTCCATGAGCTTTAAGATAAATGCAAAGCTGCTTAAATACACGTCCACTTCGCCTTTTTCCCTGAAATAACTTATCATGCCGTACATCATCAGGCCGAGGATGAGCAGAATACCCAGAGACGGGCTGAAAAAACAGAATGCAATGGCGGGAATGTAACTGATAAGCAGGGTGTAATGATGCAGGTTGGAGCGTTTTCCCAGAATATCCAGGTTGTCCAGATAATCATAGAGGGAAAACTTGCCGGTATAGCCTGTCTCATTCAGACGGTATTGCAACTGTACCCGTTCCTCTTTGTGTTCTTCAAAATATTGGATAACCGCTTCCTTGTGGGCAAGGGGCTCCTCTGTAAAATCGGGCGTCCGAAGTAAATGATACAGCACCTCTTCCCCTGCCTGGCAGTTGGTAAAATTCATCTGCATGAAAATATCATCCATGGATAAATCCTGAAAGGTGATTTCATCTATCTGTTCTTCGTCTCCGTGATGCTTGAAATACCCCGCTATCGCCTTATAGCGGTCAAGTCCGTATTCTTTTTTGCGGAGTTCCCCGTACTTGTGCCGAAACCTGTACAGTATCCGCGCCTTTTCCGATTTGCTATCGTAAATTCCTTTGGCAGCTAACAGTGCAACAAGGCCTGCTGCCACAAAGGCAAAAACAACATATTCCATGCGTGTTCCTTTTCCTCTTCCTGTCACACTTCTTATATGTCGTGTGCACTACCCATTATAACAGTGAAGGGAATGAAAAACAAGGTAGCAAATGGCAAGCAGGCTGGTTCCTTCCTACGCAGACGCGCTTGCGCTTAAAAGTCACCGTAGCGGCACATAAGGTGTCAAAGAACGACACCTAAATGCCGACGGCGACTAAAAGTCTGCTTTAGGAAGGAAGCCAGCCTGCCTATTCACTCTTTTTCAACTAAGAAATGCTACCGGAGGGCTTTCCCCCGATGCGCAAGCGTGTCTGCGTAGGAAAAATCCCGCCATCTATTAATGCCTTATATAATAATGCACACCATGCCTCCGTTCATGTCATTGACGATCTTCTGCATGGTGTCCTGCAGCTTCACCTGGCTTTCTTCGCCTATCATGGAGATTTTGCCGGTGATGCCGTCATCCACAAGCTGCTCCACGGTTTTGCCGAAGATGTTGGTTTCCCAGATGCCTTCCTCCCGGCTGTCCGCTTCGTTGATATAGCGTATCAGATCCTGTGCCTGCTCCTCCGTTCCCACAATGGGCGCAATTTCCGTTTCGATATTGGCGCGTATCATGTGAATGGACGGACTTTCCGCCTTGATTTTGACGCCAAACTTGTTGCCATGACGGATTAACTCCGGCTTTGCCAGACTGATTTCCTCCCTTTCCGGTGTTACCACACCATACCCCTTCTGCCGTACGGACTGTACCGCCTGCAGCACCTTGGCATATTCTTTTTTCATGGCGGAGAGCTCTTTTAATTTGGTAATAAGCTGGTATTCGCCGCTGATTTCGTCCCCTACCAAATCGCTCAGCATTTCATAATAAAAGCTGTTGTCCACATCCATCTGCAGCTTCACACTTCCGTCCGCAAGATTGATGTTTTCTGTTTTCAGCCGTTTTATGTACCGGCTTTCCACCGGCACCCTGCCATCCACCTGCATGCTGCGGATATCCCGGACGGAGTTGACCGCCTTCATGATATTTTTTACCGCTCCCACCATTTCCTTCTTCATGGGATTGTCAAGGCTTAACATCTCCACCCACTTCGGCATAAAAAACTCCATGCGGGAAACCGGGAATTCATAAAGTATCTGTTCCATGATGCTATGTATGTCATCCATTTTTAACTGAGCACAGTTGACCGGACGGACCGCCACCTTATATTTCTCTCCGATTTCTTCCGCCATCGCCTTTGTTTCGTCTGCATAGGGCTTCTCAGAATTAAGCAGCACCAGAAACGGCTTACGCAGCTTCTTTAATGCCAGAATGGTCTTTTCTTCCGCATCCAGATACGCCGCTCTCGGGAGTTCCCCGAAGCTGCCGTCCGTGGTAACTACAAGTCCTATGGTGGAATGGTCGTGAATGACCTTATCCGTGCCGATGCCTGCTGCCTGCGTAAACGGAATTTCCGTATCCGACCAGGGCGTTTTTACCATACGCTCCGTATTTTCTTCCATGTGGCCGGTGGCGCCCTCCACCATGTAGCCCACACAGTCAATGAGCCTTACCTTTGCCTCCACGTCCCCGCCAAGATGCACGGCGGCAGCTTCCTTCGGAATGAATTTCGGCTCCGTGGTCGTAATGGTCTTTCCTCCCGCACTCTGCGGCAGTTCGTCCTTTGCCCTTTCCTTTTCATGCTCATCTTCCATAAAGGGAAGCACACAGACATCCATGAAGCGTTTAATAAACGTGGATTTGCCGGTACGCACCGGTCCTACCACCCCTATGTAGATTTCCCCACGGCATCTTTCCTGAATGTCCTTGTACAAGTCATATTCTTTATTTACCATCAAGTCCATAAAAAAATCCCCTTCCATACTTAATAAATTGTATGAAAGGGGAGCTTTCATTATGCTTACATCTTCACACGTTTGAAGTTTTTCTTGCCTCGTTTTACCACAAGTCCTTCACCGTCAAACTGCTCCGGCGCATATGTGGTTTTGATGTCTGTTACCTTTTCGTCCGCTACGGTAACACCCCCCTGCTCTACGGCACGTCTTGCTTCGGAACGGGACGCACATAAGCCTGCCTTTACCAGTACGCCCATGATATCAATGGAGCCGTCCTGGAAATCTGCCTCGGTAAGCTTTGCTTCGGGCATTTCCCCTGCAATGCTTCCGGAGAACAGTGCTTTTGCGCTTTCCTGTGCTTTCTTAGCTTCTTCTTCGCCGTGAACGAGATTGGTCAGCTCGTATGCGAGGATTTCCTTTGCCTGATTTAACTGGCTGCCTTCCCATTTGTCCATTTCGTCAATCTGCTCTAAAGGAAGGAAGGTCAGCATCCGTAAGCATTTCAGGACATCGGCATCGCCCACGTTTCTCCAGTACTGGTAGAACTCGAAGGGAGAGGTCTTGTTGGGGTCTAACCATACGGCATTTCCTGCGGTTTTTCCCATCTTCTTTCCCTGGGAGTCGGTTAACAGTGTAATGGTCATGGCATGTGCATCTTTGCCCAGTTTCTTTCGAATCAGTTCGGTTCCGCCTAACATATTGCTCCACTGGTCGTCTCCGCCGAATTCCATATTACAATTGTATTTCTGGAACATGTAGTAGAAGTCATAACTCTGCATAATCATGTAGTTAAATTCAAGGAAGCTTAAGCCTTTCTCCATACGCTGCTTATAGCATTCGGCACGCAGCATATTGTTTACGGAAAAGCAGGGACCTACCTCACGGAGCAGGTCAACATAGTTTAAATTAAGCAGCCAGTCGGCATTGTTTACCATAAGCGCCTTACCTTCGGAGAAATCAATAAATCTCTCCATCTGACGCTTAAAACATGCCGCATTGTGTTCAATGTCCTCTCTGGTAAGCATTTTTCTCATATCGGTCCGACCGGAGGGGTCACCGATCATGGTAGTACCGCCGCCGATTAAGGCTATGGGCTTGTTTCCTGCCATCTGCAGTCTTTTCATAAGAGTAAGCGCCATAAAATGTCCGGCTGTCAGACTGTCTGCCGTACAGTCAAAACCAATGTAAAAGGTGGCCTTGCCGTTATTGATCATTTCACGGATTTCTTCTTCATTTGTTACCTGTGCCAGCAGGCCTCTTGCCTGTAATTCTTCATAGATTTTCATTTTTGCTCTCCTTTTTTCTATTGTGCAGACAGTACCTGCCCGCCTTGTTACCATAACAAAAAAACCTGTCCTCTCTGTAAAGAAAGGACAGGTATAAGCCCGTGGTACCACCTTCGTTCCCGTAAACCTCACGATTTACGGCTTTCTTGGTATGCGTAAGATTATCATCTTATTACAACCATGGCTGCTATCGGTGCCGGCCGGCAGAGTCTACTTTGCAGGGCATTTCGGTCTGCTGCTCCGAGATGTACTTCCCATTCATCTCTCCTGCGCCTCTCAGCCTCCGGCAACTCTCTGTAGGTCTTAATGATGGTACTCTTCTCTTCATCGCATTTACTGTTTTGTTAGGAATTAGTCACATTATAGCCACAAGATTTCCGTTTGTCAACACAGAGAATGATAAAAATTGCCGTATCGGCTTTTACACAAAGTCGAACAGGCTTATCTGGTTGGACTCCGGCAGCTTTCCGAGCAGGTGCAGGCTGTCCATCAGTTCGATGATAGTGCCGCTCACCTTGGTTCTCTGCTTGAAATCATCCTTGCTTAAGAACGGACCGTCCTTGGCTGCTTCCACAATGGCATCCGCCGCTTTTTCACCCAGACCGTCGATGCTGTTTAAGGAAGGCATCAGCTTGCCGTCCACAATCTGGAACAGTCTTGACTGGGCGCTGAAAATATCAATGGGCGTAAATTCAAAGCCTCTGGCATACATTTCCTGTACGATTTTCATATCGCCGTAGGCATCCTTTTCCTTATTGGAAAGGCTGTCCATACGGGATTTGTAATCCTTCATAATCGCCTCTAAGTGCTGCTGCCCCTGGCACATCAGCTCATAGGAAAACGCCTTGGCGCGGATACTGAAATAGGCCGCATAATACGCCAGCGGATAGTTGATTTTGCAATAGGCAATTCGCCATGCCATCATAACGTACGCCGCCGCGTGCGCCTTCGGGAACATGTATTTAATCTTTTTGCAGGACCAGATGTACCAGTCGGGAACATTCTTCTCCTTCATGGCTTCCTCCCACTCCGGCTTTAGGCCTTTTCCCTTACGCACGCTCTCCATGATGGTAAAGGAAAGGGAGCTTTCCACGCCCTGGTTGATCAGGTAAATCATAATATCGTCTCGACAGCAGATAGCCGTGGAAATGGTGGCTTTTCCCTCTAAAATAAGGGTCTGCGCATTGCCCAGCCACACGTCCGTTCCGTGACCCAGACCGGAAATACGGATTAAGTCGGAAAACTGTTTGGGCTTTGTGTCAAGAAGCATCTGGATAACGAAATCCGTACCGAATTCCGGGATGCCTAAGGAGCCCACCGGCGTACCGCTTATCTGGGACGGTGTGATGCCAAGCGCTTCCGTATTCTGGAACAGGGACATAACCGCCTTGTCATCCAGCGGGATTTTCGTGGGGTCGATGCCCGTTAAATCCTGCAGCATACGAATCATGGTAGGATCATCGTGTCCGAGTATGTCAAGCTTTAACAGGTTGTGGTCAATGGAATGGTAATCGAAATGGGTCGTTACCGTATCCGTTGTCATATCGTTTGCCGGATGCTGCACCGGGGTAAAGGAGTTGATGTCCTGTCCCATGGGAAGCACGATGATACCGCCGGGATGCTGTCCGGTACTTCTCCGGACGCCGGTACAGCCCTGGGTAATCCGGTTGATTTCGCAGGTTCTCTTGTGGATGCCTCTCTCCTCATAGTAATTCTTTACATAACCGAATGCGGTTTTGTCCGCAAGGGTCGCAATGGTACCGGCACGGAAGGTCTGTCCGGCGCCGAAAATAACTTCCGTGTATTTGTGCGCCTTACTCTGGTATTCGCCGGAGAAGTTTAAGTCGATATCCGGTTCCTTATCACCCTTAAATCCTAAGAAAGTTTCAAACGGAATGTCAAAGCCGTCCTTGATTAACGGCTCTCCGCAGACCGGGCACACCTTATCCGGCATGTCGCATCCGGCATTGCCGGCAAACGCCTTTACCTCCGGGGAATCGAAATCGTAATACCGGCACTTGGGGCAGCGGTAATGGGCGCTTAGGGAGTTAACCTCCGTAATACCTGCCATGAACGCCACCAAAGAGGAACCTACGGAACCACGGGAGCCTACTAAGTAGCCGTCCTCCACGGACTTCCACACTAACTTCTGGGCAATGATATACATAACCGCAAATCCGTTGGTAATAATGGAATGCAGTTCCTTTTCCAGACGGTCTTCTACGATTTTTGGCAGAGTATCCCCGTAAATTTCGTGAGCCCTGTTGTAGCAGATGGCGGTCAGCGTCTTGTCGGAATCGGGAATGACGGGAGGACATTTATCCGGGCGCACCGGGGCAATGGTCTCTATCATATCCGCAATCATATTCGTGTTGGTAATGACAATTTCCTCTGCCTTTTCGCTGCCGAGATACTGGAACTCCTCTAACATTTCCTCCGTGGTGCGCAGGTACAGCGGAGCCTGGTTGTCCGCATCGTCAAAGCCCTTGCCCGCCATGATAATACGGCGGTACACTTCGTCCTCCGGGTCTAAGAAATGCACATCGCAGGTTGCCACGACCGGTTTGTTGAACTGCTCGCCCAGTCTTACAATCCTTCGGTTGATGTCCTGAATATCCTCAACGGAATTGATATCCGGATGCTTGGGAGAGTCAATCATAAAGGCATTGTTACCGCAGGGCTGGATTTCCAGATAGTCGTAAAAATCCACAATACCCGCTATTTCCTCTTCGCCCCTGTCCTCTAAAAGCGCCCGGTACAGCTCTCCCGCTTCGCAGGCGCTGCCGATGATAAGACCGTCCCTGTACTTGTTGATGGCGCTCTTCGGTATCTTGGGCTGGCGGCTGAAATATTTTAAGTGGGACATGGATATCAGCCGGTACATGTTGATACGTCCCAAATCGTTTTTCGCTAAAATGATGCAGTGGTAGGAATGCAGTCGGGCAATATTTTCATCGGACGGCCTGGCAAAGGTATTCATTTCCGCCAGCGTCTTTAAGCCCTGCTCTTCCATCATCTTCATAAAATGCAGGAAAATATGCGCTGTTGCTTCCGCATCGTCCACCGCCCTGTGGTGGTTTTCCAAAGAAACATTGAACACCTTGCACAAAGCATCCAGGGTATGTTTGTTCTGCTCCGGCAGAAGAACTCTGGACATGATCATGGTATCCAGATAGGTGAAATCCGCCGGCAGGGAAAGTCTCTTGGCATTTTCCCGGATAAATCCCGTATCGAAGGAAGCATTGTGCGCTACCAGCACGGCATCCTCGCAGAAGCTTAAAAACTGCGGCAGCACCGTTTCGATTTCCGGTGCATCCGCCACCATGCTGTCATTTATGCTGGTCAGCTTTTCAATGGC
>Ga0129311_1000254_pt1 | contig 50293 bp, 55 predicted proteins | sample Go1ome_FD_94435 | JGI IMG/M metagenome (GOLD analysis project Ga0129311, IMG submission 94435) | Western lowland gorrila individual fecal microbial communities from Wisconsin, USA - Go1022B metagenome | ecosystem: Host-associated > Mammals > Digestive system > Large intestine > Fecal | place...
CCTTCATCTATGTAAACGCTGTCTTTGATACAAAGAAAATCCCCAATAAACAAGGGCTTTCAGCGGTATCGTTCCGCCGGAAGCCCTCTTTTTTACGCCCGTTTTCAGTTTTTCAGAGACTTTACCTGCGAAGATGTGAACCACGGTGAACCCTCGATTTGAACCTCTCCGAGGGAAAATCAAAATGTATAGGCAAAATCAAAATGTGTGAGGAATAATCAAAAGGTACAAACATTCATACATCTTCGCTTATTCCTCCGTCAAACATCCACAGTTCATCCAACTCCAATACACGGCGAGCTATCTGTGAGATGTTTAAGCCGCCTATGATTATATCGCCCACAAGGGAACCGAAATATACAAATTTCTTTCCTTCGCTGTTAGTCAACTCAATTCCCCACATACCGCCATCACATACGAGTTCTGGAACATAAGGCTTTCCAAAATGAAATGCGAGATATTCCATCAGTTTTTTCGTAGGTTTGCCACGATATCTTTTCATGGTCTTAAGGTCTTCTGTGGGTGGAACTTTGGAGAAGTCCCCAGAGAAATACCTCGTCAGAGACACGTTTCCGTTACGCCTCATCGTGAGTCGTTGCTTTATTTCCTGTCCCGGAGCCGGCGGGATATATCCACTGTCTTCGGATTCGATGACTATTTTTTCTATCGTGCCTTCAAAGATTGGATATTCACATTCCATTGGACATCACTCCTGCTTATTAAATATTTTCTGCGCCAGCAAATCCTCATCAGCTGTAGGAGTGCAAACACGTATTTCGACATCCGAGTCATCAGTAAGTATAAACACATAACTGGATTCTAACGATGCTCCGTCTTTTACCTCTCTGATAAGTTCCGCAGAATCCCCGATGTTGCTTTCTTCGTTGACATCGGTTATATCGTCGAGCTGCGTATCGTTCTGGAAAGCACGAACCGCAAAGCACTCATACATATAAAGGCCGTCCGACTGATTGTTCGTATACTTAAAGTGTACACGCACAACAGGAGTCCCGTCTTCTAAATCATAGAAATCAGCGGTCAGAATATCCGCTTCGGTGTCTTCGTAAATAGCGGTATCTGTAATTTCTTTTTGTGACTGTGTAGTTTCCTCCGATCCGCAGGCTACGAGAGTTAACATCATCGCTACGGCGATTATTGCTGATATAATTCTTTTCATTTCAGTGCCTCCGTTTCATATTCTTTCCAAATCCAAACGCGCTCAGTCCTCATCGAACAGGTCATCGTAGAACATCATCTCTTCGATGGAGTACGGACGATTTTTCCACTTCGTCTTCATTTTCTTGTAGGTCTTGCCGTCCACCTCGATGGTACGGGTTTCCATGACAGTTTTCTTGATGCCAAAGAGACCGCGTTTTTCCACAGGAACTTGGACTTTTACTTTATGTTTCACTTGTGTCATCCTTCTCATCGTATTCTTCAACAACAACCTTATAGCGTTTCCTTAATCCAGAGCGTGTTTTGGAAACAAAAGCATGAAATTGTCGAGCATCCTTTAATCTGAGAATTTCAGCGCATTGGACTGCATTTCCAAATGCGATGATTTCATCGGTATCCTCCCGATAAACCGTGTAATACTTCATAGATAACCCTTTCACGGAAGAATTTGTTGTAATGCCTCTGATGCATTATCAAGGTCGTTCCCTAAAATCAATTCATAATAATTCAATGAATCAACCGCTAAAGGGAGCGAAGTCGTCTCTGTTGCATCCATAATCTTTGCGCGGCTTTTGGGTCCCGGAAATGCAAATCCACATCGCTTAACATCAGTCAAAAGGACATAAGACAGCAACTGATGGGTGTCAGACCTTGCGCTACAAGTATTCGGTTTATATTTCGCATCAATAACTGCTACTGGTTTCCGGCTTTCATTGTCACGAATGATAATATCAGGAATGCAATAGGGCATTAGATGGATGCCACGTTCAACCTCTGAAATATCACTAACATCTTTCTGTATATACAATCTCTTGGAATAACGATCCAAAGAGTATTTGTCCATATTTATCGTTCGTTTCAAAACTATTCGAGCATAAAACTCAAACAGGGATTCCATGTTTATCATATATGGAATCGTGAATACGCTTTTGGCTATTGATTGACCATCCTCATTCTTAAATGCGTAGTATTTCTGTCCATAGATACAACGCGCCTGCTGCAAAAGAGGCTTGTAATACATATAAAGCCCTGATGCATCTGCTCCATTGAAATCGCTCGTTTTAATCCGAACAGTCTTCACGCGCCGAAATGCATTCTGACAATAAGCCATCCTTTTTGACACTTCAGAAGTCGGAGAAAATCGCCTCCCTATAATCTCTTTACACTTCAGCAAAGTCGCTTTGAGGATTCTATTTTCAATATTATCTTCAGTAAAATCAATGTACTTGCAGTAAAATCTATCGCATCTACCTTTGCAAGTATTCATGCGTATGTTCTTCTTGATTTCGATTTTACCTCGAACTTTTGAGGCATAATTCTCTTCCTGATGGAACATGGTTTTCTTCAAGCCTTTTCTACAAAGGCTATAACATGACGTAACAAAGCTCAGAGCATATAACAATTCCCCGTCTTGCTTTGTATCCTGAGATAACTTTATCAATGGCTGATCATAGAAAACATGAAACAGAGACCTTCCATCAGCGTACATCTCTGCAATGTAATCGTCGTATTCATCATCAGTCATTACTGTCTCAAGCATCTGCCACGGGTCCATGCCGTATTGTGAAGTCACAACGATAATATGTTCTTTGCCTCCAGATTTGAGGTAGTGGCCGTTTTTATCATACAGTCTACCAACCCCAACATATCCGCTACTCCACAGTTTTCCTTGGAATCTATGTATGCCAAAATTGACCTCTGGCGCAGAGAGATCTACTTTTGTCCATACCTCATCCTTGCTATTCAGCACAGACCAGTCATTAACTTGATGGATTATTACATCTCGTGCCATAACATCACTTTCCTATTAATACCCGATTTTTGTGCGCACCTCTTCAATAAAAGTCCCTACATATTCGTTGTCAATGCGTTTGCCAGACCTTGTCATATTGCCGAACTCTTTAGCGTACAACATGATGTTATCGCTGATAAAGCGAACTCGCTCGCTGCGGTCTGCGGCATCCCTTATTTCCGAAGGTGTATGTTCGATGGCTTTCAGGTCCTCGATTGTATCTAAAATCCCATCTTTCACATACTCCCTTAAAATGGGAATGATCTGAAAAACAAAATGTTCAACGAAATCTTCCTCATAACCTTCTTTCCTTTTTCTTAGGAAATAGGTGTGACCAAGACGAACATCGCTTTTTTGATACTCATCATTGAAATAGCTTTCATTATCGAAAACCGCTTGTACAGCATCGAACACCAACAGTTCAATAGAGTTCTCATCATCATTTTCAGAGGCATTCTGATAGCAGCTTATAACAACATTACGATCTGCAGGGCTATCAATAAAAAGGAAACGCCTGCGAATAGCATAATCGATTGAATCGATGGATTTATCTGCGGTGTTCATCGTGCCAATAATAAACAGATTCTTTCCAAGAACGATATCCTTGGTTCTTGATACAGGATTAGCAACCTTGTCTTCGACTTCATAAGGCGTAGACACTTTGCTGTCACGATATTCGAGACCGTAAATCAGCTCACCAAATACTGTAGCAATGTTTGCTCTGTTAATTTCATCAATAACAAGATAGAACTTCGGTGGTTCATTCGGATTAGCTTTTTCAGCAAGTTTGGCAAACTCGGCAATCTTGCCAAGGATTCTGTTAACACTGTTATATGACGGAAGTCCTCCATCAGCCTTCACTTCGATACCTCTTATGAAGTCTTCATAACCGTATGATGGGTGAAACTGTACCAAATCCCATCCACCCGTGGTCAGCTTCGCAGAAGCCGTCGGATTAGAGTAATCTTCTTCCGTCAGCTTATAAGCATCAAGTGCAAAAGATACATCCTCCTGGCTCACAAAACGTTTTGTGAGGATTTCCGAATCCGGCTCCAGCTGCTTAAGTACGAACCTCTTGCTCTCAAAGGTTTTAGATGTACCGGGAGGTCCCTGGAACACCATCTGACGAACCCCGATGTTTTCCATAATCTGCTGATAATCCTTTAAGTCAGTCATTTTTACCACTCCTTTTATCTCTATGGTTTTTTCCGCACCACTTGTGATGTTGTAAATATCCTCATATGCTTCGACACTAAAAGGTGTAGATTCTGCAATCAGATTCTCAAACTTTTGTTTGTCAACCCTGATTACTTCTCCTTGCCGCGTCCACAGCGTTCGCAATCGCCTCATCCTTGTGCCGAAATAATCAATACGCGCTTTTTCACGTTCTGTTTGTGAAGTTGCATTGACATTCCTAAGTTCATCATGCAGTGATGAGAGGTACTTTATCTCCAGTAAAATCAACTCATCCAAATCCGCATAAGACTCGTCGTGTCCCTTTATCAGCGATATGTTCATCTCATATACTTTTAAGTAGTATGACAAGAGCCGATATAAGGAGCCGTATATTTCTGCTGGATTATTGTCCTTGCAAACATTGTTTGTCGTAAATGTATGCAGCCTTAACCCGTTCAGCGGAAGATAGGTATCGCTTGGTGATCCATCTGTATACGAAATCTCATATGCGGCAACATCTGACCGATCAGCCCATCTTCCCACATTACCCGGACGAGTAGAATAGTATGCATGAGGATTACGCCGATCTTTTCCTTTTACAGCTGTTTCATAATAGTAACTCGGAGCATCCTGCGCCTTTACCAAATAAGACGCATATGCCACCGGCACGGATTTACTCGGTACTGACGCAACCTCTATGTTAAACAAGAGAGAGTCTGTTGCTATATCGCTTGGAAACACTCCGTTCAATACGACTGCATCTATTACGCTTTCCAACAAGCCCTTATAATCGGAACAGTGATTCGGAATAATCTCTCTTTCGTAATAGGTGATTGTGTCCTCCAATGAGTAAGGATCAACTCTGTCACCTGAATTGACCATAACCTTTCGGATGTCTGAAATACGATTCAGCCCAGATACTCCGATGTTTAGCTTTGAAGAAAGCGCCTGCTCAAAGGATTCAATATTGCGGTGAATTATTCCCATTGAAGATAAGTGATTCAAAAACGGGAATATCTGATACATCATTTTCTGCTTAAACTTGTCCAGCACAAAATATGATGTTCCTGTGCGATCAACCATAAAAAGTCCATGTCCTGGCATATATTTTTCAGCAACATCAGGAACTCCGGGAGTTGCGTTAGATGACAAGAACTCTTTTATGCTCTCGAAGATATCCGTAATAATCCTGCCTGCGTTTGCATTAACTGCATCGTAATATTTTTCAATTATTTCTTTGTCAGATTTCAACTCAGCAACATAATCCATCCTTCTACGCAAAGCATAGTCCAAATGACCTGAATGAAAATCTCTGCATTCCGTAAAAATAATGGTTACATTGTCAGGTATACACAATTCCGAACCATCAGCAAGGGCTACGGATTCATTGCGACACTCCATTGCATAGATAAGGTTGCCCAACAGCGCATTTGCGTCGATTCTTGAAATATCGTCAAATATGATAGCAAAGCATTCTTCAGACAGTTTCGCTCTATCACACAGCTTCTTTATCCGTTTCTCCACATAGTCTACCGTCATTGAGCCTGTAGCTTTAATGTCAATTCCATAAACTATATCTTCGTAGGTCATGCTTGGGTGAACTTGAATGAATTCGCATCTATCACTGTTTATAAATGCTTCGATTTTATCCAAGTCCTCATAGATGTCCCTTGATTGGAGACTGTCTATATTTAATTGTTCGTGACACAGGTAATATGCGGCTGCTCTTGCCAGAAACGTCTTTCCTGTAGCAGGATTACCTGTGAACAGTAAGTTCTTCATATATAATCATTCTCCAGTATTATCTGAGGCTAATATGTTCATGACCAATCGGGCAAGGAAATAGGATACCTTCGGTGGCACAGCATTTCCAATCTGACGGCTTATAGATCGTTTATCCCCATAAAAAGTGTAGCTGTCTGGAAAACTCTGAATCCTTGCTGCTTCTCTTGGTGTCAACGTCCTATTTTCCTCCGGGTGGATAAATCTTCCTCCTGCCGGAGTATCAAATCTTGTAGTAATGGTCGAGGCTTGCTCATCCCAACACAATCTGCCGTATGAACCACTATGAACAGAGTTTATCTGTTCATTAAGAACCGTATAGTTTTCCCCGCTCTTTATTTGTTTCATCCTTTCAACCGCAACCTTTGAATGCTGAGACCGGGTATGATTTGTTATGGTTTTAGCTTCACAAGAAAGGTATTGTTCATACTCCGTTTCAGGAATGGGATTCGGGATAATCCCATCTGAGGTGGTCATGGGCAGATTGCCAATCGCATCTCGTACAGTGACGGCATCAAAATATGTCGGAATTTCTCGTAGGATGTCAGCCCTTGTTTTTTCCCATAATGCCTCAATATCTGCATCCTCTATAAGCGTACCCAGGATTATCATTCTTTCCCTACGCTGAGGAACCCCAAAATCAGCGGCATTTATTACCCGATGATATATGTGATAAGGTTTACCTCCCAAAGCCTTTGAATCTTGGAATAATCTCTGTATTTCCTTAAATATCTTTCCGCCTTGCATTGTAGCTATGCCTTTAACATTCTCCATAATGAACACTTTAGGCATAACTTCTTTTACCACATTAAAGTAGTGCTTAAAAAGATAGTTCCTCGGATCGTCAATGAAGCCATGTCTGATTCTTGCACCAGCCATAGAAAATCCCTGGCATGGAGGACCTCCAATGATGATATCCGCATTTACTCCCGCAAAAGTTCCAGAGGTATCTATATTCTTAATATCATCGACAATCATGTCGACTTCAGGGTGGTTAAGCTGATATGTGTTTGCTATGACGGAATCAAACTCCACCGCCTGATTTACATCATATCCAGCCTGTATAAAACCAAGTGACAGCCCGCCACACCCTGCAAATAAATCAATTACTCTCATCCGCGTCAATTCCTCCGCTTGTTCTATATCTGATAGCGAATGACTTTATGTATTCGCTCTCAGATTCGGTCAATCCATATGCGGCATTTATAAAATCATCTATCGCATGGATTTCTTCCAAACACTCACGGTGTTTATATTCATACTGAGTTTGCTTTGTTCCCACATAGACTTTTGTTGCCTCAAGTTCATCTATCAACAAAGACGCTAAATTAGTGGCTCTATCAATGTTCGGCATCTTAGGCATCCTGAAGTTATTAAGTGCTTTGCTGACGTGCCAACAATCTGAAACGCAAATCCAATACCACCAAAAGAGCGAAGAATTTATGATGCAGTAGCAAAAGTCGGCCTCTTGTGCTGTTGCAAAACTAAATACTTTATATTCTGGATCATCAACCTTCGTTCGATATGCCTTCATCCAAAACGCCTCTCGGCGGTTCAAATATACTGATTCACATCCACGTCTTGAAGCCTCATATATGGATGTAGTCGTGATAGGATCAGATACTTTCTCATAAATATCCGCATCCATTTGAGTCCCAAGCTTAGGGATAAAATCAGCACACTGGTAACGGTTCTTTATAACCCGTAGATTTCGGAAAAGGCTTTCTCTTTCGTCTTTATACCAATACTGATAATTGCCAGTGTAAAGAGTTACGGGCACTCGTCTGTCCTTGCCAATCAGTATGCATAGTTTCTGATGGACAGAATCAAACAAGCAATCAGGTCTATCCGCAAAACTCAAAATGTACTGTTCTGGAACAAGTGTCTCCAATTCTTCTCGAAGTTGTTTCATTCGCGGCGTCGAAACATATGACAGTGGAATAATAAATCCCATTGCTCCATTCTTTTCTAACCTTTCAGCAGCGTTTATAAGGACATTTGCATATATGTTTCCATATCTTTTTGGTAGAGACAGTCCGCTTTTCGAATCTTCTACATAAGGAGGATTGCCTACTATGATATGATGCTTAACTTTAGCCTGCACTTTTGTTCCCACAAAGTCGTAGGTTGAAAAGCGTCGATTCATTATTTTGCCCAGACCACGACAATGGTCTATTCCGCAGTATTCTGCAACGCAGAGCAGAAGTCTTAATTCCGTGATTATTACCGAATCAAGATTTACATCATTTCCATATATGGTTGAAACCACCTCTATAATTTCAGTATTCGTCAATGCCTTTTTATGTTGCTTGAGCAAAGACAGTTTCATTTCGAGTGCCGCAAGTAGATATTCACCAGCACCACAAGTCGGATCAAAAACTGTCTTTGTGCAGCAAAAAGACCTATATGGAATGCTGTGCAGTTCCATATCAGATATATTATTCTCGGTAAGCTTTCCAAATAACGCTTTTACACTGTTTGTCAAAATAAACCTAACCACATCGTTTGGCGTGTAATAAACGCCTTTGCTTTTTCGTATGCTTTCTTTTTCATTTATCTTAGAAAGCGTTTCTTGAATCTGGGTATAGCTATACCCATTATCGTTTCTTTCATCTGTAGTGAAATCGTGTTCCTTTATTCCTGCAATGATTCTTATTTCATTACAGATATCCTCGCTATCCTTGGTAGAATACCGACTATATATATATGAATAGACAAGCCGAAGAGCTTGGATTATCAATTCATCTGCTCCAGCAGGCTTGGCACCATCAATTTTTCCCATCATTGGTGGCATCCTTTCTAACATTTTTTATTGGACGATTATTCATCTGCCGCCTTTTCATCATCAATAAATTCCATGATGTCACCGACATCACATTTCAGCGCACCACATATGCGCAGCAGAACATCCGTGTTCACGTTTCCGCCTTTTCCGAGTTTTGCAATGGATGTGGCACTGATACCGCTCATCTCTCGCAAAGTCTTTTTATTTATCCCTCGGTCAATAAGAAGCTTGAAAAGTTTGTTGTAGCTGAAACGCATTTGCATTACCTCCGTGATTTCTCTTTCTTTTGCTACATTTATTACTCCACATCGTTCAGGAATCCATACCGCGTATGGGGAATCAATCCCTTTCCGAAGGTTTCCACAACCGCGCCGTGCTTCTCATAATCAAGGGAAGGTATGTGGTCAAGGTTCTCGATGATAATAAGCTGTCCCTCTTCCTGATGGTTCATAAAATATCGGTAGAGTCCAGTTCTCATACTGTCAGGCATGGTTTCATCTACGCCATCGTCAAAACCGTGAAGCGGCGTATCGATAATGAAGATGTGTGGATCGAACTTGGCATTGACCGAGAGATATTTTCGCAACATCATTATCATCACTGTATTCAGATATGAACGGTAGCCTTTGCCGTGGCTTGTTCCTTTGTCCTCTCCGTTGACCTCAATGTCAAAGGTATTGAAATTGAAGTGTGCCTGCAACAAGCCGGAATAACAACATTCCTTAAGGATACTGTTAGCATACTCTGACATCGTAGTAGCAAAATCATCCCCAAAGTAGTCCTTGGGATGGTATTCAATGGACTTGTCATCCTTCTGCTCTTTCTCCAAAGCTGTCAGGTCGTTTCCAAAATCTATGGCGTAGGTCTCAATCAGGGCAATCTCACTTGAGATGCGGAGATAGGACTTATACGCATTAACCGTATTCTGCTGTTCATTTTCCAGCGGACGGAGTTCTGTTTTTATTTTAGATTCGAGAGCGTCACGCTGACGTTTTAGCTCCTCAAGTTCAGCCCGGATTTCTTTTTTTCTGTCCTCCACATCTTTCTCCGTATCTTCAAGTCCGGAAAGCTGTGCCATTGTCCGCTCCATCTCAACCTTAGAAGAAGCAATGTAAGATATGCGCTTGCGGGGAGCGATCGTTCCTTCGCAATACGGACATTTGGTTGACTGCGGAACTTCCCGGTATGCCTCTTCACCTTCAACAATAAGAGAAAGTCGCTGAATATCTGCCTTGTACTGCACCGCAAGTCTGTGGTAACGAGTCAGTAAGACATCGCATTCTGCTGCGCGTTCCTCCGCCTCAAGGATGGAAGATAAAATCCTCTGGCTTTCCGTAAGCGCGCGGTCGATTTTTCTCTGTGTTTCCTGCAGTGCGGCAGCCACTTTCGCTATCTGTTCCTCTACATCTGCACCCTCGAAAATATGAAGGTCTTTTTCAAGTTGCTCCTTACGACCCGCGGCATCTTGTATTTTACGATTAACATATTCCTTCACAGCAACACGGCGAGCTTTTTTTATTTCCTTTTTTTCCTGCGCATCCGTTTCCGTGAACGTTCTGCCCGTAATCAGAAACAAAAGTGCAGACAGGAATAGGGTGTTTTCCATATAGCGATGCTTCGGCTCCACGATGGAATCAATATCATCCACCCGATTTTCATCCAAATAAAACACTCGCAGGAGATTCCGCCACGTGAGCCGTTTCTTCTCAAAACGCGCATTTGTCACAATCATGGTTTCCTGCTCAATGCCAATAAGCTTCAGCCACACCTCGTTCAGTGGAGGATTCTTCGCTCCCTTGCGATAGTTGACATCGTAAGTGCCGCTGTCGATTCCCGCTATAGTACTGACTACCTCAACCTGATTTTTCCCGACCGTCCGATGGAGTGTGATTTCTCCATCCTTATCATTAGACGCAACAATCATCGCCACGCTGTCATACTTGGCACTTTCCTTAAACGGCTTATCCACAGAACCACCGTATATGAAGTCGATGCAGTTTGCCACACAAGTCTTTCCGCTGTCAGAGCGCCCCTGGATTATGGTTAGCCCTCTGCCGAAGGAAACGCTGGCATCACCCTTGGCGGCACTCTTCGCTATTACTTTTTTAATGTAAAATCCCGCCATTGCGCTACCTCCTTAAAGATTTTGCGGACTGATTGTTAATCTCATTGAACAACCGGACATCACTGTACTTCTCGTATTTCTCAACGACAAGCCGCATCAGTTCCTTATACCTCTCGGCATATTCTGATTGGAAATCCTCGCTCATTTTCCTGCCGCTTTCCGAAATCGAGTAGAGAATACCCGTCTCATCATCTGAGGCTACGACAAGCCCATCAACCACAAGGTCTCTTATTGCGGTCTTTGTGAGATTCCGCCTCGCAGATAATTCGCTGAACGCAAAACCGTTCTCACCATTCAGAGACCTATCTGCAACACCGAAGTCCTCGCAGTAAATCGCAATAAAGTCATAAGCGGCGATCCGGTCGAGCGTAAACCCGGTGTCAGCCACATCAAGAAGCAGCACCACATGGAGTGACAGTTCAAAAGGCGTATTGAAAAGTTTATTGCTCATCAATGTTCACCCACGACTCAATCACGCCGTCATTCACCAATATATGGCAGATGCCTTTCTTCTCCAAATTACCGATCAGATTCCTCATTTGGCTGAGTACGGAACTATCGAGGGTGGTGCTTGTGATTTTCTCAAGGACAGCATTCAGCCTCGCATAGCCGTCATCGTACTCTTTCCAATAGGTAGTGTTGATTCCGTGCCATGCGTCATCCTTCAGTTTGTCAAACTCATCCTCGCCGTCATCAAAGATGTCCCGGACGGAGCGTTCGATGCTGACTGCACTGTAATATGCCATGCGCTGTTCCTTGTAGTTCTCTGCATACCGCTTGGGCAGGAATGGAACATCATTTTCTGTGAAAGTGTCTTTTTTCAGTTTCTGTGCATACGCCTCATATAAAGCACGGATGTAATCCAGTTCGTGCTTTCCAATATCATCCGGTACGAGTGCCTGATGAATTGTAATAACCTCACCAGATATATGTAATTTATCGCCTCTGCGTTCTATTGTCGCAGGGGTTATATTTTTTATCTTTTTCCCTGTTTCCATGCGCTGATAATTCAGCACGGTCACATCATCGGACAAACCTTCGGCGCGACGGCGTATGATCTGCGCCAATATATTGGCGCAAGCCTGTCCGACCTCGGAAGGCTCAATATCAAAGCCAAACTCCATCAGCTTGTCCTTCATGTGGTTAAGGGCATCAAAGGAATATGTGTCCACAAAGTCCGCAAACTTGGCTTCATCTATTCTTGGAGCGATAGCTGCTGCCTTCTTCTGTGAGATAGGCAATCTGCCACTGTAATAAGCCTCTTTCGTTGATTTACCCAATTTATAAATCGGATTCGATGAATCCTTTTCAAGCGCCGTGTCATCAAGTATGGCATCAATCAGTATGGCGACAAATTCGCCAGCGTTCGCTTTCTCTTCGTAATTGTGATGCATGAACTGCACAAGGTCACAGAACTTCATGCTGACACCATCCTTTCTGATGTAGGCACTTATATAGGCAGATGTAGGCAAACCTACGAGTTCTGAAAGTCCCATTTTCTATAATTAAAAGCGTGATGTGGCAAGTGGAACGCACCTCTCACGCGAACCCTAAAATGCCTTGAATCACATTATACCACAAAGCAACGCAAAAGTCTATAAAAATTCGTGAACGCAAAACTTTTTTTCTTCAAGCCGTTCTAACTTTGCGATTGCGAGTGGTAAGAACCGTCTCTTGATGCATCGGCCGATCACCGATGGCTCACATCACTTGACGGACAACCTAATATCCCAACAGCGATCTGATGAGCAAGAGAGCTGCAATCCCGGAATGGAGGAACCTCCTACAGGACTGCGGTCAGTTACTATTGCCATTTTTGCGCTGTATCTGCGAGAAGCCTCCATTCCCAACACGAATGGAGGTTTTCTAATGATTATCAAGTACAAATTCACAACCGGCGAGGTGACGGAGGTCGAGGTCTCAGAAGAGATTGGTACCGTCATCCTGGATTCACGGCGTAAGGAACACGCAGGCAACGAGCGCCATCGTTATCACACAGCATTTTCGCTCGATGACATGGGTTATGAGGACAAGGACTACTTCTCCGCTGCGGACAATCCCGAAAAGGCGTTCATGCAGAAGGAGTTCACCAAGAAGCGCAAGGCAATGCTCTCGCAGCTTACGCCCATGCAAAGGCGCAGGTTTGTATTGTTCGAGGACGGCATGACCGTTGCGGAGATTGCCCGCAAGGAAAAGGCCGCTTTCAACAGTGTCAAGGAGTCCATCGAGTCGGCTCAGAAGAAGCTGAAAAAACTTCTCTGATTTTTCTCAAGGGACACCCTCAATTTCGGTGTCCCTTTTCTGTTTAACAGCGGAAGGACAAAACAACATCCCTTCCGGAAAGTGAGGTAAGTGCCATGAAGCACACATTACAGATCAGCGTCAGCAAGAAGCCGAAGAACGGCGGAATCGTAGCCTGCCGCAAGGTTTCGGTAAGGGAAAGGTTCCTCCGATTCCTCTTCGGCGACAAAACAAGGCTCACAGTCATCGTTCCCGGCGACACCGTGGAGGGACTGGAGATCAAGGAGATCGGAAAGGAGGCAGCCCGTGAAACTGTATGAAATCAACGCGGAAATCCTCCGGCTGACGGATGCCATCGAGTTTGACGAGGAAACCGGGGAAATCCTCGGCGATGCGGACGAACTGTTCACACAGATTCAGTCGCTTCAGATGGAGAAGAAATCCATCCTCGAATATCTTGCCAAACTCGTCCTGAACATCCGCGCCGAGGCAGTCGCCGCAAAGACCGAGGAACAACGCCTTAAGGCACGCCGCGACAGGCTTGTGAAAAAGGAAGACCGCCTCATGAAGATACTCGACCGCGAGTGTGCGGGCGAAAAGACGGACCTTGGTGTGGCGACCTTCGCTTACCGTAAGACCTCCCATTTGGATGTGTCGGATGCGGAAAAAGCGATTCGCTGGCTCAAGCGCAACAAGCACCTCGACTGTTTCCGTATTCCGGCGCCGGAAGTCGCAAAGACCGAGGTCAAGAAGCTCATCAACGCAGGAACGAAAGTACCCGGCTGCGCCGTGGTCGAGGACTACTCCTGCTCACTGAAATAAGGAGGATTTGACAGATGTTAAACATCACCAGAGGGAAAATCGACCGCGCCTTAAAGGTGGTCGCCTACGGGAGCGAGGGCATCGGAAAGACAACCTTTGCCGCCGCGTTCCCGGAACCGCTCTTCATTGATACTGAGGGCGGCACCGCGCACATGGATGTGCGTCGTATCGACAGACCACAGTCATGGGAGGAACTGCTCTCCATTATCAGCGAGGTTGCGGCTGATCCGAATGTCTGCAAGACGCTTGTTCTGGACACGGCGGATTGGGCGGAGGCACTCTGCGTCGCCTATGTCTGCCAGAAATACAAGCAGAACTCCATCGAGAGTTTCGGCTACGGCAAGGGCTACACGATTCTCGGCGAGGAGTTCGGCAGACTGTTTGCCACTCTCGATGCTGTCATTGTATCCGGCAAGAACGTGGTCATCACGGCGCACGCTAAGATGCGCAAGTTCGAGCAGCCAGATGAGCAAGGTGCTTACGACAGATGGGAAATGAAGCTGTCCAAGCAGGTTGCGCCGCTTTTGAAGGAATGGTGCGATATGCTCCTGTTCCTTAATTACAAGACCTATGTGGTCACGACCGAGACGAACGCCAAGAAAGCCCAGGGCGGCAAGCGCGTCATCTACACCTCTCACCATCCGTGCTGGGATGCCAAGAACCGCCATAGCCTGCCGGAGGAGATGGACTTGGATTTCAAGAACATCGCACACCTCTTCAAGACGGGTGCCGAGCCTGCCGCTGATGCAGGCAAGCCCATCGACCGTCTGCGCTCCCTCATGGCGGAGTCGGATGTGACGGATGCGGAACTTCAGAAGGTCGTGGCGGACAAGGGACACTATGCCGCCGACGCTCCCATTGACAGCTATTCCGAGAAATTCATCTCCGGCTGGCTCATCAAATACTGGCCGCAGATTCTGAACCTTATCAATACGGATCGCGCAGGTCTGTGACTAACAAAGGAGGATTTTTATCATGTCTGATTACATCAACAACAATGCCGGCATGGATTGGGATGACGCCATCGAGAACGATGGTCAGGAGTTCATCATCCTGCCGGAAGGCGATTACAACTTCACCGTTACCGACTTCGAGCGCGGGCGCTTTCCCGGCTCCGCCAAGATGTCGGCTTGCAACAAGGCAACGCTTACCCTGCAGGTCAAGACCGATGACGGCATCGCCAGCGTCCGCACCGACCTCATTCTGAACCGTGTCGTGGAGTTCCGCATTTCCGCTTTCTTCCGCTGCATCGGTCAGAAGAAACACGGCGAGAGGCTCGTCATGGACTGGAACAAGGTCGTGGGCAGCCGTGGACGCGCACACTTCAAGCCTCGCACCTATACCGACCGTGACGGCAATGAGCGTCAGGCAAACGATGTCGACCGCTTCTATGACTATGACGAGAAATTCTTCCCCGCCGAGGACGACTGGATGGAGATCACCGGGGATGATGACCTGCCGTTCAATTAAGGAGGTGCCGTATGTTTGAACTTCGACCTTATCAGGCCGAGGCGAAACAGGCGATCCTTTCCGCGTGGGACGAGGGGTACCGCAAAACACTCCTCGTCCTCCCAACGGGATGTGGAAAGACCGTCGTGTTCTCTTCGGTCACGGAAAACCAGGTAAACAAAGGACATCGTGTGCTTATCATGGCACATCGCGGAGAGCTGCTCGACCAAGCAGCGGACAAGTTGAAGGAAGCATCCGGGCTTGATTCCGTTCTTGAAAAAGCAGAGTCAACAAGCCTCGGCAGCTTTCTCCCGGTGACGGTCGGCTCTGTGCAGTCGCTTGCACAGGAAAAGAGACTCGCCCGGTTCCCGAACGATTACTTCCAGGACATCATCGTGGATGAGGCGCATCATTGCCTCTCCGACAGTTATAAGCGGGTTCTCGACCATTTTCCCGATGCCAATATTCTCGGTGTCACTGCAACGCCAGACAGAGGCGATATGAAGAATCTCGGAGAATTCTTCGACTCCAAGGCTTACGAATACAGCATGACAGACGCAATTCGTGAAGGCTACCTTTGCCCGATCAAGGCGCAGATGATTCCACTTGAACTGGACATCGCGGATGTCGGTATCTCAAGCGGCGATTTCTCAGCAGGCGAAATCGGACACGCATTGGAGCCGTACCTTCAGCAGATTGCGGTCGAGATGTCGAACTACTGCCGGGGCAGAAAGACCGTTGTGTTCCTTCCGCTCATCGCTACATCGCAGAAGTTCTGCGCCATGTTGAACAATGTAGGACTACGCGCCGCAGAGGTAAACGGCAACAGCGATGACCGCTCGGAGGTGCTTGCCGATTTCGAGGCGGGCAGATACGACGTGCTTTGCAATTCCATGCTGCTTACCGAAGGCTGGGACTGCCCGTCCGTGGACTGTATCGTGATCCTGCGTCCTACCAAAATCCGCTCCCTTTATCAGCAGATGGTCGGGCGCGGCATGAGGCTTGCTCCGAGGAAAGACCATCTGTTGCTCCTCGACTTTCTTTGGATGACGGCAAGGCACGACCTTTGCAGACCATCCGCTCTTATCAGCAAGGACGAGAAAATCGCTAAGATGATCGATGCGCAGATGAGGTCGGACGATGATGGCATCTACCTTATCGAAGCTGAGGAACAGGCGGAGCGCGATGTTCTTGCCGAGCGTGAGGCGGCTCTTGCCAAGCAACTCGAAGAAATGCGCGGGAAAAAGCGCAAGCTGGTCGATCCGCTTCAGTATGCGCTCTCAATTGCTGCGGAAGATCTGACAAATTATGTGCCGACCTTCGCATGGGAAATGGCTCCGCCGTCCGAAAAGCAGGTCGCATTCTTGGAACGCAGGGGCATTTTCGCCGACAGCATCAGGAACGCCGGTCTTGCGTCTCTTCTCATCGACCGCCTGCAGCGCCGTCAGCAGATGGGGCTTGCAACTCCCAAGCAGATACGCTGTCTGGAACGCTACGGTTTCAGGCAGGTCGGCACCTGGGCATTCGAAGATGCCAGTTCCCTTATCTCAATGCTTGCGGACAATCGCTGGAGAGTTCCTTACGGAATTACTCCCGCACTCTACAGACCTTAAGGAGGTAACAATTCATGGATAATCATATTCTTTCGGCTCTCAAAGCCATAGATGTATCTACCTTGAGCCGTGCTGACTGGATAGCGGTCGGCATGGTGCTAAAGGAGGAGGGTTATCCCTGCTCCATATGGGACGACTGGTCTCGGAACGATAAACGCTATCATCCCGGAGAGTGCGAACACAAATGGAACAGCTTTCACGGCTCCGGCACTCCTGTTAAGGGCGGCACCATCGTCCAGATGGCGAAGGAACGCGGCTGGACTCCCTTCGGCGGCGAGGACGGATGCCTCAATTGGGATGACACCATCGAATATGACGGTGCGGATGGTTTTAACGGATTCACTGCTCCTGATTCGTGGAGTCCTTCCGCAGACCTCATCACATACCTCGAACTGCTCTTTGACGCGGACGACCGCGTGGGCTATGTCACAAACGATGTATGGCAGGACGCCGAGGGCAAATGGCTGCCGAGCAAGGGCGTGTACGACCGCACCGCCGGAGAACTCATCGCGTCGCTGAAAAAGCATCCAGATGACCTCGGCGCGACTATAGGCGACTGGAAACCGCAGGTCGGCGCTTGGATTCGGTTTAATCCCCTCGACGGTGACGGCGTAAAGAACGAGAACATCACAAAGTTCCGCTTCGCCTTGGTGGAATCGGACACGCTCCCCGTTGCGGAGCAGGATATCGTCTACCGCAAGCTGGAACTGCCTATCGCTGCACTCGTTCACAGCGGAGGCAAGAGCCTCCATGCCATCGTCCACGTGGATGCGGAAAATTACGAAGAGTACAGAAAACGCGTAGAGTTTCTCTACGACTTTCTGGAGAAAAACGGAGTGTCCATCGACAAGCAGAACCGCAATCCGTCCCGCCTCTCCCGTATGCCCGGAGTCACGAGGAACGGCAACCGCCAGTACCTTGTAGCGACCAATATCGGCAGGAAGTCATGGGTGGACTGGATGGATTTCGTGGAGGGCGTCTCGGACGAACTGCCCGACATGGTATCCCTCGATACCTTCAAGGACAATCCGCCGGAACTGCCGGAGGAGCTTATCACAGGGATTCTCCGCAGAGGACACAAGATGCTGATATCCGGCTCGTCCAAAGCCGGGAAGTCATTTCTTCTCATGGAACTGTGCATCGCTATCGCGGAAGGCAAATCCTGGCTCGGCTTTCCCTGCAAGAAAGGCAGAGTCCTCTATGTGAACCTTGAGATTGATCCGGCAAGCGCGATTAACCGATTTCTCAAGATTTACGAGGCACTCGGTCTGCCCATCAAAAATGCGAACAGCATCGTGGTGTGGAACCTCAGAGGTCACGCCGTACCGCTCGACCAGCTTGTGCCGAAACTCATCCGCCGTGTGCGGGATCAGCACTTTGACGCTATCGTCATCGATCCTATTTACAAGGTCATCACAGGCGATGAGAACAATGCTTCCGAAATGGGCGCGTTCTGTAACCAGTTCGACAAGATTTGCACGGAAACCGGGTGCAGCACCATCTACTGCCATCATCACAGCAAGGGTTCACAGGGCATGAAAAAAGCGATGGACAGAGCATCAGGTTCCGGCGTGTTCGCCCGCGATCCCGACGCCCAGCTTGACATGATTCAGCTTGAACTCTCCGAGGACATCGCAAACAACGTCCGTGACGGAAACGAAACCGCATGGCGGCTCGAATCCTCACTGCGTGAGTTCCCAAACATCACGCCTGTCAACTTCTGGTTCGAGTACCCAATCCATAAGGTCGACGAGAACGGAACACTCGGAACGATGCCCGCGCAAGGCACTCCGCAAGCGGGACGGCTCAATAATTCGAAAAGCAAGACGACGGATGATGCCGCCGAGGAGTTCCGCACCGCTTTCTCCGCTCTCAACATGGACGGCAAAGTCACTGTGAAGGACATGGCTGAGTACATGGGCGTTATCGACAAGACCGTGTACGCAAGGCTCAAGAAAATAGGCGACGAGTTCGCACTCGACAAAGGCGTCATCACAAAAACGAACCCTGAAAACGGCTGACCGGATTTTCTTCTTCTACGCTGTCTATAAAAAGATATAGACGGAAGAACGGTCGTTACACTCCCAAAGTGTGAAGGGCTGCATAGCCTGCCCTTCCACTTCTGCGGAGCGCAACGTAACAGCACAGAATAGAAGAACCCAGGATACACGGAGGTGTAGAAAATGGACTTTTTTATAGCAATAAAGCCGCCGACCGCAACCGCGCAGGAAAAGCAGGTGCGCATCGTGAACGGCAAACCGATATTTTACGATCCCGCTCCCGTGAAGGACGCGAAGAAACTGCTCATCGGTCATCTCATCCTTCATAAACCGGACAAGCCGATAGAAGGAGCCGTCTCGCTCACGACGCTGTGGCTCTTTCCGAAGGGAAAGTCCCATAAGAACGGCGAATGGCGGGTGACCAAGCCCGATACCGACAATTTGCAGAAGCTCCTCAAGGACTGCATGACGAAATGCGGATTCTGGAAGGACGATGCCCAGGTAGTCAGGGAAACCGTTGAGAAACGCTGGTCGGATGAGCCGTCCGGCATATACATCGAAATTACCGAACTGGAGGTGACGCAGGATGCCAAATAACATATATCGCAATTCCGAGGGCTATTACGATCCGACTGCAGGTGCCGTCCTCGCAAAATGTGACAGGAAGGAAAAAAGCGACTACAGGAAGGCGATTCGTAAGGCGAACGCAAAAGCCCGGAAACAGACCGCCTCCGAATATCGGCCTATCGTTTATATCTGCAGCAGATATGCCGGGGACGTCGCAAACAATGTGATGGCAGCGCAGAGATATTGCCGATTCGCCGTTGACAGCGGATACATCCCCTTTGCGGCGCACCTGTTCTTCCCTCAGTTCCTGAATGACGGGAATTCTGCAGAACGCTCCCTGGGGCTTTCGTTCGGGAATGTGTTCATGGACAAATGCGCCGAGATATGGATTTTCGGCTCGGAGTATTCTGTGGGCATGCAGACCGAGTATGCCCGTGCGGTCAGCAAGGGGTACAGAATCAGATATTTTACAACCGACTGCCGTGAGGTCACAGGTCACGGGAACGGAGGTGGCGATGGACCCGTATGAAAAACTGGCTAACGCCATCATCATCCAGGCGGCAAAGGACTACCGCGCCGCCTCACGAAAACTGAAAAGAAACCCACGCAACCATCTCGCCCAGGCAGAGGCGGATTCCACCGAGCGGTTCTTCCGCTCTGACTGGTACAAATGTCTGACGGAAGTCGATGGCGAGATGCTCATAAGAAAACTCAAAGAGGAGGTCTGAAATTATGACGCCAAAAGAATATTTGAAACAGGCTTACAGGCTTGACCAGAAAATCAACAGCGATATAGCGGAGGCTGCAAGGCTTCGTGAAATGGCTTCGAGTGTCGGTTCGCCCGGCTTTGAGGAGCATTACAATCCCAATCGCCCGACCGAGGCATCCTTTGTCCGCTGCCTTGAGCGCGTATGGGAGCTGGAACAGAAAATCAATGCTGAGATCGACAAGCTGGTTGATCTGAAGGAACAAATTCGAACCGTCATTGATAAGGTAGAAAATCCTGACGAGCAGATGGTTCTCCGATACCGTTACATCCACAACTGGACATGGGAACAGATCGGCGACACGCTCTATGCGGATGAAAGCACCATCCGGCGCTGGCATGGCAGAGCTTTGCAGCACATCACTGTGCCGGAAGACTGCATTAGAATATAGCTGTGCCGAAAATACCCGGCTTTGCACAGCAATGCCTACCTTATGTTTATGGTAGTATATAATCAGCGGAGCAGAATCAAGAAGCCTTGCGGGATTAGTCCTGCAGGGCTTTCTTTATGCCCGGAAAGCGAGGTGAAAGGATGCCGAGAAAACCGAAACGACCATGCCGCTATCCTGGATGCAGTCGACTCTCTGACGGTCCCTATTGTGAGGAACACAGGAAAGCCGTGCGGGATGATTACAACCGTTACGAACGCTCTCCCGACAGCAACAAGAAATACGGCAGGTGTTGGAAACGAATCCGCGACCGTTATGTCGCAGCACACCCACTGTGTGAACGCTGCCTTAAGGAAGGTCGGTACACTCCCGTCGAGGAAGTGCATCACATCGTTCCTATCTCAAAAGGCGGTGACCACAGGGAAAGCAATCTGATGAGTCTTTGTCAGTCGTGCCACACCAAAATCCATGTGGAGATGGGCGACCGGTAGGGCGGTCGAAATCTCTGTGACTCAGCTATGCGGACAGCGGCCTGGGGCTTCGTGTGCAAAAAATCCTATTCAAACGGGGTATTAACCCCTGCCCGCCAAAGCGAGGTGATTTTAGTGGCAAAAGACGGAACGATGAGAGGCGGTCCCCGTCCCGGTACAGGACCGAAACGCAAGGCTCTCGTGGACAAAATCAATAACGGAAAGGCGGACACGGCAATGGTACTCCCTGCACCTACAGAGATTGAGGGCGCAAACGTGCCGCCTGTAAAGGAGTACCTGAAAGCATCGCAGAAAAACGGCAAAGACCTGTGCGCTGAGGAAGTCTACCGTGATACCTGGAATTGGCTCAAGGCAAGAGGCTGTGAAATGTTAGTAAACAACCAGCTTATCGAGCAGTACGCCATGTCGGTTTCCAGATGGATACAGTGCGAGGAGGCAATCTCCGAGTTCGGATTCCTCGCCAAGCATCCCACCACGGGCAACGCTATCGCTTCTCCCTATGTGGCGATGAGCCAGACCTACATGAAACAGGTCAACCAGGTCTGGTATCAAATTTACCAGATCGTGAAGGAAAACTGCTCCGTGGAATACGGCGGCAGAAGCCCACAGGACGATTTGATGGAGCGGCTTTTATCCGCTCGGAAAGGAAACTGACATGAAAACTTACAAAACCGCCGAAAGCGTATGCGCAGGGCATCCCGACAAGCTCTGCGACTATATCTCCGACAGCATCCTCGATGCGTGTCTGTATAAGGACAAGTCCTCCCGCGTGGCCTGCGAGGTCATGGCGACGAGGCACCGCATCATTGTTGCCGGAGAGATTACCTGTTCCAAGAATGTGGACATCCGCTACGAGGTGCGCAGGGCTTTGCAGAAGCTCGGCTACAATCCCCTCGCTTTTCTGATTTATGTGTTTGTGCATAAGCAGAGCCGCGACATCGCGGGCGGCGTGGATTTGAGCATCGAAGCAAGGAACGGCGATACCTCCTGCTACGCTCACATCGGTGCGGGCGACCAGGGTACGGTCTACGGCTACGCCACAGACGAGACGGATGAGTACATTCCGCTGCCGCTCCTTCTCTCACACAAAATATGTAAAAGACTGGATGCAGTGAGGCGCGACAACCTCATCCACGGTATCAAGCCGGACGGCAAGGCACAGGTCACCGTGGAATATGTGAACGGCAAGCCAAAGCGCGTAAAGACCATCGTGGTTTCCGTCCAGCACGAAAAGGACAAAGACCTCGATGTGCTGAAGAACGAGATCATCTCCGAGGTACTGCATCCCGTGTTTACGAAGTTTCCCTTCGATACGGACACGGAAATCCTCGTCAATCCCTCCGGCAGATTCGTGGAGGGCGGTCCCGGCGCTGACACGGGGCTTACGGGCAGAAAGCTGATGGTGGATACCTACGGCGGACTCGGCGCACACGGCGGCGGCGCGTTCTCCGGCAAGGACCCCACGAAGGTCGACCGCTCCGGCGCATACATGGCGAGGTATATAGCAAAGAACATCGTATCGGCGTCCCTCGCGAAGGAATGCCAGGTCGCAATCAGTTACGCCATCGGCAAGGCTGATCCCGTGGCCGTGCAGATTGACACATTCGGCACAGGCAAAGTCGGCGATGACATTATCGCAAAGGCGGTAAACGATGTGTTCAATATGCGTCCCGCCGCAATCATCAACGACTTTGCGCTTCGCAGATACTCCTTTTCCGACTACTCCGCCTACGGGCATTTCGGCAACGGATACCCTGCGTGGGAGCATACCGACAAATACAGAGAACTGAAGGAGGCTGTGGAGAAATATGAGAAAGACGACGACTGAAATGCAACTCGTTCCGATTGCGAAACTCGTACCGTATGTAAATAATGCGCGGACGCACTCGCCGGAACAGATCACCAAGCTCCGCTCCTCCCTCCGGGAATTCGGATTCATCAATCCCGTCATCATCGACCGTGACTATGGCATTATCGCCGGTCACGGTCGTATTCTTGCGGCGAAAGAAGAAGGCATCACCGAGGTACCATGCGTATTCGTGGACTATCTGACCGAGGCACAGAAAAAGGCGTACATTATCGCCGACAACCGTTTCGCCCAGGATGCCGGATGGGACGAGGAACTCCTGCGTATCGAAATCGAATCCCTGCAGGGTGCGGACTTCGATGTATCACTCACGGGCTTTGAGGCGGACGAAATCGCCGACCTCTTTGCCGGGGACAAAGAATCGGATGTGAAGGATGATGATTTCGACCTGACTACTGCCCTTGAGAAAGCCTCCTTCGTGGAGCGCGGGGACATCTGGACAGTCGGCAGGCACAGACTCATGTGCGGGGACGCCACTTCCGCAGAGGATGTGGCAAAGCTGATGGACGGCAGAAAAGCCAACCTCATCGTGACCGATCCTCCGTATGGCGTGTCCTTCAAGAGTTCAAGCGGGCTGACCATACAGAACGACTCTATGAAAAATGACGAGTTCTATGCCTTCCTGTTTTCCGCTTTCAAGTGCATGGCGGATTCACTCGAAAAAGGCGGCGCTGCTTATGTGTTCCATGCCGACACCGAGGGCTTAAACTTCCGAAAAGCGTTCATTGATGCCGGATTTCATCTGGCAGGCGTGTGTATATGGGTGAAGAACTCCCTCGTGCTGGGACGCTCGGATTACCAATGGCAGCATGAGCCTGTGCTTTACGGATTCCTGCAAAGCGGCAAGCATCCGTGGTACGGCGGCAGAAAGCAGACCACCATCTGGAACTACGATAAGCCCAAGCGCAACGCCAACCATCCGACATCGAAGCCGATTGACCTCCTCGGCTATCCGATCTGCAACTCCTCCCAAGAGAATGCAATCGTGATAGACACCTTTGGTGGCAGCGGCTCCACCATGATGGCGTGTGAACAGACAAACCGTATCTGCCACATGATGGAACTGGATGAGAAATACGCATCGGTCATCCTCCGAAGAGCCGTGGAGAACGGTATCGCGCCGGAGGATATTTTTGTGGAACGGGACGGGAAACAGATACTCTATGCCGACCTTGTGAAGGAGGTGGAACTCCCTGATGGAACAGAATAAGCTGACGCTCGGCAGCCTCTTTGACGGCTCCGGCGGTTTTCCTTTAGGCGGCTTGATTTCCGGCATCGCTCCCTTGTGGGCATCGGAGATCGAGCCGTTTCCTATTCGTGTGACCACCAAACGGCTGCCGTTCATGAAGCATTACGGTGACGTGTCTGCATTGAACGGTGCGGAACTCCCGCCTGTGGATATCATTACCTTCGGTTCGCCGTGCCAGGACATGAGCATCGCAGGCAAGCGTGAAGGTCTGGACGGAAACCGCTCCGGGCTTTTTTTTGAAGCCGTCCGAATCGTAAAGGAAATGAGGTGTGCAACCGATGGAAAATATCCAAGATACATCGTCTGGGAAAATGTCCCAGGCGCATTCAGTTCAAACAAGGGCGAAGACTTCAAAGCCGTCCTCGATGAGATCTGCCGCGTCAAAGACTGTGAAGCTGATACTCCTCGACCGAAGAAATGGCCAAGCGCAGGATGCATCGTGGCAGATGATTACTCCGTCGCATGGCGGGTATTTGATGCTCAATACTGGGGAGTTCCCCAGCGCAGAAAACGCATCTACCTTGTCGCAGATTTTGCAGGTCAATGTGCCGGAAAAATACTATTTGAGTCCGAGGGCTTGTCTGGGTATACTCCGCAGGGCTTCCGCTCGTGGCAAGGAACTGCCGATCCTGCTGAAGAAAGCCCTGGAACGGCAGGCATTGTCTGCTTGAACGACCAAGGCGGTAACCGCATGGATGTGTCCGAGGATGTGACTGGAACGCTCCGTGCGCAGGATCACGGACATCCTCCCGTAGTGATGGGCGCAGCGGGCTTCTGCACGGAGCATTCGGCGAAGAGCCGCTCCATAGGTTATGAAGAAGAAACCTCCCCGACGCTCCGAGCCGGGACTGTTCCCGCTGCGGTCTATGAGAACCACAGCCAGGACACCCGCTATACCGGTCCCGTTGAAGTCGCTCCCACGGTTATGTCGACCTATGGCACAGGCGGCAACAATCAGCCCTTCGTGGTGGAAACGCCAAAGACGCTCAAAATCCGCAGCGGATGTGAAGGCGGCGGCAAGGGTGCGCTCATCCAGGACAACAAGTCCGCAACGCTCGGATGCAATAACGATCAGACGCTTTTCGTTCCGACCGTTTACGGCATCTGCTCCAAGGACAGCAATTCAATGAAGTCCTCCAATCCCCACAGCGGGATTTACGAGGCGGATACATCACGGACGCTTGACGGAAACGGAGGCAATCCCACCTGCAACCAGGGCGGCATGGCTGTCGTGGCTTTGGAAGGCAACGGTGCCAGACCATCTCACAAAGGCAGCGGCTACTCGGAAGGCGGCATCGGCTTTACGCTGAACGCCACGGAACAGCACGGTGTCGCCTACGGCATTGATCGCGCTACTTATAACATGGGGCAGAACGCACAGTTCGGTATTGCGGTCGAGGAGGAAGTCGAGCCTACGATGGTGGCGAAGGGACCGGGTGCGGTCGCTCATCCCGTATATACCACGAGCAAGAACTCCTACCACACCGAGGCGGAGGAAGATGTGGCGAACACGCTGGTCGCTACGGATTACAAGGACCCGCCGACCGTATCGGAGGAACCCTACTATATAGTACGCAGGCTCACGCCCACGGAATGTGCGAGACTTCAGGGCTTTCCCGACTGGTGGTGCGATGACCTCGTAACGGATGAGGCGACCGATGAGGATGTGATGTTCTGGCGAGAGGTGTTTGAAACGCACCGCAAGGTCATAGGGACTTCCTCGAAGCCGAAAACGGATGCTCAGATCATCAAGTGGCTCAAGCAGCCGCACACCGACTCTGCCGAGTACAAGCTGTGGGGCAATGGCGTCGCTCTTCCGTGCGTCCATTTCGTGCTTTCGGGCATTGTGTATTACTCACAGTTTCCGACCGCATAATCCGGCGGTAATTCTACAGAGAAAAATCCGATATTCGCTTGCTATTCCGGGGCTTTAGAGTGATGTATATACACGCCGAAAGGCACAGAAAACAAGCAGAAAACGGAGGTAAACACAATGCAGGTACGCTACAACGTAACAGGCGCACAGCGCAAGGAACTGGTAAAGGCAATCGCCGATGCCACACAGGTCAAGGCAAAGTACATGGGAATGCCCACGGCAGCCTACGAGATTGACTACTTCACGGTCACCAAGGACGGAACGCTCCTCTTCGATGACCGTGCCGACAGCGAGGAGGTCGAACAGGTGCTTGAGGCAGTCGCCGCCGCAGGCTTTGAATGCGAGGCGCAGGACGGTTCCGGGGAGGAATCCGAAGAACCGACTGAAACCGCAATACAGGCCGATGTGGACGCCTTTACGGTCGAGATGCCGAGGAACTTCTTCACGGATGCCGCGCTCGACAATCTGAAAAGGCTTGTCGAAAGCAAGGCGGCGCTCATCAAGAAAGCCATCGGTGCAGACGCCCTTCCAATTGAGGTAACAGACGAGAGGGTTTCCTTCCCTTGGTTCACCGAGACCGAGCCGGATGCGGTACGCGCCTACACCAGCTTCATCTGCAAGCTCTCCGAGATGGCGAAGAACGCCACGAGGGTGACGGCGACCGAAAAGGCGGTCGACAACGAGAAATACGCATTCCGCTGCTTTCTCCTCCGCCTCGGCTTTATCGGAGCGGACTACAAAACCGACAGGAAAATCCTGCTGAAGAACCTCACGGGCTCCTCGGCATTCAGAAACGGAGGTGCGGATCATGAGATTTCCGAATAAAGAAACCATCGAGCGCATCCGCAGGGATTATCCTGCCGGGACCCGCGTGGAACTGGTAAAGATGGACGATGCGCAGGCTCCGCCTGTCGGAACGAAAGGCACCGTCCTCGGCATAGACGATACCGGCTCCCTCCTCATGCATTGGGACAACGGAAGCGGTCTGAACGTGGTCTACGGTGAGGATATCGTAAAGAAGCTCGCCACGGTCACGACCGTCTGCTACGGAGAGAAAAAGGTGTGGGATTTCCGCAAGGACGCCGCCGACTTCTTCCTGCAGGCCATTGCTGGAACGGAAGGCGCAAAATGCGAACGCTATACCACCATTTATACCAAGCTGGTATCGGGATTGGAGGTGTGCAGCGATGACGCAGACGATTAAGGAGCAGATTCTCGCCATCCGTGACACGGGGCTTACGAATATGTTTGATGTGAACATGGTGCAGAGGCTTGCCTACGGGCGGGACTTCTACGAACTGGTGACCTTCCTCGAAGAGAACCGCAAGGAATATGTGCATTTCATCCTCTATGGTGAGGAATAAAGTACACAATTCTCGCCGCGATACTCTGGTACATTTATTCTCGGAAATGACTTGCTATTATGTGCTTTCAGAGTGATATATGTACACACCGAAAGGGAAAACACCGTAAACGGAGGACAAAGACCATGATGATCAAGGATGCAATGAGAACCTACAGACTGCCGAACCCCACCACACCGGAAGACCTCGAATGCAGATGGAGCAAGCTGCTGACCTTCGGAGACAAGGTGGTCATCGCGGGATACTTCTACAATGGGCAGCACAAGCCCTGCTACTTTGGAGCGACTTACGAGTTTCTTGACGATGACCATACCTGCGAAGGGACCATCGGGCTGCGGGCGGCAAGCGAGGTCGAGTTCGAGGATGACGGACACGCCATAGTCTGGGCGATGCAGCAGTAAACACAAAAAGCAAATAACAAAAGGGACGAGCCGAAAGGCTCTGTCTCTCGTACAGATAGTTTTGACGGTCGCAGCGATGCGGCTGTTTTTTATGCCACGAGGAGGTGACGTCTTGCGACATCTGGAGAAATACAAGCCGACGAAGTTCAAGGCGAAGGACTCCGTTTATGACAAGGACAAAGCCGATTATGCCGTATCCTTCATCGAATGCCTCTGCCACACCAAAGGCACATGGGCGGGTAAGCCCTTTGAACTGATCGACTGGCAGGAGCAGATCATACGGGACATCTTCGGCATCATGAAACCGAACGGCTATCGGCAGTTCAACACGGCGTATATCGAGATACCGAAGAAAATGGGAAAGTCGGAACTCGCTGCCGCTGTCGCCCTGCTCCTTTGTTGCGGTGACGGTGAGGAACGCGCCGAGGTGTACGGATGCGCCGCCGACAGACAGCAGGCCGCCATCGTTTTTGATGTGGCTGCGGATATGGTGCGGATGTGTCCTGCGCTTGCCAAGCGGGTCAAGATACTGACCGCCACCAAGCGCATCGTGTTCCAGCCGACCAACAGCTTCTATCAGGTACTTTCGGCTGAAGCCTATTCCAAGCACGGCTTCAACATCCACGGCGTGGTATTCGATGAGCTTCACACCCAGCCCAACCGAAAACTGTTTGATGTCATGACGAAGGGCTCCGGTGACGCAAGGATGCAGCCGCTTTACTTCTTGATCACCACGGCGGGTACGGATACGCACAGTATCTGCTATGAGACGCATCAGAAAGCGAAAGACATCCTCGAAGGCAGGAAGATCGATCCCACCTTCTATCCCGTCATATACGGTGCTGATGAATCGGACGACTGGACTGATCCGAAGGTGTGGAAGAAAGCGAATCCGTCCCTGGGCATCACGGTCGGCATCGACAAGGTCAAGGCGGCGTGCGAGTCGGCAAGGCAGAATCCAGCCGAGGAGAACTCCTTCCGTCAGCTAAGGCTCAACCAATGGGTAAAACAGGCTGTCAGATGGATGCCGATGGAGAAATGGGACGCCTGCTCCTTCGCCGTTGTCGAGGATGAACTGGAAGGCCGCGTCTGCTACGGCGGTCTCGACCTGTCCTCCACTACGGACATCACGGCGTTCGTTCTCGTGTTCCCGCCTCTTGATGAGGAGGACAAATACATCATTCTCCCATTCTTCTGGATGCCGGAAGAAAACATGGAACTGCGGGTAACTCGCGACCATGTTCCGTATAACGTGTGGGAACGGCAGGGATACCTCCAGACCACGGAGGGCAATGTTGTTCACTACGGCTACATCGAGAAATTCATCGAACGGCTGGGTGAACGCTACAACATCAGGGAGATTGCCTTCGACCGCTGGGGAGCGGTTCAGATGGTACAGAACCTTGAGGGCATGGGCTTTACGGTCGTACCGTTCGGACAGGGCTTTAAGGATATGTCCCCTCCGACCAAGGAACTGATGAAGCTGACCTTGGAGGAACGCATCGCACACGGCGGTCATCCCGTCCTGCGCTGGATGATGGACAACATATATGTGCGGACTGATCCTGCCGGGAACATCAAGCCTGACAAGGAAAAGTCAACGGAGAAAATAGACGGTGCTGTGGCGACCGTGATGGCTCTTGACCGGGCTATCCGCTGCGGCAATGACACGACCGAGAGTGTTTACGACACTCGCGGTCTTTTGTTTATCTGAAAGGACGGTGATTTATATGGGAATATTCAGCGGTCTGTTTCGATCGAGGGATAAGCCTGAAAACAGGACTCCCGGCAGCAGCTACGCCTTTTATATGGGTGGCTCGTCTGCGGGCAAGATTGTAAATGAACGCTCTGCCATGCAGATGACGGCGGTATACGCCTGTGTGCGTATCCTGTCAGAAGCCATCGCGGGACTGCCTCTCCATATGTACCGCTACAAGGAGGACGGCGGCAAGGAAAAAGCCATCGACCATCCGTTATACCTTCTGCTCCATGACGAGCCGAATCCTGAGATGAGTTCATTCGTGTTCCGAGAAACGCTGATGACTCATCTTTTGTTATACGGCAATGCCTATGCGCAGATCATCCGCAACGGTAAAGGCGAGATCATCGGACTGTACCCGCTCATGGCAAACAAGATGAGCGTCAACCGTGATATCAACGGGCAACTCTACTACCAATACACACGCTCTTCGGATGAAGCGCATATTGCCAAAGGCGATACGGTCGTGCTGATGCCGTCCGATGTGCTGCATATTCCGGGGCTGGGCTTTGATGGGCTTGTGGGCTACTCGCCGATTGCGATGGCAAAGAACGCCATAGGGCTTGCGATAGCGACCGAGGAATACGGCAGCAAGTTCTTCGCTAACGGTGCGGCTCCCTCCGGCGTGTTGGAGCATCCAGGCACGATCAAGGATCCGTCCCGCGTAAGAGAAAGCTGGCAGCAGACTTTCGGCGGCTCGGCGAACAGCAACAAGATAGCGGTGTTGGAAGAGGGCATGAAATACACGCCCATCTCCATATCGCCTGAGCAGGCGCAGTTCCTCGAAACGCGCAAGTTCCAAATAAATGAGATAGCGAGGATTTTCCGTGTGCCTCCGCACATGGTGGGCGATCTGGAAAAAAGCAGCTTCTCCAACATCGAACAGCAGAGCCTTGAGTTCGTAAAGTACACGCTCGATCCGTGGGTGGTCAGATGGGAGCAATCGATACAACGGACGCTCCTTACTTCCGAAGAGAAAAAGACATATTTCGTGAAATTCAATGTGGAAGGACTGCTCCGCGGCGATTACGCCAGCCGCATGAGCGGATACGCCACGGCAAGGCAGAACGGATGGATGAGCGCAAACGACATCCGTGAACTGGAGAACCTCGACCGCATCCCCGCAGAGGACGGCGGCGATCTCTACCTCATTAATGGCAATATGCTCCCACTCTCACAGGCGGGTGCTTTTGCAGATACAGACGACAACGGAAAGGAGGACGAATCCGATGAAGAACAGGAAGTTCTGGAATTGGAAAAATCAGACGGACGAAGAACCGTCCGCAGAGCGGGTGCTTGAACTGTACGGCACAATAGCCGAGGAAAGCTGGTTTGACGATGACATCACTCCGGCTGAGTTCTGCGAGGAGCTTTTTGCGGGCAGCGGTCCCATTACCATCTGGCTCAACTCGCCCGGCGGGGACTGCATCGCCGCCAGTCAGATTTACACCATGCTGATGGACTACAAAGGCGATGTGACCGTCAAGGTGGACGGCATCGCGGCGTCTGCGGCATCGGTGGTCGCTATGGCGGGTACGAAGGTGCTGATGGCTCCTACCGCTCTGATGATGATCCATAATCCGGCAACGATGGCGTTCGGCGATCATGCGGACATGGAAAAGGCAATCGATATGCTCTCCGAGGTCAAGGAAAGCATCATCAACGCCTACGAGATCAAGACAGGGCTTACACATACGCAGCTCTCGCACATGATGGACGACACCACCTGGATGAACGCCAGGAAAGCCATCGAACTTGGATTCGCGGACGGAATCTTAACGGATGAAAAGCGCGAATCCGCAGCAGCCGAGGGTTACGAATTCGCCGCATCAGCGGTGGAACGCTCCCTCATCAATAAGATTTCCGGCAAGTCGAAGGTCAAGCCGGAGAAGAAACCCGAAGGACGCCCGGTCGATGAACTGAGGGCGTCTCTTTACAAAAAACTGCTTTAAGCAAGGAGGATTTTTACCATGACTATTACAGAGATGAGAAACAAGAGAGCCAAGCTGTGGAACACGATGGAAGGATTCCTCGATACCCACAGAAACGACATGGGCGTCCTTTCCGCAGAGGATGACGCCACCTACACCAAAATGGAGCATGACCTGGACAGTCTCACCAACGAGATCAAGCGTATGGAGCGCAGAGACGCTATCGAAGCGGAACTGAACAAGCCCGTGAACAGACCGATCACCGGGACTCCCGAAAGGGCTGCATCCGTGGGGGCTGACAAGGTTGGCAGAGCGTCCGATGCCTACAAGGAGGATTTTGACCGCCATCTTCGCGGTAAAATTCTCGTTCACAATGTGCTGTCCGAGGGTACTGACGCTGACGGCGGCTACCTCGTGCCGGAGGATTTCGAGCGCGAGATTGTGACCGCTCTTGAGGAAGAGAACGTGATCCGTTCCCTTGCCAAGGTCATCACCACACAGCATGAGCGCAAAATTCCCGTTGCCACGGGCCACTCTACCGCACAGTGGACTGCGGAGAACGCCGCATACACCGAGAGCAATCCGACCTTCGGCCAGAAGCAGATTGACGCATTCAAGCTGACCGACCTTTGCCGTGTGAGCGTGGAGCTTCTGCAGGATGCGGCTTTCGACATTGAGGACTACCTCATGAAGGAATTTGCCAGAGCCTTCGGCATTGCCGAGGAGGAGGCGTTCTGCGTGGGTACCGGCACCAACCAGCCTACGGGTATCTTTACCGCAAGCGGCGGCACGGTCGGCGTTACGGCAGCGGCGAACAACGCCATCACTGCGGACGAACTTATCAGCCTTGTGTATGCGCTGAAGTCCCCGTACCGCAGGAACGCAAAGTTCCTCATGAACGATGCGACCATCTCCGCCATCCGCAAGCTGAAGGATCAGAACGGCGCATACCTGTGGCAGCCTTCGCTTCAGGCGGGTCAGCCCGACAGACTGCTCGGTTACGACCTCTATACCTCGCCTTATGTTCCGACTATGGCGGCGGGCGCGCTTACCGTGGCGTTCGGCGATTTCAAGAACTACTGGATCGGTGACCGCGCAGGCCGTACCGTACAGAGACTCAACGAACTTTACGCTACCAACGGTCAGATCGGCTATGTGGCTACGGAGCGTGTGGACGGCAAGGTCATCCTGCCGGAGGGCATCCAGCTTCTGAAGATGAAGACGGCTTAAGGAAAAGGAGGCGGCGGTGATGGATACTTTGCTTGAGAAAGTAAAAGCGAATCTGATTCTTTCGCATTCGGCGGATGATGAACTGCTGGAAGGCTACATCACTGCCGCCGTTTCCTATGCGGAAAGCTATCAGCACATTGCGGAGGGTTACTACTCGGAGAACTCCATGCCTGCGACCACGGAACAGGCGGTCATTATGCTGGCAAGCCACTTCTATGAGTCGAGGGACGGCTCCACGGGCGGTTTCTTCGCCGACAACACGAATGCGGCGCAGCAAGTATGGAACACGGTCAACCTCCTTCTTCGGATCGACCGGGATTGGAAGGTGTGACTATGAGCTTCGGAAAGATGAATACCTTCATCTCTATCGTGGAGAAGCAGTTCACGCAGGACGATGAGGGCTTTAAGACGGAAACGGATGTGGTCGTTGCGAAGGTACGCGCTTACCGGGAAGGTCGGCACGGCAGCGAGAAATGGGCAAATATGGCCACCTACTCGACCGCCACTGACCTTTTCCGTTTCCGCGTGATACCCGGCGTTACAGTCACTACTGAAATGAAGATACTCTGCGATGGGCATATCTTTGAGATCACTTCCGTGGAGGATATGAAAGGCAGAGGTATGTACCTTGAGGCGCTGGGGACGGAGGTGAAAAAGAGTGGCTAAGGCAACATGGAAAATGCCGGAGGAGTTTCTTATGAAGGTTTCCAGGCTTGCGGACAAGACGGATGAAATTCTGCCGAAAGTGCTGGAAGCGGGTGCGGAGATCGTGGAAAGCAGGGTGCGCTCCAACCTCTCATCCGTTATCGGGACAGGTACGAAGGAGCCGTCACGTTCCACGGGTCAGCTTTTATCCGCTCTCGGAACATCGCCTGCCCTACAGGACAGAAACGGCGATTTCAATGTGAAGGTCGGCTTTGCCGAACCGAGGTCTGACGGAGATAGCAATGCCAAGATAGCGACCGTTCTCGAATACGGTAAAAGCGGGCAGCCTGCAAAGCCGTTTTTGAAGCCTGCGAAATCGGCATCTAAGAAAGCCTGCATTGAAGCGATGAAGGCAAAACTGGAATCGGAGGTGAACGGCATATGAGCCTGTTATCTGAAATCAAAACTGTGGTCACGGACTGCGGTCTTTCCGTGGAGACGGGCGTGTTTTCCGATGAGCCGCCGGATGAATATGTCGTGGTGACTCCGATTGCGGATACCTACGAGCTTCACGCGGATGATGCTCCCGGATACGAGACGCAGGAGGCGCGGCTTTCCCTGTTCTCCAAGGGAAATTATATGCAGCGCAAGAAGCAGCTTTGCAGTGCGCTCCTTGCCGCTGATTTTACGGTCACGGACAGACGGTACATCGGACACGAGGACGATACCGGCTTCCACCACTACGCCATTGACGTGGCGAAACTTTATGAAACGGAGGATTGAACATTATGGCTACAATCGGTCTTGATAAACTTTACTACTCCAAGATCACGGAGGATACAAGCGGCAGCGAAACCTATGCGACTCCCGTGTCCCTTGCCAAGGCAATGACTGCGGAACTTTCCGTGGAACTTGCGGAGGCTACGCTTTATGCGGATGACGGCGCGGCAGAGGTCGTGAAGGAGTTCCAGAGCGGGACGCTTTCCCTCGGCGTGGACAATATCGGTCTTGCTGTGGCGGCAGACCTTACCGGGGCTGTCGTTGATGAGAACGGAGTTCTTGTTTCCGCATCGGAGGACGGTGGCGATCCCGTAGCTATCGGTTTCCGTGCGAAAAAGGCGAACGGCAAGTACCGCTATTTCTGGCTCTACCGCGTAATCTTCGGCATTCCTGCCACGAACCTTACCACCAAAGGAGAAAGCATCGAGTTCTCTACGCCTACCATTGAGGGTACGGTTTACCGCAGAAACAAGGTGGACGCTCTCGGCAAGCATCCGTGGAAAGCGGAGGTGTCCGAGGACGATACGGGCGTGACCGCAGAGACGATCACCGGCTGGTACACAAGCGTTTATGAGCCTTCCTATGAAGGTCAGGGTTAAGGAGGTAACGCATCATGGATGAAAGAAGCGCAATCGTAAAAATCGGCGGTCAGGAGTACGAAATGCTCCTCACCACCAAAGCGACAAAGGAAATCGCGGGACGCTACGGCGGCTTGGAAAACCTCGGAGATAAGCTCATGAAATCCGAGAACTTTGAGATGGCTCTGGATGAGATCGTATGGCTTATTACGCTCCTGTGCAATCAGCCGATTCTGGTACACAACCTCAAGCATCCGGACGAGAAAAAGCCGGAACTGACTGCGGAGGAGGTCGAGCTTCTCACTTCGCCGATGGAACTGACGGACTATAAGGACGCCATCATGGAGGCTATGTACAGAGGAACGAAGCGCAATGTGGAAAGTGAGCCGGACTCAAAAAACGCATAAGTCGGGTAAGTGACGAGGAGTTATTTACCCGGCTTTTATATTACGGCATCGGTCAGCTTCATCTTTCGCAGGATGAGTTCTGGCTGATGCCGTTTGGTCTGTTTATGGATTTGTGGGAATGCCACAGGCAGTATAACGGCATTTCGAAGCCAAAACAGAATCTCACGATTGACGATGTTATCCCATATGGAATCTGACAGGAAGGAGGGAAAGAGGCATGGCAGACAATTTCGGTCTGAAGATTGGCGTGGAGGGCGAAAAGGAATTCAAGAAGGCTCTCGCCGATATCAACCAGTCGTTCAAGGTACTCGGCTCGGAAATGAAGCTGGTATCTTCGCAGTTTGACAAGAACGACAAGTCCGTGCAGGCACTGTCCGCACGGAACAATGTGCTGAACAAGGAAATCGAAGCACAGAAACAGAAAATCGAGACGCTGCGCTCCGCTCTCCAGAATGCGTCTGATTCCTTTGGGGAAACAGACCGCAGGACACAGAGCTGGCAGATTCAGCTGAATAACGCCGAGGCCGCGCTCAACGATATGGAGCGTGAACTCAGCGACAACAACGCCGCTCTGGAGGAGGCAAACTCCAACTACGGCCGCGCCGGTGACGCCCTTGAGGACATGGATTCCGAGATGGACGATGTTACCGACAGTGCGGACGATATGGGCGATGAAATTGATGAAGCCGGAGACGCCGCCGAAAAATCCGAGAGCAAATTCAAGGGTCTCGGTACGGTTCTGAAAACGGTCGGCGCGGCAATGGGTGCGGTCGTGGTGGCCGCCGGAGCCGCCGCCGTGAAGCTCGGCAAAGAGGTAATTGACGCCTATGCCGACTACGAACAGCTGGTCGGCGGTGTGGATACTCTATTCAAGGATTCCTCGCAGGTGCTTCAGAACTATGCCGCCAACGCATATAAGACGGCGGGTATGTCGGCAAACGACTACATGGAGACGGTTACGGGCTTTTCCGCAAGTCTTATCCAGTCCCTCGGCGGCGATACCGAAAAAGCCGTAAAGTATGCGGATATGGCCATCACGGATATGTCGGACAACGCCAACAAGATGGGTACCGACATGACATCCATACAGAACGCCTATCAGGGATTTGCCAAGCAGAACTACACAATGCTGGACAACCTCAAGCTGGGATACGGCGGCACGAAGGAAGAAATGGAACGTCTCCTCGCCGATGCCCAGGCTATCTCCGGTATTGAATACAACATCGATTCATATGCGGATGTGGTCGAAGCCATTCATGTGATCCAGACGAGCATGGACATCACGGGTACGACCGCAAAAGAAGCGGAACACACCATTTCCGGCTCCATCAACTCCATGCAGGCGGCGATTCAGAACCTTGTTGTAGGATTCGGCAACGCCGATGCGGATATGGAGCAGCTCTGCAACAATGTGGTGGACGCATTTAAGGATGTCGTTGCTAATGTAACGCCGATCATTGAAAATATCGTGTCCGCACTCCCTACCGCAACGGGCGCACTGCTTGAAGCGGTGGCGGAGCTTCTGCCGACACTCCTTCAGACGGTTACGGAGCTTTTTTCCCAGGTGCTTACCACGCTGCTGAATCTGCTGCCGAGCCTTATTCCGGCGGCGGTCGAGGCGGTCATGACGATAGTGAACGCCATTATAGAGAACCTGCCGCTTCTGATTGATGCCGCCGTGCAGCTTATCGCTACGCTCGTGCAGGGTATCGGCGAGGCTCTTCCTACGCTTATCCCTGCGGCGGTGCAGGCAATCGTGACCATCGTGCAGGGCTTGATCGAGAACCTCCCGATGATACTGGATGCGGCGCTTCAGCTGATTATGGGTCTGGCGCAGGGACTTCTTGACGCGATTCCCGTTCTCGTGGCGGCTCTGCCGGACATCATCACGGCGATTGTGGAATTTATTATCTCAGCAATCCCTCAAATCATCGACGCTGGGATTCAGCTTCTGACTTCGCTTATCACGGCTCTGCCGGAGATTATTACGGCAATCGTGGCGGCGATACCGCAGATCATTGACGGCATCCTGACTGCTGTCCTCGGCAGCATACCGCAGCTGATTGACGCAGGCGTCCGTCTGCTTGTAGCTCTGATAGAGAACCTGCCGACCATCATTACCACGATTGTAAACGCCATTCCGCAGATTATTACATCTATCGTGAATGCACTCATCGGGAACATCGACAAGATCATCATGGCAGGCGTTCAGCTTTTCGTGGCTCTCATACAGAATCTGCCGCAGATCATTGTGGCAATCGTGAAAGCCGTGCCGCAGATTATATCCTCCATCGTGAAGGGATTTGCAGGCGGCGTGTCGCAGATGGCGCAGGTCGGCTTGAATCTTATCAAGGGCATCTGGAACGGCATCAGCGATGCTGCCTCCTGGCTGTGGGGCAAGGTCAGCGGCTTCTGCTCCAACCTCATGAGCAAGATCAAGGGCTTCTTCGGAATATCCTCGCCGTCCAGGGAGATGGCGTGGGTCGGCGATATGCTGACACAGGGTCTTGCCGGCGGTATCGATGATTCTGCTAAGGTGGCGATAGAAGCCGCGCAGGATTTGAATAATGGCATCATGGATGTGATGAACGGGCTGGCGGATGATATGAAGACCGCCGTGCCGAGTAATTTCAACCTTGACGCTGATGCGACCGTTCGCTCCGCAGTGAACGGGGCAGCCGGTACGAACAGCGGCAGTTCCTACGGCGCGCTCGTTTCGGTCGGTCAGATGATCGTCCGCAGCGAAGACGATATCCGCAGGATTTCACAGGAACTGTACGATTTGATACAGACAGGCTCCCGTGCGCAGGGACGCTTTTCAACGGCATAAGGAGGTAGGTTGAATGGGCTTTATATACAACGATACATCATCTGCGGATATGGGTCTGAAAGCACGGCTCACTTCCTGGCAGGTGTGCGGAAACCTACGCAACTATACCGCATCCATTCCTGGCAAGAGCGGCATTGCGGACTTCGGTGCGGATTTCGACTATAGGGAAATCAATGTATCGTGCAGCATACCGCCGAAGAGAACCTTCGCCGCTCTCGTGTCGGTGCTGGACGATATCGCGCTGTGGCTCGATCCTGCGGACGGACTGAAACAGCTTATATTTGACGATGTGCCGGACAGGTACTTTATGGCAAGGCTCTCCGAGAAAGCGGACTGCGAGAGACTTCTCATCCGCTCGGCGGGCAGTTTTAACCTTAAGTTCCTCTGTCCCGATCCGTTTGCCTACGCCGTGGAGGACGAGGAATTTTCCATCACGGCAGCGGGTACGCACACCGTCAAACGAACAAAGGGAAACATTGAGACTCATCCCATTTACCGCATCAAGGGCGTTATCACTTCCGGCGTGAGCAACTGCATCACCATTACCACAAACGGCTCGGAACTGAAAATTGCAAATGCTACGCTTACGGCAGCGGAAACGCTGGTGGTCGATACGGACATGATGACCGCATGGGTAGAGGATGCGGACGGCAACGTCCTGCGAAACGGTCTTCCCTACCTTTCGGAACTGAATTTTCCCTCGCTTGAAGTCGGCGATAACACGATAACTGTGGAGGAGAATAACGCAGAATTTACAAGCCTTGAGATACAGGCAAGAAGCAGATGGAGGTGACGGCTCATGTCCTTAAAAACAATACTGAACAAGCAGACGGATTTCACGGGAGAGTTTCCGGCGGAATATGCCAAGGGCGGTCTGTGGCGGTTCAATGAGGACGCACCGGACTCCGATACCTGCCTTGCCGATTCCTCCGGCAACGGCAGGAAGGCATACATCAATAACTGGAGCGGAACGACAGCTTCGCTGACAAACGGCATATTCGGCTCTTATTTCCGCATGAATATCAATAATCCCTCCTCAGAGCAGACCTATCTCAAGGTTACGAATGACGGCACGATGTTCTCCGACATCGGAGAGCGTATCATCGTAGGCGGCTGGATGCGTCCGACCACCTATTCCGTGGGCAACACATACACGCCGCTTTTATCTACCCGCGGAGGTACGGGCAATCCGATATTTTACCTGTCGCTCATCCGGGGAAAGCCGAGACTCATGCTCTACAATTCCTCCGGCTCTCTGATACTGGATACTTCGGTCACGCCGTCTTTTTCTTTAGAGAACGCCAAGTGGTACTTCATCGCAGCGGTGATTGAGCCTGACAACAAAAAGGCGTGGTATGTGGTCGGCGATAAGGAAAGCAGTACGGTATGGAAATCCTCCGCACTGACCATATCGGGAGAACTGAACCGCTCCTGCACGGCTGACCTTATCTGGGGGATGCTGAACAGCTCCTACTGGTACGCAGGAGGCTTTGACGACTGGTTTCTGGACTGTGATTCGGCTCTTACCGCAGACGATCTTATGGACTATTTCCGCTCTGCTGTCATGGCGAACGCCGGAGATACCACGGGAGCGGTTGACGGCATCACCGAGCCGGGGACGGTCATGCTCCGGGCTTCGGGCGGCGTCTATCCGACCGTGGGCGTCCTTACAACGGCGGCAGCGGAATGCGGTCTTTCCGGCACGGGGCGTGTATCCGTGACGAGCGAGTACATTTCCGGCACAACCGCCGTATCCGCAGTGGAGACGTCCACAAGCGACGATCTCATCACATGGAGCGATTGGGCAGCTGTTCCCGCTGACGGAAAGCTGGCGTCTCCCAATCGGGACTATATCCGTTTCCGTGTGACGCTTACGACCACGGATACTTCGAAAACACCGAAACTGACAGACATCCGGCTCTACAACATTCCGAAATCGCCGTATGAAAAGATCGGCTATTCCCGTCCCGTGGTGCTTGACAGCAACGGTGCGTGGGAGGCTGTTCTGGAGAACGCCTACGACATCATCGTTACGGGTGAAATCAACGGCGAGGACACGCTTTCCTTTAAGATTCCGTACCGCGACAGCAAGCGCGTCTACATCGACAGCGAGAAGAAAATACAGATTGTGGACGATATCTACAAGGTGCGCACGGTCACGGACAGCAAGGATACCGAGGGCAATTCCGTCACACAGGTGTACGCCGAGGCGGAGTTTTATGATCTTACCTTTTCCGTCAGAAAAGAGGAACGCACCTTTGAAGCGGAATACCCGGAAACGGCGATGGCTTATGCTCTTGCCGGAACGGAGTGGTCTGTCGGTACGGTCAATGTGCGCACCAAGAGAACGTGGACAAGTACGGAGAAGAACGCGCTTTCCATTCTCCGAAATGCGGCTGACCTGCACGGCGGCGATCTTGTTTTCGACTGCCCGAACAGGCTCGTGCATCTGCTGACGGTCAACGGAAAGGACAGCGGCGCACTCTTTGCCTACAAAAAGAACATGAAGTCCATTCAGAGGGTGGTCGATACCCGCAGCCTTGTGACCAGGCTCTATGCCGTGGGCGCGGACGGGCTGACCTTTGCCGACATCAACAGCGGCAAGGCCTATGTGGAGGACTTTACTTATACAAATGAAGTACGCATCTCCACGCTGGACTGCTCGTCTTTTACGAATCCGTATCAGATGAAGGAATACACGGAGATGCGGCTGGCGCAGTACGCAAAGCCCACCATTTCCTATGTGCTGAATGCGATGGATCTGTCCGTCCTCACGGGCTACGAGCATGAAGCGTGGGAACTTGGGGATTATGTGCGTGTGGAGGACAAGGAACTGGGAATTTCGGTCACGACAAGAATCGTGCGCCGGGAATACAACCTGCAGGAGCCGTGGAACACGGTGCTGGAGCTTTCCACCACGCTGAAGAACCTCGGCAGTTCCGCAAGCCAATGGGACAACGCCGCCGATACGCTGGAAGGCACGAGCGTGGTGTCCAACAATGATATCCGTGAAATGGTGCCGTTTAATCTGCTGCGCAATTCCCGCGCTGACGACGGGCTTGCCTACTGGACGAGTTCCGGCTTTACGGCTGACGGTGAGAACGGCGCGTCCGGCACGGCGTCCTTCATGGCGGAGGGCGTGTCAGGCATGACAAAAAGCCTGTCGCAGACCGTGTATCCCGCCAACCGCGACAGCTATACGATTTCGGCGCAGATCGGCTCGGAGAATTTGGAGAAACTCTCGGATTCCTCGCAGGTCGGCATTGAGGTCATCATCGAATACGAGGACGGCACGACAGAGAGCCGATTCATCGACTTGTACTGACGGAGGTGGACTATGGTTTATTTTTCAAAAACACAGGCGAAGGTCACGCCGGAGAACTATGGCGCGAGGGTCAAGTCCATCACCGTCCGCATCTGCATCACAAACTGCACGGGAAAACTGTATGTGACGGATATATTTCTCCAGGCGGGAGCGGTCGCTACGGGATGGGTAGGACATCCCTGCGAGATCAAGTGGACGCTTGATGGGTAACGTCAGATTCATTCGACTTGCGGAGGTCGTAAACAAAAAGCAGGATAAGCGAGTCGTGAGCGTCACGGTGGTTCCTACCGTCACCGACTGCTCCGGCACGATATGGTTCACCGACCTGCAGCTGCAGGAGGGTCCCGCTCTGGCCGGCTACACTCCACACACGGAAGTCTGCCTGAAGGAATCGGAGAACGCTCCCGTATGGTTCAACGGCATCGTCCGCTCGAAAGAGACGGTGATCCTCTTAAACCTCGGCGGCACATCGGCAGGACTGGATATCCACCTGTATCCGAAACAATATATGGAGGGCGGTTCGGTCACGCTTGCCCAGGGCGTTGGAGGTCAGAAGGCGGTATTCCCCAACGCCATGTATGCCGGGGACGATGTGGCTCTTCTGGCAACCACGAGAGAATGCACGAGAAACGGCGTGAAGGAAAAGAAGGACGGATTTTATCAGTATAGCGCGGCGTGGGATTCAAAGCATATCGTGTCCCTTCCGCAGGGGAAATCCGCGCAGCTTTTATATTCAATGCAGGAAATGGATGATGGAGGAGGATTGCTCTGATGGACACATTAAAGGGAAAGAAAATCATGGTGTGGACTTTCATGGGCAATGCCAGGATGTATAACGCTCTGCGGGACTACGGTGACCGCATCAGCCAGATCGGGTTGTTCTCCTTCAAGGTAAAGGCAACCGGGGAGATTTACGAGAGCGGCGTCAGCATCTCAAGTATGCTGACCTACATCAATAAATACCCACACATCAACTGGCTGCTGACCATCTCCAATGACGGCACGAACAGCATCTTTGCGGCTCTGCGGGATAACACGGACGGTGCGCAGGATACCTTCCTCTCGGAGATCGTCCGCATCATGGAAAAATATCCGTGGTGCAATGGCATCGACATTGACCTGGAACGCGGGGACGGATATTCCACGCACGCAGCGTCCACGCAGATGTTCGCCAACATCTACAATACGGTCAAAGCCTACGACTCCTCCAAGATGATGAACATCTGTCTGCCGGGTATGACGAGCGTCAACGGCTCGGTCGGCGGCGAGAACTGGTGCGTATACGCAGACCTTAATGATTACTGCGATACCGCGTCCATCATGAGCTACGGCATGGCGTGGGCAGGCTCCGCTCCCGGTCCCGTGTCTCCGCGTTCCTGGCTTGAGGGCATTTACGACTATGCCGTGGATGTCATGGACGCGGATAAGGTGTTTTTCGGTATGCCAGCATACGGATGGAACTGGCAGATATACGACCTGCCCGCCAACATCGGCAAGACTTATCGCGGCACTTCGCAGACCTACTACGCCGCGCAGAACTGGCTGAAAGGCGTGTATAACTTCACAGACGATGAGCCGCCGCAGCCGTTCATCCCGTTTGTGGGATATTGGGATGATAACAACAAAGTGCCGTGGGCGCTCCCTCATGTGTACGACTACATGGAAGGTCGGGACGCCGACAGCTATTCCTCTCCTCAGATGAGCGGGACATATAACGGCAGGCACTATCTGACCGCATACGGCAAGCAGCAGAAAACCGAGTTTGAAAATATCATCATCGACCATGACGGTGGTAACTATACCGGCGCATCCGGCATCGTGTCCATTGAGAACGGCGTTGCTACGCTCGGAGACGAAGGCTCTGTCACATACAGTTTTACCATAAGCACGGCGGGGACTTATGATGTGGCGGTGCGGCTCTGCTATCCTTTCTGGGACAAAAACGGCATCTATGTATCGCTGGATGGAGTGACCACGCACTATTCGGAAAGCCGCCTGTGGTGGCCGTACTGGAGAAGTACCTTCTGGACTTCGCTTGCAAGCGGGGTCAGTCTTTCGGCAGGAACGCATACGCTGAAGATTTCTGTCGATGTGAAGGGCGTACAGTTTTACGGTTTCCGCATCTGCGGTTCTTTCTCGGAAGAGCCGTCTGCGGGGGATGCGATCTATGCCTTCTCCCCGCGGCAGTTTAAGGATGTGGAAGGAAACATGGTCGGTCCCGACCGGGGATTCCGTCTCACGCTTGAAATGCTCCGCAGAAAGCCCGACTCGGCTCTTGTGTGGTACGAGGACTTCCGGGACTACGGCGTACTTGAAACGAACTACTGGAAAACGCTGTCCGGCTCCTTCGAGGTGTGGCGGTCGGATGAATACTCCACAGAGCGCGTTTATTCACAGCTTGACGGCAAGGGTCAGCTTGCGTGGCAGTATGACGGCTTCTCGGACATCCATCTCCGGGCAAGGCTGGCGTTCCCGGCAAACGGCAGCGGACGGGCGGGCGTTTTCTGCGGTAACCTTTTCTGCTGTCTCAATTACGATAGTCAGGCGGTGGAGTTATGGGGCGGCTCCACGCTCCTCGGCAGCTACAGTCAGGCGATCACGAGGACGGCAAATGCAGACCTTCGCGACAATCCGAATATGTACACCGTTGAAATGCGTATCCGAGGGAACAAGGTGCGCGTCTATTCCGGCTCTTCCTATACGCTGCGGTTCACGGCAACGGTCAGCGGTTTCTCCGGCGGCTATGCCGGTTACCGCTCCGACAACCGGACGGTCTGTGAATTGATGCGCATGGGTGACGCCTGGACATACGAGCCGTATGAGCGGTTCGATGTGGTGATGCCTGACGGGACGCAGAAATCCTACGGTCGTATCAGCAGGAGCAGCTGCACATGGGACAGCGAGTTCCAGGTGTTCACACTGACCAGCGACATCGAAGAATCCGCCACACGGAGCGAGGACATTTCGCTGGACTACGACTTCTTCCATTCGGACGATATGACTTCGCTTTCCTGCGGCAATGACTACCGGGCTACGGTCATTCCCGTGGACATCAATATCTGGATATCGCGGCTGTTCCTCGGCGATGCGGATGGTTTCTCCATTCTCTACTATCAGGATGTGGACTCCCTCATCTATTGGGCGAATGAGGCGGCATATCGGTGGAAACTCCGGGGGATGTGTATGTGGTCCCTTGGGCAGGAGGATTTGAGATTATGGGAATATCTGCCGAAACAGGTCTGACAATACAACACAACTGAAAACACTATCTTTCGGAAATCAGCGATTGCTTACGGGCAGTCGCTTTTTTCATACCCAAAACGAAAAGGAGGACAAATTTTATGAAAGAGTTCTGGAACACAATTCAGGTAATCATCGCGGCAATCGGAGGATGGCTCGGATACTTTCTCGGCGGGTGTGACGGTCTGCTTATCGCTCTTGTGGCGTTCGTGGCAATCGACTACATCACGGGCGTTATGTGCGCCGTTGCGGACAAGAAACTCTCCAGCGAAGTGGGCTTCAAGGGAATCTGCCGAAAGGTGCTTATTTTCCTGCTTGTGGGGATTGCCAACATCCTCGATGTGCAGGTCATCGGGACAGGCAGCGTGCTTCGCACGGCGGTCATTTTCTTTTACATCTCCAACGAGGGCGTGAGCCTTACAGAGAACGCCGCGCACCTGGGACTGCCTGTCCCGGAAAAGCTGAAGGCAGTGCTGGAGCAGCTCCATGACCGCGAAACCGATGGAAAGGACGGTGACGAGTAATGGCTTATACAAACAGTTCTATGGTGGCTTACACCAAACTCAGCCCGAACAATTCCGGGCAGCGGACGCATTCCATTGACCGCATCACGCCGCACTGTGTGGTCGGTCAGTGTACGGCGGAGGGGCTTGGAGACTGGTTCGCCAAGTCCTCCACGCAGGCATCCTCCAACTACGGTATCGACAAGGACGGCAGGGTCGGAATGTATGTGGAGGAGAAGAACCGCTCATGGTGTTCTTCCTCCAACGCCAACGACCAGAGGGCGATCACCATCGAGTGCGCCAGCGATACTACGGAGCCGTATGCATTCAAAGATGTCGTATATCAGACGCTTATCAAGCTGTGCGTGGATATCTGCAAGCGCAACGGCAAGAACAAGCTGTTATGGCTCGGCGATAAGGACAAAACGCTCTCCTATGAGCCGAAGTCCGGCGAGATGATTCTGACCGTACATCGGTGGTTCGCAAACAAAAGCTGTCCCGGCAACTGGATGTATGCCAGGATGAGCGATCTTGCCGAGAAGGTCACGGCGGCTCTTAATGGCGGCACAGACAGTACCGCACCGACAACGCAGACATCTGTGTTGTACCGCGTCCGTAAGACATGGGCGGACTCCAAGTCGCAGAAAGGGGCGTTCAAGATTCTGGAGAACGCCAAGAACTGCGCGGACGCCAATCCCGGATACAGTGTGTTTGATGTAAACGGTGTAAACATCTACACACCGAACACAACTGCTACGGCGGCATCGGCGGACGTTCCGTTCCTTGTTAAGGTCAGCATCTCCGACCTTAATGTCCGCAAAGGACCGGGGACGGATTACGACAGGACGCAGTTTATTCCCGTGGGTGTATACACCATCGTGGAGGTAAAGTCCGGCAAAGGCTCGACCGCAGGCTGGGGACGGCTCAAAAGCGGTGCGGGCTGGATTTCGCTCGATTTCTGTACCCGCATCTAAAATTTTATATCTGCACATACGATTGCCTGTGGGTGTTCTTCGGAATGCTCACAGGCTTTTTTATTTGCATACCCTCAATCCCGGCCGCCTTTTTCTGTTTAACCATGAGGATAGGAATCCTCGGATTGGAGGAATCTTCATGACCAATGAACAGAAACGCACCATAGCGGAACTCCGCTCCAAAGGCGCGACCTATGCAAAAATCGGTGAAACGCTCGGCATCTCAAAGGATACCGTAAAAAGCTACTGCCGCAGAAATAATCTGTCCGCTCCGCAGGATACCCCTGCCTCTGATACCGCTCCTTCCGTCTGTCGGGAATGCGGCGCTCCTCTCGTGCAAACCGAAAAACAAAAGACACGGATTTTCTGTTCCAGGGAATGCCGCGAGAACTGGTGGCACTCTCACCCGGAGCAGATAAAGAAAAAAGCTGTGTATGACTTCCGTTGCACCGGATGCGGTAAGCCTTTCTCCTCCTACGGAAATAGCCACAGAAAATACTGCTCCCACGAGTGTTACATTACGGCTCGATTCAAAGGCGGTGTATGCCATGAGTGATCAGGAATTTAACCGCGAAATGCAATATCAGGCCGGAGTTCAGATTGCGGATACGCTTCTCAAAAAGGGTTCCATCTCGGAGGAGGAATACCACCAGATCAAGACAAAACTCCTCGAAAAATATCGCCCGACTTTGTCTACATTATTATCGGGAAAGCCCTTGATATAACCGGCTTTTAGAGTGATATATAGTGTCGGAAAGGAGTTGATTTTATGCGGAAAATCACCAAGTTAGAGCCAAAAAAGGCAGCCCTTCCGACAAGGAAAAAAGTCGCTGCGTATGCCCGTGTCTCGAAGGACACGGAGCGGCTTCTGCATTCCGCATCCGCACAGGTCAGCTACTACAGCGAACTGATACAGAAAAATCCCGAATGGGAATATGCAGGCGTGTATGTTGACTGCGGAATAACGGGTACCCTCACCTACAAGAGGGACGAGTTCAAAAGAATGCTCACCGACTGTGAAGCCGGGAAGATCGACATCATACTCACCAAGTCCATCAGCCGATTCGCAAGGAACACGGTCGACCTTCTGGAAACCGTGCGCCGCCTCAAGTCCATCGGCGTGGAGGTGCGGTTCGAGAAGGAACACATCAATTCATTCTCCGAGGATGGAGAACTGATGCTTTCACTCCTCGCTTCTTTTGCACAGGAAGAAAGCCGCAGCATTTCCGAGAATGTGAAATGGGGCATCCACAAGCGGTTCAAGAGCGGCGAGATTGGTGTGGCGAACAAGCACATTCTCGGCTACCAATACGATGAGGAGCAGAAAAAGTACATCATCATTCCCGAAGAAGCCGAATCGGTCAGATGGATGTTTCAGATGTACATCGACGGCGTTACCTTACGGGACATTGCAGATAACCTGAATAACGCAGGTATCCACACCATCCTCGGCAACGATTTTCAAGAAGCCTCGGTACGGCAGCTTATTTTCAACGAGGTCTACGCCGGGGACATCAGACGGCAGAAATGTTATGTATCCGATCCCATCAAAAAGGACAAGGTTACAAACCGCGGCGAACTGCCACAGTATTACATGGCGGACTGCCACGAGGCAATCATTGACCGTGAAACCTATGCAAAGGTCAAGGCAGAGATGGAACGCAGAGCCTCGCTCCTCAATCCCACCTACTGCTTTACCAAAAAAATTCGCTGTGGCACCTGTGGAGCGCAGTTCACCCGCAAGAAAGGAAAAGTCAAAGGTAGGACCTATGTACATTGGATTTGCCGGAGCAAGAAGGAAACCGGGATGACCTGTTCCAGCGTGAACTTCAGCGAGGAAGAACTGAAAAACATCTGTGCCGATGTCCTTGAAACCGATTCTTTCGATGAGGAGATTTTCGAGAGCCGAGTTAAGGACATCGTTGTTCTGAAGAACGGCGATGTGGAGTTCCACCTTATCGGTGGCGAAACGCGGCGATGGAAAAACCTGCATCTGAATCAGCCGAGGCACAAGGTCACGCTCACAGATGCATTTCAGGGCAAAATACGATGCGCCGAGTGCGGCAATATCTATCACCGCGTCAATTCCGCAAACAAGTGGGTGTACTGGTACTGCATAGGAAAGAAGAAAAAAGGAATGACCTGCAACAACATCAATTACACCGATTTTCAGCTACGGCAGATCACAGCGCACATCCTCGGCTTGGAGGATTTTGACAAGCAGGTCTTTTCAGAACAGATCGAGTACATCACCGTTCTTGAGGACGGCAACCTCGAATACCACTTTTACGAAGGGAGGACAGAGAGATGGCAAAGAGTGTAATTACCATTCCTGCTACCAAGAGCAAGTACACGGCAGCGCCGCTGTCCTGCAAGAAAAAAAGGAAGGTCGCAGCATACGCCCGCGTCAGCACAGACCACGAAGAACAGCAAAGCAGCTATGAAGCGCAGGTGGACTACTACACCACCTACATCCAAGGCAGAGATGATTGGGAGTTCGTTTCCGTGTATGCGGACGAAGGAATAACCGGCTGCAACACAAAGAAGCGTGACGGCTTCAACAACATGGTGGAGGATGCTCTGGCTGGCAAGATCGACCTCATCATTACAAAATCGGTCAGCCGTTTCGCCCGCAACACCGTGGACAGCCTTACAACCATCCGAAAGCTGAAGGAACACGGCACAGAGTGCTATTTTGAAAAAGAGAACATCTGGACATTCGATGGCAAGGGGGAACTTCTCCTCACTATCATGTCGAGTCTTGCACAGGAAGAAAGCCGCTCCATTTCGGAGAACTGCACATGGGGACAGAGAAAGCGATTTCAAGACGGCAAGGTCACGGTTCCGTTCGGACGGTTCCTTGGCTACGACCGCGGCGAGGACGGCAATCTTGTGCTGAACGAGGACGAAGCACAGATCATTCGCAGGATTTACGGACTGTTCCTGCAGGGACGCTCACCGTATGCGATTGCGAAAGTGCTGACTTCCGAAGGCATCCCTACGCCCGGAAAGAAAAAGACCTGGTCGGCATCTACGGTCAAGAGCATCCTCACGAACGAGAAGTACAAAGGCGACGCCCTTCTGCAAAAGGTCTACACCGAAGATTTCCTTACCAAGAAGAAAATCAAGAACGACGGGCAGGTTCCGCAATACTATGTAGAGAACAATCATCCCGCCATCATCGAGCCGGGCGTGTTCGACAGAGTTCAGAAGCTTATGGCGGTCAGACATCCCGGTCAGAACCGCAACAGCAGTATTAGCCCATTCTCCAGTAGAATAAAATGCGGTGATTGCGGTAGCTGGTACGGCTCAAAAGTGTGGCACTCCAATGACAAATACAGAAAAGTCATCTGGCAATGCAATCATAAATTCGACGGGGACTGCAAATGTGGCACGCCGCACATCACTGAGGACGAGATACGGAGCCTTTTCATAAAAGCGATGAACATCCTCATCACCGAAAAGGATGCGCTGATTGAGGATTTTGAAGCCATCAAGGATACGGTTTTCGATACCTCTTCACTTATGCGGGAACGGACAGATCTGCAAGTCGATATGAACACGGTGGCGGAACTCATCGAGGAATGCATCGCAGAGAACGCCCGCATCGCACAGAACCAAGATGAATACCAAAAACGCTACGACAGTCTCGCTAAACGCTTTGACCGCACGAAAGACCGCCTCGAAACCGTGGAGCAGTCGATTGCGGAAAAGCAAGCACACCGTGAAATGGTCGAGCAGTTCCTTTCGGAACTCGCCAAGCAGGATGCAGTCACAGAGTTCACCGATGAACTTTGGTACAGCATGATTGACCATGTGACCATCCACAGTAAGGACGACATCCGATTTACATTTCAGAACGGCACAGAAATCAAGATGTAAGCACAGCGCACTCCGTTTCTTGCGGAGTGCCTTTTTCTGTCTTATGAACCCTTCTCCGAAAATGAGCCCATACATAAAAAATGAACCCTACCGAGGGCAGGGAAAATCAAAAGGTATAGGAATAATCAGATTGTATTAAATCTCGTGTTTACATTTCAGCATAAACGCCTACATATTCCCATTCTGGATTGCTCTGTATTAAAACACTGTAATGACTAATTTGGGCAGAAAGGGAATGATGTAGCTGTTCTGTTTCCATTGATACTCTGGCATAAGCA
>Ga0129311_1000255_pt1 | contig 50248 bp, 47 predicted proteins | sample Go1ome_FD_94435 | JGI IMG/M metagenome (GOLD analysis project Ga0129311, IMG submission 94435) | Western lowland gorrila individual fecal microbial communities from Wisconsin, USA - Go1022B metagenome | ecosystem: Host-associated > Mammals > Digestive system > Large intestine > Fecal | place...
ATTTGATGACGCAGTAGGACACATTTGGGCACATTGTCGGACAAGCCGCAAAGCCTTGCGGCGCAAGGGTTTTTCAGTGTTTTCAAGGCGCGGCGGGATTTGGTTAGATTTAATACTTTTGTAACACTTTCCCCCGAACTTTGTTAACATGCGTCCTTTATCTTAATACTTGCAAGAGACAATAGCTTCTTTTCATCCAATCTTCCATCTTATAAGAAAAAGGACGCCGTGAGGCGTCCTTTTTCCATTCTGTGCAATTTTCAGGGATCGAAATTCGCCGCCGCGCCGATGCCCGCCGCAAGGCAGATGCCGCCCGCGTAGAAGAGGATGCTCCCCAGCGCGGGACGAGCCGCGATGGCCGCGGCGCAGAGGATGATGCTCATCGCGCTGACCGGCACGAGAATGCGCGGCGCGCCGCCGCGGAACGCGAAGGCCGCAAACTCAAGCAGAAGCACCGTCAGCGCCGCGAGCGCCAGCGTCTCGACGTAGTAATGGCGCAGGACGGGGTCCGCCGCGTGCTCGCGGTAAAAGAGGATCAGCGTCAGCACCATCGCGCACACCGGCACGAGCAGGATGACGCCGGGGAACTCCGTCCCGCGGCGCAGCGCCGCCGTCGCCCAGATCAGGCACACCGCCCCTGCCGCGAGAAACACCGGCAGGATCAGCTCCGCTGCCGAGCGCTGCGAGAAAACGAGCGAATACACCGCCGAGGCGATGAGCGCAAAGCTGCCGGCCACCATCAGCATCACTGAAAAGACGGACCGGTCAAAGTCAAAATAGAGGTCCATCCCCGCGCACAGCTCGCGCTGGGCGGGGAATCTGCGCGCAAGCAGGACCATCACCACCGCCGCAAGCACCAGAAACGCCGGCAGCGCCAGCGTATCGATATCCATGGCCGTGGGCAGGCCGTTTTCGTCAAATCCGGTGGCGATCAGGCGGATGCGCAGCAGCGCCGCCGCCGCAGAAAACAGCACCGCCAAAACCCATTGAACGATCTTCACAACATCGAACCCTTTCTTCTTCCATAGCATACCGCGCCTTCCCCGGCGCGGTCGAAACTGATAATAGTTAATGATAGCACACCTCGCCCCGTTTGTCCATTCATCATTTTGCGGACAGGGCGCGCATACACTCTCGATACCACACTTTCTGACATAGGCCTTTGGCCGTAAGGAGGGACACGCTTTGAAACACCTGCTTCGCATCACCGTTCTGCTCATCGGCCTGATCTGGATCCTCGCCTGGGCCGCGGCCGGACGCTTTGACGACGCGCCCGGGCCGTCCGATGACGGCTCTCCCCAGCCCACGGGCGAGACCGTATCCCCCGGTGAGCGCGACAGCGCGCGCACGCTGCGCGTCCTCATCCAGGGCGAGGTGCAGGAGATGGACATGGGCACGTATCTTCTCGGCGTGCTGCGCGCGGAGATGCCCGCCTCGTTTGAGGAGGAAGCGCTCAAGGCGCAGGCCATCGCCGCGCGGACCTACACGCTCTACCGCATCCGCGGCGGCGGAAGCGCCAACCACCCTGACGCCGACGCCTGCGACGACCACACCTGCTGCAAGGCGTATCTGAGCGCCGAACAGGCCGCGGCAAACTGGGGCGGCATGGCCGTTTACTATGAAGAAAAGCTTGAGCGCGCCGTGAGCGAAACCGACGGCGAGGTCATCCTCTACGACGGCGCGCCCATTCTCGCGGTGTTCTTCTCGTCCGCGGGCGGCAGCACGCAGGGCGCGGGCGACGTGTGGATGAACGACCTCCCCTACCTCAAAAAGGTCGATAGCCCCGAAAACGAAGCGCTTGTGCCGAATTACTACTCGACCGCGACGTTTTCCGCCGAGGAGTTCAAATCGCTCGTACAGAGCGCCTATCCCGCCGCCGACCTCTCCGGCGACGTAAGCGCCTGGGTGCGCGATATCGTGCGGAACGAGTCGGACTACGTCGCCTCCGTGACGGTCGGCGGCGTCAAAATGCGCGGCAACGACCTGCGCACGGTGCTCTCGCTGCGCTCGCCGTCGTTTACCGTGGAGACGAGCGGCAGCACCCTCACCTTCCACGTTACGGGCTACGGCCACGGCGTCGGTATGAGCCAGTACGGCGCGAACGCGCTCGCAAAAGAAGGGTACAGCGCCGAGGAGATCGTGCAGCATTATTTTTCCGGCACGAGCGTCGGCTATGACGGCGCGGCATAGCCGAGAGATATTGCAAAGCGCGCAGAAAATTGCTATAATGACACGATAAAGCAAGGGAGGTGACGGAGATGAAGTGCAAGCGGCTTTTCTGCCTGCTGCTGACGGCTTTGCTGCTCGGCGCGCTCGCCTCGCAGCCGACGCTTGCGGACACGACGGTGTATTTCACCGCCGTCAACGACCAGCTGCTGAGCCTGAGCGACGACACGATGCCCTTCTGGTCCGGCGGGCGGCTCTATTTTTCAAGCACAGCCATCTCCGGCAGCGATCTCGGCGTGTTCTACTCCCGCAGCCGCGACAAGCAGACCGTGGTCGTCTACCGTCAGGGCAGCGCGCTCACCTTCGACCTCTCCACCGGCACGGTGAGCGATCAGGACGGGCAGCGCTACGGCAGCTCCGCCATACTGCGCGGGGACGCGGTATTCCTGCCCGTTGATCTCGTGACGCAGTTTTTCTCGCTTGACTACAGCTACACGCGCATTTCCTACGGCTACCTCGTGCGCATCAAGAGCGACGCTGTCGTGCTTTCGGACGCGAAATTCATCGAAGCGGCCGCAGCGCCCATGGCCCAGCGCTACAATGAATATATCAAGGCGCACACCGACGCGCTCGAGCCGGACGATACCCCCGCGCCCAGCGCCGACCCGGAGACCGACCGCGTGTCCCTCGCCGTCTCCGTGACGGATGCGGACACCTCGCTCGCGCTGCTCTCCTCGCTTGAAAGCGTCGGCGGCAGGGCGACCTTCCTTTTCACCGAGCAGCAGATCGCCGCTTCGGGCGACCTCCTGCGCCGCCTGACGGTCGGCGGCAGCGCCGTCGCGCTCCGGATCGACGCCTCCGGCGGCGGGCGGACCGTCAGCGCCATCGAGCGCGCAAACGACGCGCTCTGGGCCGCGTGCAACTACAAAACGCGTCTCGTCGTGCTGGAAAACGCTTCGGACGAGGCCCTGCGCGCCGCGAAGAACGCGGGCTACTGCCCCATCGTCTTTGACCTTGATCTGAGCGGCAGCGAGCTTTCCGCCTCGCAGACCGTGAGCAGCATCCTGCGCCAGACGCACGGCGGCGGATGCGCCGTGCTGCTCGGCAGCGACACCGCCGCACAGGACAGCTGGAGCGCGCTGCTCACCCGCCTGCATGCTTCCGGCAGTCCCATCGCCGCGCTCAACGAGCTCACGGCCTCCGGCGTATCTTAACAAAAAGTTCAGGAAAAGCGCGCGATATCGCGTATAATAACGATAAACAACGAATCACGGAAGAAAGGCGCACGCTTGTGCGAAAAGGAAAACGGCATGGCACGCAATATTCTTGTTGTGGAAGACGATAACAACATCTCGAACCTCATCAAAATGTATCTCGACAAGGAAGGCTTCGATGTCCGCATCGCCGCCGACGGCGGCAAGGCGGTCGAGGAATTCAAGGCGCAGGAGCCGGACCTTGTGCTGCTCGACGTGATGCTCCCCGTGCTCGACGGCTGGGGCGTGTGCGCAAAGATCCGCGAAACGTCAAAGTGCCCCATCATCATGCTCACCGCCAAGGGCGAGGTCAACGACCGCATCCACGGCCTTGAAATGGGCGCGGACGACTATGTCGTCAAGCCCTTTGAGATGAAGGAGCTGCTCGCGCGCATCAACGCCGTGCTGCGCCGCAGCGAGATCCCCGAGGATACGCGCAAGCGCCTTGTTTTCGACAAGCTCGTCATCGACCTCGATTCCTACGAGCTGATCGTGGACGGCAAGAAGATCGACACGCCGCCCAAGGAGCTGGAGCTTCTCTACCATCTGGCCGCGACGCCCAACCGCGTTTACACGCGCAACCAGCTGCTCGACGAGGTGTGGGGCTTCGACTACTTCGGCGACTCGCGCACGGTGGACGTGCACGTCAAGCGCCTGCGCGAAAAGGTCGAAAATATCAGCGATCAGTGGGCGCTCAAGACCGTCTGGGGCGTCGGATACAAATTTGAAGTGAAGTAATTTCCCATGGCAGAAGAAAAGAAAGAAAAAAAGCAGAAAAAGGGCTGGTCCGGAAAGCTCAAGACCCGCTGCCTGACGATCTACTGGCAGAACTTCATGCTCACGGCGAGCGTCGTGATGCTGACGCTCGCGCTGCTCGGCAGCGCCTTCTTCGCCCTGACGTATTCCTACGCCATCGACGACCGCAGCGAGCAGATGCAGAGCAAGGCGACGGTCGTTTCGCACATGATCTCATCCTATATGGAAAGCGGCTCGCTCACGGGGCTTCGCGAGCTTGCCGATTTTGCCTCAAACGTGACGGACGCGCAGTTTCTCATCTGCAACGCGGACGGAGACCTGCTGCTTACGACCGACACCACGCTTGCTAACCGCGTGCTCACGCTGCCGCAGGACGTGGTTCAGGGCGCGATGAGCGGCGATTCCTACGCCGCGCGCACGACGCTCGGCGGCATCTATGAGGAAACGCATTTTGCCGTCGGCGTGCCTATTGAATCGAACGGCGCGGTCGTCGGGTTCGTGCTGGCCGTGACCGGCGCGCGGGCGCTGACGACCATGTGGCGCACATTCATCGGCATGTTCTTCATGACGGCGGTGACGGTGCTGCTGCTCTCGTTCGTCGTGAGCGCGTGGGTCAGCATGCGCCAGTCGCGCCCCATTCACGAAATGGCGGAGGCCACGCGCCGCTTTGCCGACGGCAATTTCGACGTGCGCATGCACAACTACGAGGGCGTGACCGAGATCGCCGAGCTTGCCGAGTCGTTCAACAACATGGCCGACTCCCTGCAGGAGACCGAGCGGCAGCGCCGCGAGTTCATTGCGAACGTCTCCCACGAGCTCAAGACCCCGATGACGACCATCGCCGGCTATACTGACGGCATCCTCGACGGCACGATCCCGCCCGAGCAGGAAAAGGAATATCTGCGCATCATCTCCGATGAAGCGCGGCGGCTCTCGCGCCTCGTGCGCCGGATGCTCGAGGTCTCGCAGCTCCAGTCGCGCGACCTGACGCGCAGCAAGGCGCCCTTCGACGTGTGCGAGAGCATGCGCCGCGTGCTCATCTCGATGGAAAAGAAGATCACCGACCGCGGGCTCGACGTGGACGCCGACATTCCCGACGGCAGCATCATGGTCCTTGGCGACAATGACCTCATCACGCAGGTCATCTACAACCTGCTCGAAAACGCGACGAAATTCGCCCGCGCGGGCTCGGCGCTCTATCTTGGCGTGACGACGCTCAACGGCAAGGCGCTCGTCTCCGTGCGCAACGAGGGCAGCACCATCCCCGCCGAGGAGATCCCGCTGCTGTTCGAGCGCTTCCACAAGAGCGACAAGTCCCGCTCGGAGGATAAGGACGGCGTGGGCCTCGGGCTCTACGTGGTCAAGACCATCCTCGACCAGCACAAAGAGCACATTGCCGTGACCAGCGAAAACGGCGTGACCACCTTCACCTTCACCGTCACGCTGGCGGGTGGTCTGACCCCACAGTAAGCAGGAGAACAAGCATCATGGACCAGTCTAACGAAACCCTTGACCTTCAGCCCGCCGCGCCGCAGGAGGTCGTGCTGCGCTACGAAGCGAGCGTCACGCCCATCGTGGAGCGCTACGTGCAGCCGACGCCCCTTCCGGGCAGGCGGCGCGCCGGCGCGCCCCCGGTCCGCAGGAAGAAGCGGCGGGGCCTTACGATCTTCCTTGTCTGCATGCTCGTGCTCGCCGTGCTCAGCGGCGCGGTCACCGCGCTGTGGTACAACGGCGTGTTTGACCGCTACGATTCCTACGGCGACGACCGCTTTGAGCACCGGGACGATCCCGGCTACTACGAAAGCGATTCCCACGGCGAAACGACCATCAAGCGCCTGCCCAACACCGACCAGGTAAAGCTCCGCTACAACGAGGGCCACGGCGAGGTGCTGACCATTCAGGAGATCTACCAGAAGGTCAACCCCTCCACCGTCACAGTGCTCACCGGCATGGACGACGGCAGCGCCATGGTCGGCACCGGCGTCATCTTCACCGCGGACGGCTACGTGCTCACCAACGCCCACGTCATCGCGGGCGGTTCGGAGTGCTATGTCGTGCTCGACACGGGCGAGGATTACCGCGCGCGGCTTTTAGGCCTTGACGAGGAAAAGGATCTTGCCGTCATCAAGATCGACGCGAGCGGCCTTCCCGCCGCGGAGTTCGGCGATTCCGACGCGCTGAGCGTCGGCGACCCCGTCTATGCCATCGGCAACCCGCTGGGCGTGGAGCTGCGCGGCACGCTGACCGACGGCATCGTCTCCGCCATCAACCGCGACGTAGCCGTGGACGGCGTGACGATGACGCTCATCCAGACCAACGCCGCGCTCAACAACGGCAACTCCGGCGGCCCGCTCATCAACGTTTACGGGCAGGTCGTGGGCATCAACACGATGAAGATGGGCTCGTCCTCCACCACGAGCGTGGAGGGCCTCGGCTTCGCCATTCCCATCTCCTCCACCGCCTACATGATCAACGACCTCATCGCCTACGGCGAGATCCGCGGCGAGGTGATGATCGGCATCTCGGTGCAGACCACGCCCGTCACGCTTGACAGCGGCGAGACCGCGCTGCGCGTGGTCGAAGTCACGCCCGGCAGTCCGGGCGACGAGGCTGGCATCCAGAAGGAGGACCTCCTTCTGACGGCGGACGGCGAAACGCTGACCAAATCCACTGACCTTCTGCGGGTGCGCCGCCGCCATGAGGCGGGCGAAACACTGACGCTCACCTATGAGCGCGGCGGCAAGCGCTACACGGCGGAGGTCGTCCTGCGCGAAAGCGACACGTAAAAGGAGCCTGCAATGAAAAAGAAACAGGGATATGCGGCCGGTTCGCTGCTGCTCGCTGCCGTTTCCTGGCTGTGCCTGCTCGGCCTGCGCAGCATCGAGCGCCGCATGAAGAAAAAAGAGAAAAAATGAAAAAGCCGCCCCGCAGGCTTCTGCGGGGCGGTCCTTTTTATGCTTTTCTGATCTTACGTTGTAAACGGATGCGGTCGGCGATCATGGCGATGAACTCGCTGTTGGTCGGCTTGCCCTTCGTGTTCGACACCGTGTAGCCGAAGTAGCGCTGGAGCGTTTCCAGGTCCCCGCGGTCCCACGCGACCTCGATCGCATGGCGCACGGCGCGCTCCACGCGCGAGGGCGTGGTGCTGTAGCGGCGCGCGACCTCCGGATAGAGGACCTTCGTCACGGCGTTGATCACGTCCATATCCTGCACCGCGATGACGATCGCCTCGCGCACGTACTGGTAGCCCTTGATGTGCGCGGGCACGCCGACCTCGTGGATCACAGCGGTCACTTCCCTCTCGAGCCACTGAAAGTCATCCTCCGTGTTTTCTGCGCCGCCGTTCACCGCCTGACGCATCCGCTCGAGCAGCGAGTTCATCTCGCAGGGCTTGGGCATAAAGAAGGAAACGCCCTTGTTCATCGCCTGCGCCACGATCTGATCGCGGTAAAGCGCCGAGACGATGATCGTCTTCATCTGCAGCTTTGCCTTGGCCGCCTGCTCGAGCAGGCCGAACCCGTCCAGCCCCGGCAGCAGCAGGTCCATCACGAGCAGCTGCGGATCGTGCGTTTCCAGCAGCTGCAGCGCTGACGGTCCGTCGCCCGTGCAGCCCACTACGTTAAACTCGCCCGCAGACCTGATCGCCTGCTCCATGGCAGCGCGAAGCTCCTCATTCGCATCTGCCAACACCACTGTGATCCTGTTCTCCATGTCATCCCGTCCTTTTCACTCAATAATTACCGCTCCGTGCGGCGCACAGCAAAATATGACGTCTTCGTTCTGCTATGGCTTTAAGCTAACATAATCGGACATCGTTTTCAAGCAGACTTTGTCGAAAAGAAACAGGAATTTATCACTTTATTTCAACTTTTTGGTCAATTTAACATCATTTTAACAGGCCATAGATAGTCCCGCCGCAGAGAGCATATTTTCAATGAAAATGCCGTATCCTCTTGTTGGATCGTCCACGAGCACATGCGTCACCGCGCCGACGAGCTTTCCGTCCTGCAAAATGGCGCTGCCGCTCATGCCCTGCACCACGCCGCCCGTCTGCGCAAGCAGCGCCTCGTCCGTCACGCGCAGCAGGAGATTGCGCGAGCTTGCGGAGGAGGAATAGACCTTTTCGATCTCAATGGCGTATTCCTTCGTCTCGTTCCCGCTCACCGTCGCAAGGATCGCGGCGGGTCCTTCCCTGACCTCGCTTCGCCGCGCGAGCGGATAGGCCCTGCCGGTGAGCTTTGCGGCATTCTCCGCGCTCAGCGTGCCGAAAATGCCGCAGTCGGTATTGGCATAGAGCGTGCCGCTGTCGCGCGTGAGGTCAAAGTCGCCCTTGAGCTCGCCCGGCGCGGCGCGCTCGCCCTTTTTCACAGCCTTGACGGACGCGTCCATGATGCTGCCGTGGTCGAGCGGCAGCAGCTGCCCGGTGTCCACGTCGGTCACGCCGTGGCCCAGCGCGCCGAACACACCGCTTTGCGGGTCGTAAAAGGTCATCGTGCCGATGCCCGCCATGCTGTCGCGCACCCACGCGCCGAGACGGTATTCCCCGCTCTCATCCCGCTGCGGCAAGGCCTCCAGCGTGAGGGTGCGGCTGCCGCGCCTGACGGTCAGCGCTGCTTCGGCCGCGCCGTTTGCGTTCAGGCAGGCGCGCAGCTGCTCGATGGTATCCAGGCTCTCGCCGCCGACCGCCGTGATGATGTCGCCCTCTTTCAGGCCGCACTGCTTTGCGGCGTTTTCGCCGTCGGACAGGCCGATGACGAGCACGCCGTCGGAAAAGAGCTTCACGCCGATCGGCTGGCCCACGGGGACCAGCTCGCGCACCGGCTCCGCAGCCGCCCGCGCGGGAACGGCGGAGAGCATCGCCGCGGCAAAAAATCCCAATAAAAGCGCGGCGGCGCGTCGTTTTGTGCGATGCGTTCCATTCATTCTCTCACCCCTTCTGAATGTTCGCGGAGCGGCGGACGGATCGTGCGCGCCCGGTCCGCCCGCGCCCCGCGTTTTGCCGGATTTTTCTTTTTTCTCGTCCGGCGCATTTACTTTCTGCGCTTCGGGCAAAATTAAAAGGTGCAAAATTTTGATACGCTGGCATCGCGCTTTTCAAAACGCCGCGGCTGTGGGGATAAAAAAATTCCGCAGACCAAAGTCTGCGGAATTTTACCATATTTTTCTCAATGCTCGCGGTTGAAGATCTTGAAGATATCCTCGAACGGGTCGGGCTCGTCCTCGTGCTTGGCGGCTTCCTCAGCCTTTTCCTTGTCGAAGTCGAGCGGGGACAGTCCGCTCTCGGGCACGCCGGTCTTGGCAGCGGCCTTTTCCTTGTCAAAATCGATCGCGCCGGGGGCCTTGTCGAAGCCCGTGGCGATAACGGTGACGCGGATCTCATCGTCGAGCGTTTCGTCGAACGTGGCACCGAAGATGGTGAGCGCATCGGGATGCACGGCCTCCTGCACGAGGGATGCCGCCTGCTCGACCTCGTCGAGCCCGATGTCCATCGAGCCGGTGACGTTGATGAGCACGCCGTGCGCGCCGTTGATGGACGTTTCCAGCAGCGGGGAAGAGATGGCCATGCGTGCGGCCTCCTCAGCCTTGTTCTTGCCGGCGGCGCGGCCGACGCCCATGTGGGCAAGGCCCGCGTCCTTCATGATGGCGGTCACGTCGGCAAAGTCAAGGTTGATGAAGCCCGTGTCGCGGATGAGGTCGGAAATACTCTGCACCGCCTGACGCAGCACGTCGTCCGCGATCTCGAAAGCGTTGGCAAAGGTGATCTTCTGGTCGGTCGCGTGCTTGAGCCGCTCGTTCGGGATGATAACAAGCGAATCGACCTTGGTCTTGAGCTCCTCAATGCCCGCCTCCGCCTGCGTCATGCGGCGGCGGCCTTCAAAGCCGAAGGGCTTCGTCACGACGCCGACGGTCAGAATGCCCGCCTCGCGCGCGATCTCGGCAACGATGGGCGCGCCGCCCGTGCCGGTGCCGCCGCCCATACCGGCGGTGATAAAGACCATGTCGGTATCCTCGAGCGCCTTGGCGATCTGGTTGCGGCTCTCCTCGGCGCTCTTGCGGCCGACCTCGGGGTCGGAGCCTGCGCCCTGGCCGTGCGTCAGCTTCTCGCCGATCTGAATCTTATAGGTAGCGGCGGATACGTTGAGCGCCTGCTTATCCGTGTTCACTGCGACAAAATCCACGCCGCGCGCACCGGTGCGCACCATGCGGTTGACCACGTTGTTGCCGCCGCCGCCAACGCCGATGACCTTGATCTTCACTACGTTTTCGGGGCCGGTTTCCAATCCGAATGCCATGTCGGTTCCTCCTGCAAATCTGTTGTATGGGCAAGCGCCCGACGCCGCGGACGCTGTAATATCAGGGTATCTGCTATCTTAGCCATTGTATTACGGTTTGCGCGCGGGGTCAATAGCTATCCGCCATTTCGGAGAAACTTTTTTATGTATACCCGCGCCCGCTCAGTCGGGGATGAAACTCGCCTTGCCGTCGGTCATCAGGTTGATCGTGCCCGTCTCGTTGTTTTCGAGCACATCCACCACCGTGCGCAGATTTTCGAGCTTGTAGGCAAGGTCCGCGTCCCACGGCATGCGGACCGTGAAGCGGTCCAGATACGTGAGCGTGATGGCCGTGCCGTCGCCCAGCTCGACCGAGCCGATCATGGAGAGCAGCTGCTTATCCTCCGCCGCACGCAGCAGCGCAAGCAGGCGGTCGAATTTATAGGAATCCTCGTCGGAGAACGCCGCCTGCGCGCCCACCGCGGGCTCGACGAGCTCGCAGCCCGTCACCTTGACGCAGCCCTGCGGGATCTGCGCTGTGCGCTCAAGGAGCTTGCCCTCGCCGCTCATGAGCCATGTCGTTCCCGAACCGGGGAGCGCGGCAGACGCCGTGCACTCCGTCACCGTTAAAATGAGCGTATCCGGGTACCTGCGGTTTACGACCACCGTCTCCACATACGGGAGCTGGTCGAAGATCGCCTGCTTGACGTTGTATTTGTTCATCAGCACAAGGTTCTGCCCCTTCTGCACCCCGGCCGCTTCGATGATCTGCTGTTCGGTATAGCGCTCGCTGCCCTCCACCACGATCGTGTCGATGCGGAAGAACATCGTCAGCGCGCCGACGATCGCCGCGGCCACGACCACAAGGCCCAAAAGCCGGAGCGGGAAAGGCGCTCTTCCCCGCCTGCGCCGTCTGTTTCTTCGCTTTGCTGCCATAATTGTCCTGCCTTTATTGTCCTTATGTAGCCGCTTCCCGCCGGATGTGCGCGCCCAGCGCGCAGAGATCGCGCTCGATGCTCTCATAGCCCCGGTCGATGTGCTCCACGCGCCCGATGCGCGTCAGCCCGTTCGCCTGCAGCCCCGCGATCACAAGCGCCGCGCCCGCGCGCAGGTCCGTGCACTTGACGCGCGCGCCGTGCAGGCGTTCGCGCCCCGTCACCACGGCCACGCGGCCCGCGACGCGGATCTCCGCGCCCATGCGTGCAAGCTCATCGACATGGCGGTATCGGTTTTCGAATATGTTCTCTACAAAAACGGTGCTGCCCTCGCTTTGCAGCAGCGCCGCCATCAGCACGGGCTGCGCGTCCGTCGGAAAGCCCGGATAGGGCGCGGTGCGCACGGGCCTGATGGATCGAAGTCTGCCGCCGCTCTGGAGGAAAACGTCGTCCGCCCCGCTTTTCACGATACACCCCGCCTCGCTCAGCGCGCCGGAAACCGTCGAAAGCGGACGCGGGTCCACGCCGCGCAGCCGCACCTCGCCCCCGCAGCAGGCGGCGGCGCAGAGATACGTCGCACCCACGATGCGGTCGGCGATGACGCGGTAGGTCCCGCCGTGCAGCGCGCGCTTTCCCTCGACCGTGATGATCGAGCCGCCTGCGCCGCGGATATTGCCGCCCATGGCGTTGATAAAATTCTGAAGATCGACGATCTCCGGCTCGCGCGCGGCGTTGTAGACCGTCGTCACGCCGTCCGCGCCGCAGGCGCAGAGGATGGCGTTCTCCGTCGCCCCCACGCTCGGCATGGGAAGGTAAATGTCGCTGCCGAGGAGCGCTTTGCCCCGGCACCTGAGCTCTCCGCCGCGCTCGGCGATCTCCGCGCCCAGCGCGCGCAGCGCGCCGAGGTGCAGGTCGATGGGCCGCGGCCCCAGCTCGCATCCGCCGGGATAGCAGATGACCGCTTCCTGACAGCGCGCCAAAATCGCGCCGAGGAAGATGACCGACGAGCGCATCTCGCGCATCAGCGCGTCCGGCACGGCGCAGCGGTCCATGTGCGCCGTATCCACCACGAGCGCGCCGCCCTCCCAGTGCGTGCAGCAGCCCAGGTGCCGCAAAATAGCGACGGACGCGTCCACGTCCCGCAGCCGGGGGCAGTTTTCGATCACGCAGGTGTCGGCGCACAAAAGCGTCGCCGCCAGAATCGGCAGCACGCTGTTTTTCGAGCCTTGTATCTCAAGTTCTCCGTACAGGCGCTCTCCGCCCTCCACATAGAGCTCACACATCGCGTTCCCTCCCACAAAGCACATTTCTGCTTCATCGTATGCACGATGGGGGAAGCGTGGTGACAGCGGCAGGGTGCGGAGCAATATTACTGCATTTTCAGTATAGCCGCTTTGCTCCAACGCGTCAACTCTTTTTACCTTGCTTTCCCCGGCAGTTTGTGGCAGAATGAGGGCAATATCACCTGCCCCGGAAAGGAGACTTTTCATGAAAAAACCGCTCAAGCTCGCACTCTATGTTCTGCTGGCGCTCGTTCTGATCGTGCTCGCCTATGTCATCTATGTCTTTGCCGCCTACTACCGCGTGGAGGATATGCAGACGCTCAGCATAACGCACTGCGATGCCGCATCTGCTGCACCGATGGAGGATGCGCCGCAAACAGATGTGACCTATCGCGTCTCATCCGCGAACGTAGGCTTCGGCGCTTACAGCGACGATTACAGCTTCTTCATGGACGGCGGCAAGGAGAGCCGCGCCCGCAGCAGGCAAGCCGTTGATGAGAATATGCGCGGCGAGGTCTCGCTCGTCAAGGACCTTTTGCCCGATTTTGCTTTCTTTCAGGAGGTCGATATCGACGGAACACGCAGCTGGCACATCTCTGAGGACGCTTATCTCAGTGATGTGATGGAAAGCAGTGAATTTGACGAAGTATTCGCGCAGAATTACGACAGCCCGTATCTTTTCTATCCTCTTATCAACCCCCACGGGGCGAACCGGTCCGGCATCGTGACGCTCTCGCGCCATCCGATCTCGTCCGCCGTGCGCCGCTCGCTACCCATCGAAACGAGCGTCATGAAGCTCGTCGATCTGGACCGCTGCTACTCCGTCAGCCGCGTGCCGATGGCCAACGGAAAGGAGCTCGTGCTCTATAACCTGCATCTTTCTGCCTACACGTCCGACGGCACGATCGCGACCGAGCAGCTTCAAATGCTCTGCGCCGACATGCTCGCGGAATACGAAAGCGGCAGCTACTGCGTCGCCGGCGGCGATTTCAACAAGGACCTGCTCGGTTCCTCCGCCGAAATTTTCGGCGTCGCGGGCGGCGAGAACGACACCTGGGCCCAGCCCATCCCCGAGGGGACGATCCCGGAGGGGCTCTCGCTCGTCGTGCCGTTCGATCCCGGCCACCCCGTCGCCACCTGCCGCACGGCCAACGAGCCATACAACGAGGAGACGACCTTCCGCGTGACGGTCGATGGCTTCCTCGTCTCGGACAACGTCGAAGCCGTGAAGGCCGACGTAGTCGATGCGGGCTACCGCTACTCCGACCACAACCCCGTCTATATGGACTTCATCCTGAAAGCTGAATAAAGAAAAGGAAGCAGGCAGTGCCTGCTTCCTTTTTTGTTTCTCTTCACTTGACCAGCGCCATAACCGTGTCGTAAATGCGCTCGGTCGCGTCGCGGATGCCGAGCTGCGACATGCTTTCTGCCATCTTCGTCAGGCGGTCATCGTCCTTCAGAAGGCCCGCCGCGGCGGCGAAGAGCTTTTTGCCGTCGAGCCCCTCCTCGGCAAGGACCAGCGCCGCGCCGTGATCGCCGAGCAGCGCCGCGTTCTTTTCCTGATGGTGGTTCGTCACGTTCGGCGACGGCACCAAAATGGCCGGAACGCCGAGCGCCGTCAGCTCGCTGAGCGTGGACGCGCCCGCGCGGCAGATGACAAGGTCCGCCGCGCGCATGACCGCCGCCATGTCGTAGATATACTCGCGCACCTCGAGCGCGGGATGGGCGGAAAGGTCCACGCCGTCGTCGCTGAGCCACTGCTGCATGGACTGCCAGCAGATCTCGCCGACGCCGTGGATGTGGTGGAATGGCTCTTTCGCGCTCTCGAGCGCGAGGAAGTCGGCCATCGCGCGGTTCATCGCGCCCGAGCCGAGACTGCCCCAGAACGAGACGATGAGCTTGCGTCCGTCGTTCACGCCGAGCTTCTCCTTCGCCTGCTGTTTGGTCAGCGTGAAAAAGTCGCCGCGCACGGGCGTACCGGTCACGACCACCTTTTCCGGGTGCCTGTAGTGCGCGCGGCAGTCCTCAAAGCCGACCATGATGCGGTCGCAGTGCGGCTCGAGCTGGCGCGTCGTCAGCCCCGGCACGATATTCGACTCGTGCACCGCCGTCGGGATGCCCGCCTTCGCGCCGTAGCGCACGATGGGATAGCTCGCATAGCCGCCCGTGCCGACGATGAGGTCGGGACGGAAATCGTTGAGGATGGCGTTCGCCTCGCGCTCGGCGTGGGCAAGGTTTTTGAGCGTAACGAGGTTGTGTTTGATCTCCGCGGGCCTGAACGAGCGGTGGAACGAGGAAATGTTCACCGTGCGGAAGGGGTAGTCCGTGTGCGCGATGAGATCGCGCTCCAGCCCGCGCTCCGCACCGACAAAGAGGATCTGCGTATCCGCGTCCTTCTGCTTCATATAGCCCGCGAGCGCGAGCGCGGGGTTCACGTGCCCCGCCGTGCCGCCGCAGGTAAAGATGACTTTCATGCGTGTGCTCCTTTCCGCGCTAACGCATCTGGCGCGAAACGCTCAGCACAAGGCCGACCTCGGCGAGCTGAATGACAAGCGCCGTGCCGCCGTAGCTGAAAAACGGCAGCGAAATACCCGTGTTCGGGATGAGGTTCGATACGACTGCGATGTTTAAAAACACCTGCAGGGCGATCTGCGTCGTCACGCCCACGGCAAGGAGGCTGCCGAAACGGTCGCGCGCGTGCAGGGCGATCCAGTAGCCGCGGATGATGAGCAGCGCGAACATGACCATGATGATCGTCGCGCCGACAAGGCCCAGCTCCTCGCAGATGATGGCGAAGATGAAGTCGTTGTGCTCCTCGGGCAGGAACAGAAACTTCTGCCGGCTTTTGCCAAGGCCCACGCCGAACAGGCCGCCCGAGCCGATGGAAAGCAGGCTCTGGCGGATCTGATAGCCCTTGTCGCGCATCCATTCTTCGTTGAACGGGTCGAGCCATATGTCGATGCGGCTCGAGTTATACGTGATGATCCCCGTGGCAAAGGCGTAGATCACCGCCAGCACGAGTATCACGCCGATGCCGACCCAGTAATTCCGGATACCGCCGACGTACATCATCACCGCGCCGATGCCCAGCAGCAGCACCATGCCGGAAAAGTGCGGCTCCTTATACATCAGCGCCGCGATCACGCCGAGGATGGCCGCGTAGGGGATAATGCCGTCGCGCAGGGTGGCCATTTTGTCCTTTTTCTTTGAAATGCTGTCGGCAAAATAGAGGATGATGCCGACCTTCGCGATCTCGGAGGGCTGGAACTGAACGGGGCCCAGACGGATCCAGCGCTGCGCGCCGTGCGTCAGACGGCCCGTGCCGACGCCGGGGATCAGGACCATGACCAGCAGGATGATCGAGCCGATGAGCGCGATCTTCGCAAGGGCACGGTAGCGCTCATAGTTGAGCTTGCCGATGACGAACATCGCGGCTATGCCCAGCAGCGCGAACGCCCCCTGACGGATGAGATAGTACGCAGGGTTGCCCTCTTCATAGTAGGCCGAGGGAAAGCTCGCGGAAAACAGCATGATGAGACCCACGCCGACAAGCGTGAGCACCAGCAGCAGATACGGAAGGTCCAGCGGCCCGCGGCCCGCTTCGCGCGCCGCCGCCTCGATGGCCTTCGCGCGCTCGCGCTGCTCCTGCCGCAGCAGACGCTCTTCCTTCGTCATGCGATCTTCCCCCCTTCCCACTGTCAAATTTCAGTATACCCTATTTGCCGCCCGCAGGCGGCAAACGATTTCAATCCGTCGCGGAGGACGACATGTGCGTCCGCAGCGACACCTTGCAGTGTGCGGCACGGTGAGTGCCGTGCACTGCAGCCCGCTCAAAATCGTGCTTCGCGCGATTTTGAATATTTTAAAAGTGAAATCTATTGAGCACTCCAAACATCGCCGCAAGGCAGCACAGGGTGCTCACGCTCGTGAACACGGCCACGAGCTTCACCTCGCTCCAGCCGCACAGCTCAAAGTGATGGTGCAGCGGCGCCATCTTGAAAAGACGCTTGCCGTGCGTCGCCTTGAAGTAGATGACCTGCAGAATGTCGGACAGCGTCTCGCAGATGTAGACGAAGCCGACGGGGATGAGCACGAGCGGCATATCATAGGCAAAGGCCAGCGCCGCTACCGTGCCGCCGAGGAAGAGCGAGCCGGTGTCGCCCATAAAGACCTTGGCCGGGTGAAAATTGTAGATAAGGAAGCCCAGAAGGCCGCCGACGAGGGCCGCGGAATAGATGCCGAGCTGCTCATAGCCCGCCCACCAGAACGCGAGCACCGTGAAGAACAGGCCCACCGGCACCGTCACGCTGCCGGCAAGGCCGTCGATGCCGTCGGTGATGTTCACGGCGTTGACCGTGCCGACGATGACGAAGGCCGCGAACACCATGTACACCGGCCAGCTGAAGATGATATGCGTGTTGAAAAACGGCACATAGAGGTTCGGCGTCAGCATGCCCTCAAAGCGCATCAGGCAGAGGAACGCCACCGCCGCGACGAGCTGGAGCAGGAACTTCTGGATGGCCGTCAGGCCGAGGTTCTGCTGGTGCTTCACCTTCTCAAAGTCGTCAAGAAAGCCGATCACGCCGAAGATCAGCGCGAAAAAGAAGATATAAAAGTGCTTGAAGTCGCCTTCGAGCATGCCCTGCCAGCCGCAGATGACGATGGAGACAAAGATGCCGAGGATGAACATCAGTCCGCCCATCGTGGGCGTGCCAGCCTTTCCGGCGTGCCAGGTCGGGCCGTCCTCGCGGATGCTCTGCCCCGCCTTGAGCTTGCGCAGCTCAGGGACGAGGAACTTCCCCGTGATCGCGGACACCGCGAAGCTCAGTATGCAGGCAATGATGATCTTCATGTTCGTTTTCCTTCGCCGCCGGGGCGGCTTCCTTCCTTTGTACTTGCGCGAACCGCTCGCGCACGATCTCCCTCTCGTCGAGGTGGTATTTCGTTGTTCCGATCTCCTGATACGTCTCGTGTCCCTTGCCGCACAGGACGACCACATCGCCGCTTTTTGCCTCTTCGAGCGCAAAGCCGATGGCCCTGCGCCGGTCCTCGATGACGGCGAAGGGCGTTCTGCTCTCCAGAAGGCCCGGCAGCGCATCGCGCAGGATAGCATAGGGGTCCTCGGTGCGCGGGTTGTCGCTCGTGAGGACGACGAAGTCCGCAAGCGCCGCGGCGATCCTCGCCATGCGGGGGCGCTTGCTTTTGTCCCGGTCGCCGCCGCAGCCGCAAAGCGCGATCACGCGCCCGTCGGCAAAGCCGCAGACCGTGGATAGGATATTCTTGAGCCCGTCGGGCGTGTGGGCATAGTCGATGATGACGGTAAAGGGCGCGCTGAGCGGCACGACCTCGCAGCGGCCCTTGACGCCGGTGCATTCCGTGAGTGAGCGCGCCGCGTCGTGCAGCGGCACGCCGAGCGAGACCGCGGCGGAGAGCGCCGCAAGGGCATTGTAGAGCGAAAAGCCGCCGGGGATGCCGATCCTCGTCTCCTCGTGGTCCGTATCCGTGCAGGCGGTGAAGCGGACGCAGTCGTTTTCATAGCGCGCCCGCCAGCCGACAAGGTCGTTCGTCAGCCCCTGGCCGAAGGTCATGCGCTCGCCCAAAAAGCGCGCGAGCACGCGCGGCGTCCAGGGATCGTCGCCGTTGACGCAGGCGATATCGCATTGGTCGAACAGCCGCGCCTTCGCGTCGCAGTAGGCCTCCATCGTGCCGTGGTAGTCGAGGTGGTCCTGCGTCAGGTTCGTAAAAACGCCGGCGCAAAAGCGGATGCCCTCCACCCTTTTCTGCATCAGCGCGTGGGACGAGACCTCCATCACGGCATAGGTGCAGCCGCTGTCCACCATTTCGGCAAGCAATCGCTGCACGGTCAGCGCGTCGGGCGTGGTGCGGTCCGCTTCAAGGGCGGCTCTGCCGGTCAGGTTCCGGTTCGTGCCGATGAGCCCGACTCTGACATGCAGCGTCTTTTCCAGCAGCTGCTTGAGCAAATACGTCGTGGTCGTTTTGCCGTTCGTGCCGGTCACGCCCACGATCTTCAGTTTTCCCGCCGGAGTACCATACCACACCGCCGCGCAAAGCGCAAGCGCTTTGTGCGCGTCCGGCACAAGAACATGGGGAAGCCTCCCTTCCGGCGGCCGCTCGCACACGGCGCAGACCGCGCCGCGCGCCATGGCGTCGGCGATATAATCGCCGCCGTCCTCCCTTTCGCCCGGCAGGGCGAAAAAGAGCGTTCCCTCCTCCGCCCGGCGCGAGTCGAGCGCAAGGCTCTTCACGTCAAGGTCCAGAGGAGCGTTGACGGTCTTTTCTTCAAGTACGGAAATGACATCCTTGAGAAGCGTTTGAAAAATTCCCTTCGGAATTGGGTCTTGCTGTCTTTAGTCGCGCACCGAGCTGTCGCTGAACTGGACGCGCACGACCGTACCGGCCTCCACCTCCGTGCCGGGATCGATGCTCTGCGAGATCGCGCGCACGGTAGAAGAGCTCGAGCTCTTCGCGCCGGAAACGCCCATGATGAGCCCCGCGTTCACGATCTTCTGGTTGGCCGTCGCGGCGCTGTCGCCCACGACGTTCGGCACGATGCACTTTTCCGTGGACTTCTCCGCGCCGAGGTAGAGGATGATCTCCGCGCTGTTCGGCACGATCGCGCCGCCGGCGGGGGTCTGGTCGGTGACGGTGTCGCCGTCGCCGACGGTACGGCAGGCAAAGCCGCTGGCCGCGAGCTTTTCCGCCGCCGCGTCCCTGCTGAGACCCACGACGTTCGGCACGGTCTTATCCGCGCCGACGAGCTCTTCTGCGGTGTAGCTCGGCTCGATGCCGAGATAGGGCAGGATCTCCGCCATGACGGAGCTTGCGACCGGCGCGACCATGTTGCCGCCGGAAACGTAGGTGCCGGTGTTTCTGCTCGGCTCGTCGAGTGTAAGGAGCATCATGATCTGCGGGTCGTCCGCGGGCGCCATGCACACGAACGAGACGATGACGCCGCCGCCGACCTTATCGGCCGTGCCGGTCTTGCCGCCGATGCGGTAGCCCGCGACCTGGCCGTTCTTGCCCGTGCCGCTTGTGACCTCCTGCTCCATGATCTGACGCACGAGCGCGGAGGTCTCCTCGGAGATCACCTGGCGGATGGGCGTCGCTTCATGCTTGGAAACGACGTTGCCGTCCTGATCGGTGATCTGCTCGACGAGGTAGGGCGTGTAAAGGTAGCCGCCGTTGACGCAGGCGCACTGCGCCGCGAGCAGCGCGATGGGCGTGACGTTGAAGTTCTGGCCGAAGGCATAGCACGCAAGGGCGAGCGTGGAATATTCGATCTCCTTGTTGACAAAGCCGCTGGCCTCGCCGTTGATATCGAGCCCCGTCTGCTCGACAAGGCCGAAGTCCTTCATATACTGGTAGAACTTGGCGTTGCCGATGCGAAGGCCGATGTTGATGAACGCAGGGTTGCAGGAGTTGGCGAACGCCGTCGCAAGGTCCTGCTGGCCGTGGCCTGTGCGCTTGGAGCACCAGATCTTCTGGCCCTCGACGGTGATATTGCCGCCGCAGTAGAAGCCCGTGCTCAGGTCCACGACGTTTTCCTCCAGCGCCATGGCGAGCGTGAGCGTTTTGAACGTGGAGCCCGGCTCGTAGGTGTCGTTGAACACCTTGCTGCGCCACTGCTTGTTGCGAAGGTCCGTCGCGTTTTCGATGATCTGCTCCTCCGTCATGCCGGCGGTGAGAAAATCGTTGTAGATCGTGCTGGGAGAATTGAGGTCATAGGTCGGCAGCGAGGCCATGGCGAGCACCGCGCCGGTGTTCACGTCCATGACGATGCCCGTTGCGCCCTTGCCGGTGCCGAAGCGCGCCTCCAGCTCCTGCACGCCCTTCTCAAGGTAATACTGGATGGTGGTGTCGAGCGTGGTCTGCAAATCGCAGCCGTTTTCCGCGTCGAAGTACTGGTCGTACTGGTAGAGCACGGCGCGGCCGTCGCGGTCGCGCGCGGTCACGACCATGCCGCTCTCGCCGGTCAGCACGTCGTTATAGGCGGACTCAAGGCCCATCGCGCCGCCGTTATCGTTGGCAAAGCCGATGACCTGCGCGGCGAGCGAGCCCTTGGGATAGCTGCGCTTGCTCGTGGGACGGATGAAAACGCCCTTGAGGTTATTCTCGTTGATGAACTCGCGTACCTTGTCTGCAAGCTCGTCGTCCGCCTTTTTCTTGAGGACCTCGTACTGCGAGCTGGTCTTTTCCATCATCTTGAGGATATCGTCCTTGTCGAGTTCGAGGATCCCGGCAAGGCCCTCGGCGATGAGGTCCTGATCCTGCTCGTTTTCGATGATCTCCTTGGGCGAGATAAAAATATCCTCCGCCGAGGCGGACATGGCGAGGATCGTGCCGTTTCGGTCGTAGATCGTGCCGCGGCTCGCCTCCACGGTGGTGCGCAGCGTCTGCTGGCGCACGGCGGCGGACTGGAGCTCCTCGTGCTCTGTGATCTGCCAGTGGTAGAGCTTGGTGAACAGCACCACGAACGTCAGCACGCCGAACACGCCCAGAAGCAGCAGCGTCCTGGACTGAATGATGCGGTTGGCGCGGCGCGCGGATTCGGGGCGCCTTCTCTTCCGGGGATCTGCCACGGTCGTTCATCCTCCTTAAAGATGGAAAAGGAGTAAGGAAGCTCCTTACTCCTTATGTATAGCTTCGCTCATTTGAAATATTCCACCACGGCGCACACGCCCTTGCCCAGCGAGGAAAGCACCTTACTGAGCACGCTGGCGCTCTGCTGCTGGTAGACGACCACGCCGTCCGGCTCGGACAGGTCGATGTAGTAGACCTGCGAGGAGCTGGGCTTGGACATTCCGGCGGCGGCCGCCGCCTCCTTGATGGTGGTAAGATCAAAGGTCTTTTCATAGCGCGTGAGCAGCGCGACGTGCTCGTCCTCGAGCGCGGTGAGCTCCTTCTGCATCGACACGACGTTCGAGGAGATCTCCGTGAGCTGCGCGCGGCACATGATCATCAGCGCGACCAGCCCGGCCAGCGCCGCGAAGCCGCACAGCGAGCCGAGCGAGACCTTTTCGCGTCTGCGCCGGACGGGGGCGGCGCGGCGCTCGGGCTTTTTCTGCGGCGGACGGATAAATTCCTCCCGCTCGCGCTCGCGGCCGTATTCCTGCTCGCGGCGCAGCCTGCGCTGCCGCTCCTCATAGGCGGGATCGTAGGCAAGGTTCCCAACGACACGGCCGCCGGTATATCCTGTATGTTGATGTCTGCGGCTGGCCATGTGCGATCTTCCTTTCCGGTCAAATTCTGATTCTGTTCAACGTCAGCACTTTTCCGCGACGCGCAGCTTGGCGCTGCGGGCGCGGGGATTTTCTTCAAGCTCTTCCTCTCCCGAGACGACGGGCTTTCTCGTGAGGATCTTTACCTTCGGCGTTCTGCCGCACACGCACACCGGGAATTCCGGCGGGCAGATGCAGCCCTGCGCCAGCTCCTGAAATTTTTTCTTGACGATGCGGTCCTCGAGCGAGTGGAACGTGATGACGGCGAGCCGCCCGCCGCTCCTGAGGTTCTCCTCCGCCGCGTCGAGCATCGGCGGAAGCTCGCCCAGCTCGTCGTTCACGGCGATGCGGATGGCCTGAAAGCTCCGCTTGGCGGGGTGCTGCTTTTCGCGCAGCGCGCTCGCGGGCATGGCCGAGCGGATGATATCGGCAAGCTCGAGCGTCGTCTCAATGGGCTTTTCCTCGCGCTGCCGGCAGATCTTTTTGGCAATGGCGGGCGCGTAGCGCTCCTCACCGTATTCAAAGAGGATGCGGCGCAGCTCCTCATAGGGCCACGCGTTCACGACCTCACGCGCCGTCAGCGCGGCGGACTCGTCCATGCGCATATCGAGCGGCGCGTCCTGCTTGTAGGAAAAGCCGCGCTGCGCCTCGTCGAGCTGCGGGGAGGAAACGCCCAGGTCGAAGAGCATCCCGTCCACGCCGTGCACGTTCAGCTCGCGAAGCACGCTCCCCAGCGCGCTGAAGTTGCTGTGCACCAGCGTGACCTTATCCATATAGTCGCCCAGACGGCGGTTTGCGGCCCCGATGGCCGTTTCGTCGCGGTCGAGCGCGATGAGCCGCCCCGTCGTCAGGCGGCGGACGATCTCAAGCGAGTGCCCGGCGCGGCCGAGCGTGCCGTCCACATAAATGCCGTCGGGCCTGATATTGAGCGCGTCAAGGCACTCGTGCAGCAGCACCGGCTTATGCCCGTAGTTCTCTTCCATCTCAGAACCCCAGCTCTTCCATCACGGCGGCCAGATTCTCGGGATTGAGTTCCTCGGCCTCGATCTGCGCCCACTTCTCCGCGTTCCAGATCTCGGCGCGGTTGGAAACGCCGATCACGACCACGTCCTTTTCAAGCCCCGCGTAGGCTCTGAGCTTCTGCGGGATCAGGATGCGTCCCTGCGCGTCGGGCTCGCACTTGGCGGCGTTGGCAAACAGCGGGCGCATGGCCTTGGTCCGGGTGTAGGGCAGGCTTTCAAACTTTTCGGTGAAGCGCGCCCAGGATGCATCGGAATAAACGCTCAGGCAGGCGTCCATGCCCATGGTGACATAAAACGTCTCGCCCAGCTCCTCGCGCAGCTTCGCGGGAATAAACAGCCGCCCCTTGGCGTCGATCGTGTGCTGATACTGACCCGTCACGGCGGCATTTCCCCCCTTTTCATGGCGATCTCGGCGGCAGAAGAGGGCGAAAATCCCGGCCCTCCCGGATTTCCGGAGGGTCGAGCCGTTCCATTGATCTGCCGCAGTGTGGGAAAATGAACCATTTTCATGCAATGGCACGCCACTTTTCCCCACCTGTGGTTTGAGTATACGAGATTCACATAAAAAATGCAAGCAGAAATTTTCCTGTGTTTTCAAGCCTTTCGGCGCTTTTTCCGTGAAAACGCCGCCGCTTTTCCACAGGCTTGCGAACGCATGTTCCATTCGTTTTGAAAAGAAAGCAGGAGCGCCACAATATCTTGTGGTGCTCCTGCAAGTCAGGTCCAAATATAGATTATGTCTACCAAACGCGTCGGTTTTTGTCGATTTTGACAAATTTTATAGTCGCTAATACTTACTTTTCAGCAGACTGTGCCAGTTCCTCGCGCTTTTTCTGCATCTGCTCGGCGGAGGCGGCGCGGAACCGCACGCGGGACTGCTTGACCTCCTCGAGCGCCATCTGGATGGCCTCCTCGGTGCGGCGCAGCGCGTCCTCGGTGTACTCGTTGGCCACGCGGTACATCTCGCGCGAGCGGTCCTCGGCCTTTTTGATGATCTCATGGCTGCGCTCGCGGGCCGCGCCGAGCACCTCGGTCTCGGAGATCTTGTTCTTCGCGTCCTGCTCGGCCTGCTGCATCATGCGCTCCACATCGCGCTTGGCGGCCTTGACATAGTCCTCCTTGGCGCGGATGAGCTCCTGCGCACGCGACAGCTCCACCGGGAGCTGGGCGCGGATCTCGTCGAGAAGATCGAGCGCCTCGTCGCGATTCAGCAGGCATTTTTCGCTCGACAGCGGCGCGTTCTTCGCCCCGTCGATCATCTCATAAAGCATATCAAGAAGATGCTGTACATCGTTATTCGCCATGGTTTCTCCATCCTTTCACAAGCTCCGCCGCGCGCCGCGGCATGTATTTTTCAAGGGGCTGGCCGTATTTGATCATCTCGCGCACCATCGTGGAGCTGATGTGCTGATACCTCGGCTCGGCGATGAGCAGGACCGTTTCAAGCGCGCCCTCCGATACGTCGCGGTAGATGAGCGAGAGCTGCTGCTCTGCGTCAAAGTCCACGCTGTTGCGCACGCCGCGCACCAGAAACTGCGCGTTTCTGCGCAGCGCGTAATCGGTCAGAAGGCCGCCGCCGAGCTCCGCCTCCACGTTTGGAAACGCCTCAACGCTCGCGCGCATGAGCGCGAGCTTCTGCTCATCGGTGAACATCGGATGCGTTTTCATCCCGTTCGGCACGATGGACACATACACGCGGTCGAAGAGCTTCGACGCGCGCGCGATGATATCCTGATGCCCGATCGTCACGGGATCGAACGAGCCGGGAAAGACTGCGATCCTCATGCCTCGTCCTCCCCTGCGCGGTGGTAGATGCTCACCCTGATCTTGCCGTAGCGGTACTCGCGGTACAGGCGGTACGGCGCGGGAAGCTCGGGCAGGATCTGGTTCTGCGGGCTTTCCGCGACCATTATACCATGGGGCGATAAAATGTCAAACGAGGCGATCTTCTCCATCGCCTGCTCCAAAAGGCCGCTTTCATACGGCGGGTCGAGGAAGATGATGTCGAACCGGCCGCGCTGCGTGCCGAGCGCCGCGAGCGAATCGCCGCAGATGACCTGCGCGTTTTCCTCAAGGCGGCACAGCGCGAGGTTTTCGCGCACGAGCTTCACCGCGTCTGCGCGCTTATCCACAAACAGCGCGCTTTTCGCCCCGCGCGAGAGCGCCTCGATGCCCAGCTGCCCCGTGCCCGCAAAAAGGTCGAGCACGCGCGCATCCTCCACGTCGAATTGGATACAATTAAAAATACTTTCCTTGACCTTGTCGGTCGTGGGACGGGTCTCCATCCCCTTCAGTTCGCCCAGCCGCCGTCCGCGCGCCGAGCCTGTGATCACTCTCATAATCCGCTTCCTTCCCTGCGCCGCGAGCGGGCGCAAGCTCTCTTAGGTTTCCATAATACGTGAATTTCCGTTCATTTTCAATAGACTTTGCTGACATTTTCCCGCTTTTTACGCAAAATATTTTCTCTTGTTATTCCCGCGCTCTTCGTATATAATGATACGGAATAGTGATATGGTCATATCTTATCGACATTGACCAGGGAGAAAGGAGTATCTTCCATGATCAGGCTACAGACCGAAAAGGGCGAGATCAGCATTTCTGATGCCGCTCTGTCCAATATTACCGGCGCCGCGGCCACAAGCTGCTTCGGCGTCAAGGGCATGGCCTACCGTTCGATGACGGACGGCCTTGTCCACCTGCTGCGCCGCGAAGCGATGAGCAAGGGCGTACGCATCATCCCCCACGAGGAGGGAGACATTTCCATCGAGCTGCACATCATCGTCGAGCACGGCGTGAACATTGCCGCCGTTTGCCGCTCGATCATCAATCAGGTGCGCTATATGGTCAGCGAAAACACAGGCGCAAGCATCCGAAGCATCGATGTCTGCGTCGACAGCATGAATATGTAAAACCGAGGAGGACGTCATCCCATGCACGATACCATCAATGGTGCCATGTTCAAGGAGATGCTGCTCTTCGGCACCGTCTCCATCACGCAGGCACAGCAAGCCATCAACGATCTCAATGTTTTCCCCGTGCCCGACGGCGATACGGGCACGAACATGAGCCTTACCATCCAGACCGCGGCGCAGGAGCTCAAAAAGCTCGAGCCCGCCACGGTCGATCAGGCCGCCTCCGTCACCGCCTCCGCGCTGCTGCGCGGCGCGCGCGGCAATTCGGGCGTCATTCTGTCGCTCCTCTTCCGCGGCATCTCCAAGGAGCTCAAGGGCTGCAGGGAGGCCGACGGCTGCGCGTTCGCAGCCGCGCTGCGCGAGGGCGTCGCCGCGGCGTACAACGCCGTGATGAAGCCCGCCGAGGGCACGATCCTGACCGTCTCGCGCCTTGCCGCCGAGCGGGCCGTGACCGCCGCCGAGGAGCACAACAGCGTTGAATACGTCATCGAGCAAGCCATCGCCCAGGGCGAGGTCACGCTCTCACAGACGACCGACATGAACCCCGTTCTGAAAAAGGCCGGCGTGGTCGATGCCGGCGGCAAGGGCTTCCTGCTCATTCTCGGCGGCATGCTCAGCGCGCTGCGCGGCGAGCAGCGCCCCGAGCTCACGGCGGAGGACACGCAGGAGAAGGCGGATTTCGCCATGCTCTCCGAGGAGGACATCACCTTTACGTTCGACACCGTGTTCATCGTCCGCAAGAGCGGGCGCAGCATCGAGCCGTTCCGCAGATTTCTCGACGGCATCGGCGATTCGCTCGTCATCGGCGAGGACGACGAGGCCTTCAAGGTCCACGTCCACACCGACATTCCCGGCGAAGCGCTGACTGAAGCACAGAAGTACGGCACGCTCGAGCTTGCCAAGATCGAAAACATGCGCACGCAGGCCCAGCAGCTTGCCGCGGGCGTCAAGGCCCAGTCCACCGACGATCTCGAGGCCGTCGAGCAGGAGCTTGAAGCCGCCGGGCAGGAGGAAGGCTGCGAAGAAGCGGAGCCTGAGAAGGACTTCGGCTTTCTCGCCGTCTGCGCGGGCGACGGCCTTGCGGGCGTTTTCACCGACCTTGGCGCGGACGGCGTCATCAGCGGCGGGCAGACCATGAACCCCTCGACCGAGAGCATCCTCAAGGAGATCAAGAAGGTCCGTGCGCACACGGTCTTTGTCCTGCCCAATAACAAGAACATCATCATGGCCGCGCAGCAGTGCGAGGGCCTGACGGACAAGAAGGTCGTCGTTATCCCCACGGCCTCGATCCCGCAAGGCGTGAGCGCGATGATGGCCGTCGATCCCGACGCGGAGAGCGCCGAGGCGATCGAGCAGGCCATGACGGCTGCCGCGCAGTGCGTCTCCACCGCGCAGATCACCTACGCCGCGCGCAATTCCGACTTCGACGGCTTCGACATCCATGAGGGCGACTATCTTGCGCTGCTGGACGGCAAGCTCCTCGGCACCGACCGCGAGGTCGCAAACCTTCTCGAGCACCTCTCCGAGGAGGCTTCCTCCCGCGAGGCGGAATTTGTCACCGTGTTCTACGGCGAGGATGTGAGCGAGGAGGACGCGAAAAAGGCGGGCGATATCTTCTCACGCCGCTGCCCGGACGCCGAGGTCAGCCTGATCCGCGGCGGTCAGCCGGTCTACTACTATATCATCTCGATCGAATAAGTCAAAAAACGGAAAAAGCCGGAGCGGCACGCCGCTCCGGCTTTTTTATGGACTCACAGGCAGCGCATCCGCCGTCCCAGCAGCTGCATGAGAAGGTCCGCGTGGCGGTATTCGTCCGCGCTCATGGCCGTGAAGAGCCTGCTCAGGCAGAGATCGACCGTCTCCTCCCCCGCGCGGGCGTAGTTGAAGCCGTTGCAGGCCTCGGCGTGGTAGAGGTTCCGCAGCAGCGCGCAGAGGTCGCACATGTCGGGCTGCTCCACGCACACGCGCGGGCAGTAAGGCGTCCCGGTGATGAGGTAGATCGCGGCGGCGAGGTCGCGAGCGTGGCGCTTTTCATCCTCGCCCATCACACGCAGCGTGCGCGCCATCTCGCGCGGCACGCGCGAAGCAAGATAGGCGTAGACCTGCGCGTCGCCCAGTTCCTCGCGCAGAAAGCCTTGCAGGACCTCCACCGAGCCCGCCGCGCCGCTGCCCATGCAGCAGGGGTCCGCCTGTGCGCCGGGGAGCGACAGCTCCCCGCTCTGTGTGCCGCTCTCCGCCCCCGTTACGGGATACGGGTCCTCCGCCGGGGCCACGCGCTTCCACACCTCGCGGCAGTGTGCGGCGTCATATGCACTGTTCCTTTCGGGACTTGTCATCTTCCATTCTCCTTTCCAAGCGAAGCTTTCGCTCCCATTCTATGCACCGCAGGGCAAAGCTGCCGCTCCCTCCCGCGCTTTTTTCCGCCGGACGGCATATTTCCCCTATTTCCCGGCAGGAAAAAGAAAAATTCAAAAATCGCACGCCGCGCGTTGATTTTTTCTGTCTTTTCTGGTAAACTATCATTGTTTTGTGATTTTCTGCAAAATTGTTGCATTTGCAACTTTCAATTTCCACCCCGGCAGGCTATCCTAAGCTTACCCGGTTCGATCAGGAGGTCAACGTTTCATGCTGGAACTGAAACACATCTCTTACACCGTCTCCTCGCCCGAAGGCGAACAGGCGATCCTCAAGGACATTTCCATCACCATTCCCGACCGCAGGCTCATCGTCTTTACCGGCCCCAACGGCGGCGGCAAGACGACGCTTGCCAAGGTCATCATGGGTCTTGTCATGCCCAGCGGCGGACAGATCCTCTACAACGGACAGGATATCACGCACCTCGGCATCACCGAGCGCGCGCGTCTCGGCATCAGCTACGGCTTTCAGCAGCCGCCGCGCTTCAAGGGCATTACCGTGCGCGACCTTCTGACCATCGCCTCGGGCGACGACAGGCTCAGCAAGGACAAGTGCTGCAAGTATCTCACGCAGGTGGGCCTGTGCGCCAACGACTATCTTGACCGCGAGGTGGACGTATCCCTCTCCGGCGGCGAGGTCAAGCGCATCGAGATAGCGACGCTCCTGGCCCGCGGCAGCGAGACGATGATCTTCGACGAGCCCGAGGCCGGCATCGACCTCTGGAGCTTCGCCCGCCTGACCGAGACGTTCGAGCAGCTGCGCCGGCAGGAGCTGGCCACGATGATCATCATCTCCCATCAGGAGCGCATCATCCAGCTGGCCGACGAGATCGTGGTCGTCAGCGGCGGCGAGCTGAAGCACCGCGGCACCACGGAAGAAATTTTCCCGCTCATCATGGCGGACACGCTGGGCTCCTGCCCGGTGCTGAACAAGTAAGGAGGACACCAATATGATCACCGAAATCGACGCTTCCCTGCTTGAAAAGATCGCCGACCTGACCGGCAAGCCCGTGGGCGCCTTCAACATCCGCAAGGACAGCGGCTGCGAGGCCCGCCAGTCCACCGAACACATCAAGATTGACCCGCAGAGCGATGGAAAAAGCGGCATCATCATCCGCATCAAGCCCGGCACGAAGGGCGAGCAGTGCCACATCCCCGTCATCATCAGCAAGAGCGGCGTGACCGAAATGGTCTACAACGACTTTTACGTCGGCGAGGACTGCGACGTGGAGATCGTCGCGGGCTGCGGCATCCACAACTCCGGCTGCAACGAGAGCCGCCACGACGGCGTTCACACCTTCTATGTTTCCAAAAATTCCCACGTGCGCTATATTGAAAAGCATTACGGCGAGGGCGACGGCAGCGGCGCGCGCGTGATGAACCCCACCACGATCGTCTACCTTGACGAGGGCGCGAGCATCCAGATGGAGACGGTCCAGATCCGCGGCATCGACTCCACCGTGCGCAAGACGAAGATCGTCTGCGGCAAGGACGCCGAGGCCGTCGTCACCGAGCGTCTGCTGACCCACGGCAGTCAGCACGCCGAGAGCGACATGGAGATCGAGCTGCGCGGCGAGAATTCCCGCGGCCGCGTCATCTCCCGCTCCGTTGCGCAGGACGATTCCCGGCAGGTCTTTCACCCTGTCGTCGTCGGCAACGACAAGTGCTTCGGCCATGTGCAGTGCGACTCGATCATCATGGGCAGGGCGCACATCGAATCCATCCCCGCCATCACGGCAAACTCGACCGAGGCGCAGCTCATCCACGAGGCCGCCATCGGCAAGATCGCGGGCGATCAGCTCTTAAAGCTCCAGACCCTCGGGCTGACCGAGGAGGAGGCCGAGGACCGCATCCTCAAGGGCTTCCTCGCGTAAAAAAGCAGCAAAAAGCGCGATACCTGAGAAGGTATCGCGCTTTTTTCATCACTATCGCTTTGCTCAGTCGGTAAAATCGGGGTAGCCGTCCTTGAGCGACTCGTCGTAGATGGCACGCTCGCCGCCGATGAACTTGGGACGCACGCGCGCGGCCAGCAAAATGGCCTGACCGATGTGGTTCTGCGCAAGGCGAACGGGCACGGCGACCTTCTTGAGGTGCATGCCAATCAGCGTTCCGCCGATGTCAAGCCCCGCGTCGGCGCGGATCTCCTCGAGCGCCACGGGATGACGGAAGGCCTGATACGCCGCCGTTGCGAACGAGCTGCCCGCCTTGGGCTGGGGCAGAACGTTGACGATCTCGGCATTCGGCACGGCCTCGTGCTCCACGATGAGCGCGCGGTTCAGGTGCTCGCAGCACTGGGCCGCGATGTAAACGCCCATCGGCGTAAATACGCTCGAAAGCCCGCGGAAGATGCCCTCGGCCACCTCGGGCGTGGACCAGCTGCCGACCTGATGGCCGACGACCTCGCTCGTGCTGCACCCGACCACGACGATCTGTCCGCGGCGCAGATGCGCGGCCTGCACAAGCTCCTGTGCCGCGCGGGCGGCTTCCTGCTCCACCTGCTCTACGAGCTGGTGATTTTCCACTTCATGTACGACTCCTGCCATACGGTATTCCTTTCCTTTCGAAATGAGATCAGGCAGCCAGCTTCTCCGTCACCTTGGCGCGCTCGAGCACCGTCACGAGGATCACGCCGACCACAAGGCCGACCGCGCCCTGGAAGATGTTGCCGGGAATGCTCGCCGCGGCGGCAAGGCCCTTGCCCAGCAGCAGCGACGCATAGCCGAAGTAACCGAGCACCATAACGATCTCGCTCACAACGCCGCCGGCGATGCGGGAGGTCGTGCTGCGGCCCAGCTTTTCATACATCAGCGCGGCCACCAGCGCCATCAGGCCCTTGATGACCAGCGTGCCCGGGGCATAGTGGGCATAGCCGAGGAAGAGGTCGGCAAGCATCGAGCCGATGCCGCCCGCCGCAAAGCCATACCAGGGGCCAAGCAGCCAGCCGGACAGCAGCACGAAGCAGTCGCCGAGATTCACATAGCCCTGCATCGGGGAGGGGATCTGCACGACCATCGTCGCTACGCACACGAGCGCCGCAAGAAGAGCGGTAAGAACAAGCTTTCTGATCTTCTTATCATTCATGATTTTCTGCTCCTTTGCCTTGTTGGATTGAGCGTATTATATCGCGTTCTGGTACTATTCCTATAGCCAAAACAGAATAAAATATGCAGACCAGATTTTTACAAAGGAACAAGGGAAGCGGCACAGCCACGCTGCGCCGCTTTTCCGTTTGCGCGAGAATTATTCCTTGGGTTCTTCCTCACCGGCGGAGCAGGGGCACTCCCCGCTCTCCTCGGCGGGCGCTTCGGCAGGCGTCTCTTCGGCTGCAGGCGCGGCTTCGGGTTCCTTCTCGATCGTCACCTGGATGAAAGGCTCCTCCGCCTTCTTCGCGGCGGCAGCTTCAGCTTTGGCGGCCTCATAGGCGGCAAGCTTCTCCTGCGAAGCCTTGATCGCCGCGACGATGTCAGCGACCGCCTCGGGCGCGTCGCCGTCGAGCGTGGAAACGTACCACTCGCCGATGGCGCGGTAGTTCTTGTCCATGCTGCGGCGCTCCGCCGCCATTTCGTACTCGGTCTTGGCCTTATCCGCAACGGCATTTGCCTTTTCACCGGCGACTGCCGCGACCTGCTGCGCCTTTTCGGTGGCCGCAAAGGCGACGTCCTGGACCTTCTTGCTGAAGTTATCGAAAAATGCCATAATATCTTCTCCTTTCAAACCGCTTCACTTTGGTTTGTTACCGTAAGTATAAGCTACCGGAGCTGTCATTTCAATGGATAATTTCTTATAAAAGTATAAATTTTTTGTGACGGCGGTCATTTTTTCTCGATCCAGCCCTGCGAGCAGCCCACCGCGCGTTTCCACCCGCGGTACATCTCCTCACACTCGTACTGCGCCCGCTCGGGCGTGAAGAGCCGCTCGCTGCGGCGCAGAGAAGAAAGCTCATTGCGGTCCTTCCACACGCCCGCGGCCAGTCCCGCGAGCGAGGCCGCGCCGAAGGCCGTCGTCTCGACCATCGCGGGCCGGTCCACAGGGATGCGCAGAAGGTCCGCCTGGAACTGCATCATGATGTCGCTGACGCTCGCGCCGCCGTCCACGCGCAGGACCGAGATCTCGCAGCCCGCGTCCTGCCGCATGGCGGTCATCAGGTCCGTGACCTGATAGGCGATGGACTCGAGCACCGCGCGGGCGATGTGCGCTCTCGTCGTGCCGCGCGTGATGCCCACGACGCAGCCGCGCGCGTACATATCCCAGTACGGCGCGCCAAGGCCCGTAAACGCCGGCACGAGGTACACGCCCCCCGTATCGGGGACGCTTTCGGCCAGCGTGTCGCACTCGTGCGAGGTCGAAATGATCCCCATCTCATCGCGCAGCCACTGGATCGCCGAGCCCGCGTTAAAAACGCTGCCCTCAAGGGCGTAGGTCGTCTCGCCGCCGATGCTCCAGCCCACGGTCGTCACCAGTCCCGCGCGCGAGCGCACCGGCTGCGCGCCCACGTTCATCAGCGTGAAGCAGCCCGTGCCGTAGGTGTTTTTCGCCTGTCCGCGCGCAAAGCAGCCCTGGCCGAACAGCGCCGCCTGCTGGTCGCCCGCCGCGCCGCAGATCGGCACGCCCGCGAGCGCCTCGAGCCCCTCGATGCCCTCGGCCACCGTGCCGTAGACCTCGGAATTCGACACCGGGCGCGGCAGGATGCCCATCGGGATATCGAGCAGCGTGCAGAGCTCTTCATCCCACGAGAGCGTGTGGATGTTGAAGAGCATCGTGCGGCTGGCGTTGGAATAGTCCGTCACGTGGACCTTCCCGCCCGTGAGCTTCCAGATGAGCCACGTTTCCACCGTGCCGAACAGAAGCTCGCCGCGCTCCGCCTTTTCCCGCGCGCCGGGGACCTTATCAAGAAGCCACTTGATCTTCGTGGCGGAAAAGTAGGCGTCGATCTGCAGCCCCGTCTTTTCCGCCACCAGCTCGCTCACGCCGCGCCTTTCACGAAGGCCATCGGCAATGTCCGCCGTGCGGCGGCACTGCCAGACGATTGCGTTATGAATGGGCTCGCCGCTCGCGCGGTCCCACAAAATCGTCGTTTCGCGCTGGTTCGTGATACCGATGGCCGCGACCTCGTGCGCGTGGCCCGACCGGCGCAGCGCCTGCGCGGCAACGCTGCGCTCGCTCTCCCAGATCTCGAGCGGGTCGTGCTCGACCCAGCCGGGCTGCGGATAGTGCTGCCGGAAGCCCTGCTGGGCATGGCCCGCAACGCTGCCGTCGCGCCCGAACAAAATGGCGCGCGAGCTGGTCGTGCCCTGGTCGAGCGCCAAAATATACCTCTGCATGAAGATACCCCCTTGTTCATCCGGAACGTCTTATGCTATACTAACGAATAAGATTATACCATGCAGGAGGATTTTGCGCTATGGCGAATTGCAAGGAATTTTACTATCCCTCGTCCGACGGCTCTTCCCGCATCCACGCGGCGGAATGGACCCCCGAGGGGGAGATCACCGGCGTTTTGCAGATTGCGCACGGCGTGGCGGAGTACGCCATGCGCTACGCGCCATTTGCCGAATTCATGACCGAGCACGGCTTTGCCGTCGTCGCGAACGACCACCTCGGCCACGGTCTTTCCGCGGAAGCGGGCGCGGACACGCTCTACTTCGGCCCGCGCGACGGCTGGAAGCACGTCGTGGACGACATGTACGGCCTGCGCTGCCGCACGAAGGAAAAATATCCCGATGTTCCCTATTTTCTCATGGGACACTCGATGGGCTCGTTTCTGACGCGCACCTACCTCATCCGCTATCCCGGCACGGTGGACGCCGCCATCATCATGGGCACGGGGCAGCAGCCGGCGGTGGTCGTGTCCGCCGGGCGCGCCATCGCGAAGGCCGCGGGCAGACGCCATGGCTTCAAGGCGCACTCGGCGCGCGTGGAGGCGCTGGCCTTCGGCGCTTACAACAAGGCCTTCGCGCCCAACCGCACGGAGGTCGATTGGCTCAGCATGAGCGAAAATAACGTCGATTCCTATATTGCCGATCCCCTCTGCGGGCAGAAAACGAGCATCGGCCTTTTCTATGAGATGCTTGGCGGCATCCGCTTCATCAGTGCGCAGAAGAACGTCAACTCTATGAACCTCAACACCCCCATTCTCTTCATCTCCGGCGACAAGGACCCCGTCGGCGAGATGGGAAAAGGCGTGAAGCGCGCGTATGAGGCCTTCCGCCGCGCGGGCGTGCGCGACGTGGAGTGCAGGCTCTACCACGACCTGCGCCACGAGATCCTGAACGAGGACTGCCGCGCGGTGGTGTACAACGACCTCTGGGCGTGGATCAAAAAGCACATGTGATACGGAAACGGCGGATCGCTATGCGGCCCGCCGTTTCATTGTCTGCAAAAGCCTGCGCGGCGTCAGCGCGTCGATGTCGCGCGTCGTGAGCAGGACGCGGCAAGTGAAAATGCCGTCGAGCGTGACGGCAAAGAGCGCTATCGCCGCCGCTTCCTCGGGAAGGCGCGCGGCAAGGCCCTCGAGCACCGGCTGCACATACCGCAGCGCGAGCACTGAGAGCACGCCCCAGCAAAGCGAAAACGGCAGGCACACGCGCCCGTTCACGTCGCATTTTGTCTGCGAGTAATCCCAGAACTGCACGGCGAAAAGCCTTTCATAGCCCCAATGCACCGCGTATTCCACCGTCGTCGCGGCAAACGCGCCGAGGATCATCCTCTCCCAGAGGCGCGGCAGGTCCTGTGTCCCCAGCGCCAGCACCGCGAGCATCGCAAGGCCGTACACCGGGCACAGCGGCAGGAAAACGAAGCACCGCCGCAGCCGGTGCTTCGCCCCCGCCGCCGCGGCGAAGAGCTTTTCAAGACAATAGCCCAGAAAGCTGTAGAAGATCCCGTACCAAAGATAAGCCATGTTCCCTCCGCGCCCGTTTTTTTCAGTATGGCCGCGCGGCGCGGAAAAATGCGCGGCGCGTGCGTTGCAATGCGCGGGGAAACATGGTAAAATGGCAAAAAACCGACAGGAGAATTTGTACTATGCCTGATACCTGGGAAGTTCTTGAACACGACTGCAAAAACTGCCATGAATGCTCGCTTTGCGAAACGCGCACGAACGTTGTTTTCGGCGTGGGCAGCCGCACTGCCGAGGTCTTATTCATCGGCGAAGGCCCCGGCGCGAACGAGGACGCGCAGGGCATTCCCTTCGTCGGCCGGGCCGGTCATCTGCTCGACGATATGCTTGAGATCATCGGGCTCAGGCGCGAGGACGTGTACATCGCGAACATCGTCAAGTGCCGCCCGCCCGAAAACCGCGACCCGCTGGGCGTGGAGCAGGACGCCTGCATCGGGTATCTGCGCCGTCAGGCGGCGCTGCTGCGGCCGAAGATCATCGTCTGCCTTGGCCGTATCGCGGCGATGCGCATCATCAAGCCCGATTTCAAGATCACGCGCGAGCACGGGCAGTGGTTCGAGAAAAGCGGCGTGCAGATGATGGCCGTCTACCACCCCGCGGCGCTTCTGCGCGACCCGCGCAGAAGGCCGGAGACGTTCGACGACTTCAAGTCCCTGCAGCAGAAGATCAATGAGCTTTGCGAACATACCCATGCCATTCCCTAATGGAAATCTCATAGTTTCAGCGCTGTGACCGTCCCCGCGCGTTTATCCCTGTCATTTTTTGGATAAAAATGCTATTGACGTGCATTTTCCTGTGTGCTATATTAATCTCATCCTTTTTGAAAGGCTTTGGAGCGAAACGATGAAGACTGTTTGCTGCAACATTGCATATCGCTATTACTACTCTTACTTTTACTTTAAGAACAAGGTAAGAGCGATTTGTGATGCCCGTAGCAGAACGGAATGAACCGACAGAACTTAAATCATTTCAAAAAGAGTTGTGTCAGGGAACCCGCCGTATGGACCACAAGTCCTTACAGCGGGTTTTGTTGTTATCTGCACAAATTTTTATTGGAGGAAAAAAGCATGAATACCAAACGCATCATCTCTCTTGCCGCCTCTCTCGCCCTCGTTCTCAGCCTGAGCGTGGGCCTGACCGGCTGCGGCGACAAGACCGCACAGGACGACAATCAGGGCGAGCCCGCTGCCGACAGCGTCAAATACACCGTCGGCGTCTGCCAGCTCGTGCAGCACGACGCGCTTGACGCCGCCACTCAGGGCTTCATCGACGCGTTGAACGAGGCCCTGCCCGGTCAGGTCGAGATCGTGACCAAAAACGCCTCCGGCGACAGCGCCAACTGCTCCACCATCGTCAACGGCTTCGTCTCCGACAATGTTGACCTCATCATGGCGAACGCCACCCCGGCGCTGACCGCCGCGGCCGCCGCCACGAAGGATATCCCCATCCTCGGCACCTCCATCACGGCCTACGGCGTCGCCCTTGATATCGACGACTTCAATGGCACCGTCGGCGGCAACATCTCCGGCACGTCCGACCTTGCCGACCTTGAGGCGCAGGCCGATATGATCACCGAATGGTTCCCCGAGGCTAAGAAGGTCGGCCTTCTGTTCTGCTCCGCCGAGCCCAACTCCCTCTATCAGGTCGAGGAGGTCGCCAAGTACCTCTCCGCCAAGGGCATTGAGTCCCAGCAGTTCGCCTTCACCGACACGAACGACGTTGCTTCCGTGACGCAGTCCGCCGCCGACTATGCCGACGTCATCTACGCCCCCACCGATAACACCGCCGCCTCCAACACCGAGGCCATCGCGAACGTGCTCGTCCCCGCAGGCGTGCCCGTTATCGCCGGCGAAGAGGGCATCTGCAAGGGCTGCGGCGTTGCGACCCTTTCCATCAGCTACTATGACCTCGGCGCGACCACCGGCAAGATGGCCGCCAAGATCCTCACCGGTGAGGCCGACATCTCCGAGATGCCCATCGAATTCACCGACGCCACCCCGAAGTACAACGCCTCCATGTGCGAGACGCTCGGCATCACCCCGCTGGACGGCTACACCGCCATCGAGGACTAAAGCATCCCCCGCAGGCAGGGACGGCACGCCGTCCCTGCCCCAACTTGAGATAGGAGGAGAGAACCCATGAGTTTTCTTTCGTCGCTGATGAACGCCCTGCCGGGCGCGGCCGCACAGGGCCTCGCCTGGGGCATTATGGCCATCGGCGTTTACATCACCTTCCGTATCCTGGACGTGGCGGACCTGACGGTGGACGGCTCGCTCGCCACCGGCGGCGCGGTGTGCGTCATGCTGATCCGTGGCGGCGTGAATCCCTGGCTCGCGCTTTTGTGCGCGATGCTCGCCGGTATGCTCGCAGGCCTTGTCACGGGCCTTTTCCACACGCGTTGCGGAATCCCCGCGATCCTTGCCGGTATCCTGACGCAGCTTGCGCTCTACTCGATCAACCTGCGCATCATGGACAGCAAGGCCAACCAGGCGCTCAGCGTGGACAAGTATCCCCTGCTGCTCTCGCAGCGCTACGTGCGCGAGCTGTCGCTCAATAATCCCCTGCCGCTGCTGCTGATCTTCACCGCTGCCGTCATCGCGGCGCTCTACTGGTTCTTCGGCACAGAGAAGGGCAGCTCCCTGCGCGCCACCGGCGCGAACCCCAACATGGCGCGCGCACAGGGCATCAACACGAACTCGAACATCGTGCTTGGCCTGATGCTCTCCAACGGTCTTGTCGCCCTCTCGGGCGCGCTGCTCGCGCAGTATCAGGGCTCGAGCGACATCAACATGGGCCGCGGCGCGATCGTCATCGGCCTTGCCGCCGTCATCATCGGCGAGGTGATCTTCGGCAAGGTCTTTGCAAACTTCGGTCTCAAGCTCTTCGCCGTGTCCATCGGCGCGATCATCTACTATATCGTGCTGCAGGTCGTGCTCCAGCTGGGTCTGAACACCAACGACCTGAAGCTCATCACCGCGCTGATCGTGGCCGTTTTCCTCGCCATCCCCTACTGGAAGAGCAAAATGTTCCGCCACACGGCACAGGCCAAGAAGGGAGGCAGCAAGAATGCTTGAACTCAAGGAGCTCTACAAGACCTTTAACCCCGGCACCATCAATGCAAAGACCGCGCTGGGCGGTCTGAGCCTCACGCTGCGCGACGGCGACTTCGTCACCGTCATCGGCGGCAACGGCGCAGGCAAGTCCACGATGCTCAACGCGACCGCCGGTACGTTCTTCGTCGATTCCGGCAAGGTCGCCATTGACGGCACGGACGTGACGAACCTGCCCGAGCACAAGCGCGCGGCGTTCATCGGCCGCGTATTCCAGGACCCCATGATGGGCACCGCTCCCTCGATGCAGATCGAAGAGAACCTCGCCCTTGCCGCCCGCCGCGGCCAGAAGCGCGGCCTTGCCTGGGGCGTAACGAAGGCGGAAAAGGAGCGCTACCGCAAGCTGCTCGGCGACCTTGGGCTGGGGCTTGAATCCCGCCTGACCACCAAGGTCTCGACGCTCTCCGGCGGCCAGCGTCAGGCGCTGACACTCCTGATGGCAACGCTCAAGCGCCCCAAGCTTCTCCTTCTCGACGAGCACACCGCCGCCCTTGACCCCAAGACCGCCGCCAAGGTCATGGAGCTCACCGACCGCATCGTGCGCGAAGGGCAGCTCACCACGCTGATGATCACGCACAACATGCGCGACGCCATCCAGTACGGCAACCGCCTCATCATGCTGCACGAGGGCCGCATCATCCTCGACATTACCGGTGAGGAAAAGGAACAGCTCACCGTGCCCGACCTCCTCGAGCAGTTCACCAAGGCAAGCGGCGACGAGTTCGCCAACGACCGCGCGATCCTCTCCTGACCGCGCCCCTCTCCCCCATCCGAACGATAAAACGCGGAGCGGACTTGCGTCCGCTCCGCGTTTTTGTATTCCGTTTTCTTTACGGCTGCGCGCCGCCCGGCATGATCTGCGCGTCCTGCCCTTCCTGCGCGTCGGGGCGCAGGACGACCTCAACGATGCCGACATCGTCGGTATCGGGGTAGAAGTTCACCTGCCAGGGCTGCGTGCTGCCCGGCTCAAGCTCGCTCTGCACCGCGCTCACCATCTCGCGCAGGCCGTCGCGGTCCACCGTAAAATAGCCGAAGCGGACCGCGATGCGCTTCACCGCGCCCTCCGCCGCCGTCAGGCGCAGCAGGTCGGGCAGCGCCTCGGTGCTGGTGGCGGTAACGATGGCCGCCTGCTCCTCCGCCGTGCGGCGGTAGCCAAGGCGCACGCGCATCTCGTAGTAGCCATGCTCCTGCGCGTCGGTATAGCTGATGTATTCGAGAAGGTACGCGCCGAGCGCCGTCTCCTCCTGCACCTCGCGGCAGGCCTGCTCGGCCATTGTCGCGGCGGTCTCGTCGTTTCCGTAGATGCGGACCGTCCCCTCCTCGCTGTGCTCGCCCAAAAGCAGCAGCAGCGCGTTGACAAGGTCCGGATAGCTGTCGGCCCGCAGGGTATCGGCATTTTCGTTCTCCCAGTAGACCTCGCTGTGCGGCGCGGAGACACTGTAGCTGCGCTCGAGCACAATGTTGCCGCAGCCCGAGAGCGTCAGGCAGAGCGCGAGCGCGAACGGTATGAACTTTCTGCGCACGGCGCTTCGCCCCCTCTCCGGTCCTGCTTTTTAGTAGCCGAGCGGCTCGTCGATGAGCACGACCTCCGTCTCGCAGCTTCTGATGGCCTCCCACATCACGACAAGACCGCGGCAGATGCGCTGCGGGCTCTTGCAGTCGTAGCAGCGCTCGCCGTTGACGGCGCAGGGCGTCTTGACGCCGAGACGCTGGGCGTTTTTCGGTGCGGAGATGTTGCGGGCGCGCCAGAGCGCTTCCTCATACGTCGGCGCGAGCTTGTTGCTGCCCACGACGAACCAGACCTTCTTATGCCCGTAGAGCGACGACGATACGCGGTTGCCCGTGCCGTCGATATTGATGATCTCGCCGGTCTCGGCAAGGCCGTTGGCCGAGAGCAGATAGTTGTCGCAGGTTGAGGCGTTTCTGAGCACCTCGGCGGCGTTCATGCCGTCGGGCACGTTCCAGTGGCTGTAGATCGTGTTGTGCGCGCCGAGACTGTCGAAAAGTCCCATCTGCGCAAGCGTCATGCTGCCGCCGAACGACACGCTTGAGCCGTCGATCTGCCGGTTCAGGTACTCCGCCGCTTCCTTCGCCGTCGCGAAGGCGGACACCTTGAAGCCGCGCTCCTCGAGATTCTTTTTTACCGCTGTAAAATCCATATCCTTAACCTCCTGCTTGCCAAAGCATTTTTAAAGTCCCTTGGGGTTATAAACGCCGAAGCCCTCGCCCAGCACCTCGCTCGCATCGCACACGATGAAAAAGGCGTCGGGGTCCAGCTCCTTGATAAAGCGCTTGATCGACACGGCCTCCTTGTTGCGCACCGCGCACAGCAGCAGCGGACGGTCCGCGCCCGTATAGCCGCCCTTGCCGTGGATGAGCGTCGCGCCCATATCGCGAGCGATCATCTCCTGCATGATCTGCTCGTATTTGTCGCTGATGATATAGGCGAGCTTCGCCGTGTTCTGCCCGTACACGACAAGGTCGAGCACCTTGGTCGTGATGTAGAGCGCGAGCGCGCCGTAGAGGGCGTTGTTCAGGCTGCGGAACACCGCCGCGTAGATGAGGATGATCGTCAGATCGATGCCAAGGCAGATGTTGCCGATCGAGAGCCGCTCGACATGCGACCTCACGATCCACGCGCCGAGCTCCGAGCCGCCGGTGGTCGCCTCCTCGCGAAACAGCAGTCCCGAGGCGATGCCGAGCGTCACGCCGCCGTACAGGCAGGCAAGCAGCGGGTCCATGGGCGCAAACTCGTGGATGGCGGCGATCACGTCGATAAGCACGGAGCTCAAGGCCATCGTGTAGATGGACTTGACGAGAAACGCAAAGCCGAATTTTTTAAGCCCCAGAGCGAACAGCGGCACATTGAGCACGATGATCATCACGCCGACCGGCAGCACGGGGATAAAGAAATTGATGATCTGCGAAATGCCCGTAAAGCCGCCGACGGTAAAGTCGTTGGGCGCGTAAAACCAGTCGAACGACAGCGCGTACAGCACGCACGCCAGCGTGACGATCGTATAACTGCGCGCCTGAGCGCGCACGGTCTCCTTTTTCATAATTCTCTCTCCTTCTTTCCTCTCATCGGTCATTTTTTGACTGCCGCGCTCCCGCCTTAAATGAGCGAGAGCTGCTTATCGTCGCTGTCCTCCGTTTTGAGCAGCGCGCCGGCAGCCGGGATGCTGCGCCCGCGGTAGCGGGCAAGGTCGGTGATGCCGGTCTCCTCCGGCAGGCGCACAAAGTCGAGCGTATATTTTTTCTTGAGCGTCAGAAGCGCGACGCCCTGCGTCGTGCGCGTCGATTTCACACCCAACAGCGCGGTGTTGACGATCAGCACGCGCGGCTCGGTCGAATAGACGGCGATCTCGCGGTCCTCTTTGATGTGCAGCATGCCGCGCAGCGGGCTCTTGTCGCTGTAGGCGCCCGTCAGGCGGCGGCGGTTCGAGGTCGTTTTGTAGGCTGAAAGCTCGATCTTCGCGGCCTTGCCGTTTTCAAAGAAGAAGATCATATAGCCGCTGTAGTCGCCCGGCAGCACCATGCCCATGACGTTCTCGCCCTCGTCCATGCCGAGCTTTGCGGGCAGGTAATCGCCCAGCTGGCTCGCCTTGCCGTCGGCAAAGTCGCTCGCGCGGGTCTTGTAGACCTGCGCGCGGTCGGTAAAGAACATGAGCTCTGCTGCGTTCGAGCTCTCTACGCTCACGCGCAGCGCGTCGTCCTCCTTGAACTTCTGCTCGCCGGACATGCGCAGCGACTGCGGCGTGATCTTTTTGAAGTACCCGTGCTGCGACAAAAACAGCGTCACGGGGTAATCCTCGACCGCGTCCTCCACGCTCTCGCTCTCCTCGGCGTAGTCGTAGAGGATGCCGGTGCGGCGGGGCTCGGCGTACTTTTTGCGCACGTCCTCAAGCTCGGTGATGATGATCTTCCGGATGCGGGACGGGCGCGCGAGCGTATCCTCAAGGTCCTCGATCTCCGCTTCGAGCGACGCTGTCTCCTCCACGCGCTTTAAAATATACTCACGGTTGATGCTGCGCAGCTTGATCTCGGCGACATATTCCGCCTGGATCTGGTCGATGCCAAAGCCGATCATCAGGTTCGGCACCACGTCGGCCTCCTTCTCCGTCTCGCGGATGATCTTGATGGCCTTGTCGATGTCGAGCAGGATCTTTTTCAGGCCCTTCAAAAGGTGCAGCTTGTCCTGCCGCTTTTTGAGCACGAAGTAAACGCGCCGCTTCACGCTCTCGGTGCGCCACGCGCACCACTCGTCGAGCAGCTCGCGCACGCCCATCACGCGCGGCATGCCGCCGATGAGAACGTTGAAGTTGCACGAGGCCGTGTCCTGCAGCGTCGTGGCGCGGAAGAGCTTCTGCATGAGCTTGTCGGGGTCCGTGCCGCGCTTCAGGTCGATCGTCAGCTTGAGACCCGAGAGGTCCGTCTCGTCGCGCATGTCGGAGATCTCCTTCACCTTGCCCGCCTTGATGAGCTCGGCGACTTTGTCCATGATGGCCTCGGTCGTGGTGGTGTAGGGGATCTCGTAGATCTCGATGAGATTTTCCTTCTTGTCGTAGCGCCAGCGGGCGCGGACCTTCACGCCGCCGCGGCCGGTATTGTAGATGTCCTCGATGGCGCGCGCGTCGTACAGCACCTCGCCGCCGGTCGGGAAGTCGGGCGCGAGCAGCGTCTCGCTGATGCGCACCTCCGGATTTTTCAAAAAGGCGATCGTTGTGTCGCACACCTCGCCCAAATTAAAGCCGCACAGCTGGCTCGCCATGCCGACGGCGATGCCCTGGTTGGCGCTGACGAGGATATTGGGGAAGGTCGTCGGCAGCAGCGCGGGCTCCTTCATCGAGTTATCGTAGTTATCGACAAAATCGACGGTGTCGGAGTCGATGTCGCGGAAGAGCTCGGCGCAGATGGGGGCGAGCCTGGCCTCGGTATACCGGCTGGCCGCCCAGGCCATGTCGCGCGAATAGACCTTGCCGAAGTTGCCTTTGGAATCGACGAACGGGTGCAGCAGCGCGCCGTAGCCCTTGGAAAGGCGGACCATCGTGTCGTAGATCGCGGCGTCGCCGTGGGGGTTCAGGCGCATCGTCTGGCCGACGATGTTCGCGCTCTTCGTGCGCGCGCCGGTGAGAAGCCCCATCTTGTACATCGTATAGAGGAGCTTTCGGTGCGAGGGCTTGAAGCCGTCGATCTCCGGGATGGCGCGCGAGACAATGACGGACATCGCGTAGGGCATGTAGTTCGTTTCCAGCGTCTCGGTGATGTTCTGCTCCACCACGTCCGCGTGAAGGCCCATCACATTCGGGTCTGCGCGGCGGTGGGTCTGCTTGCTTGCTTTGTCGTTCTTCTTCATTCGTGTACCTCAAAAATCGCTCCGGCGGCAAAAATGGCCGCCGGTCATACTCTTTCTAATATATCCTATCACACTTTTTTTTACCGCGCAACACCCCCCGCGCGCCAATGCCGCGTATTGACAAAAAAGGCCCTGCGCGTGTACAATACCGATACTCCGACCGGTATGGAGGTTTATCATGAGACAGTGCATGGATGCAGAGAACCTGCATCGCAGATTGAAAAAGATCATCGGGCAGGTGCAGGCCATCGACCGCATGGTGGACGAGGACGTGCCCTGCGAGGACGTGCTCGCGCAAATCAACGCGGCCAAATCCGCGCTGCATGGCTGCGGCAAGGTGGTGCTCGAGGGCCACATCAGACACTGCGTGCGCGACGGCATCGAGCACGGCGACGCCGACAAGACCATCGAGAGCTTTACCAAGGCCGTCGAGCGCTTTTCCAACATGGGCTGAGCGCGGGCTTTATCGAGCCTGCACGAAAAGAGAGAAGCAGTTTTTACTGCTTCTCTCTTTTCGCCTGCTTGACAACCTATACCCCCATATGTATAATACGCCCATACCCCCACAGGTATAGGAAGGAGTCCTCCATGAAACAGGCGATGGAAAAATTAGAGCATTTTTTAGCGCTGGGCGGCACGAAAAAGGACATCACACTGCTTGTGATCTCCGGCATCGCGCTGATCGTCAGCATTTTTGATCTTCTCCCCCTGCCGTTCGACGCGGCGTGGGTCGCGATCATTCTCTGCGGCATCCCCATCATTTTGGAGGCCGTCATCGGCCTTGTGACGGCGTTCGACATCAAGGCCGACGTGCTCGTCTCGCTCGCGCTGATCGCGTCGCTCTGCATCGGCGAGGACTTTGCCGCCGGCGAGGTCGCGTTCATCATGCAGCTCGGCGCCCTGCTCGAGGAACTGACCGTGGCCAAGGCCCGCGCGGGCATTGAAAAGCTCGTCCGCCTGACGCCGCAGACCGCGCGCGTCGTCTCCGGCGGCGAGGAACGCACCGTGCCTGCGGAGCAGGTCCGGGTCGGCGACATTCTGCGCGTGCTGCCCGGCGAGACCATCCCCGTGGACGGCGTGATCGTCTCGGGGCAGACGTCGGTCAATCAGGCCGTCATGACAGGCGAATCGCTGCCGGTCGATAAGGCCGAGGGCGACGAGGTCTCCTCCGGCACGGTCAACCAGTTCGGCGCGTTCGAGATGAGGGCCGCAAAGGTCGGCGAGGACAGCTCCATCCAGCGCATGATCCGCCTTGTTCAGTCCGCCGACGCGGGCAAGGCGAAGATCGTCGGCCTTGCCGACCGCTGGGCGACGTGGATCGTGGTCATCGCGCTTTCCGCCGCGGCGCTGACGTGGCTCATCACCGGCGAGATCATCCGCGCGGTGACGATTCTCGTCGTGTTCTGCCCCTGCGCGCTGGTGCTGGCAACGCCGACGGCCATCATGGCCGCCATGGGCAACGCGACGAAGCACGGCTTCCTCGTCCGCGAGGGCGGCGCGCTCGAGCGGCTCGCCGCCGTCAAAAAGATCACCTTCGACAAGACCGGCACGCTGACCTACGGCACGCCCAGAGTTACTAAGGTCGTGAGCGCCGAAGCCGTTCCCGAGCGCACGGTCTACGCCCTCTGCGCCGGGGCGGAGCGCTTTTCCGAGCATCCGCTCGGCAAGGCCGTGGTGTGCTGCTTCCGGCAGGACGGCGAAAGCGCGCTTCCGGACGCCGCCGATTTCGTCATGCTTCCCGGCCGCGGCGTCAGCGCGCGCGTGGACGGCAGAAGCGTGCTCGCGGGCAGCGCGCAGATGCTCGCCGAGCGCGGCGTTTCCCTGCCCGATGAACTCTCCGCGCGCTCGGAGCGGCAGCTCTCGCAGGGCTGCACGGTCATCTATGTCGCCGCGGACGGCAGCGCCGTCGGCTTTCTCGCCCTTGCCGACACGATCCGCGAGGAGAGCGCCGGCATGATCGATCAGCTCGCGGCGCTGCAGGTCCAGCCCGTGCTGCTCACGGGCGACCATCAGAACGCCGCCGCAGCCATCGCCGCGCAGCTCCACATCCGCGAGGTGCACGCCTCCTGCCTGCCCGAGGACAAGCTCTCCCACATCCGCGGCTATCAAAACGCGGGCGAATGGGTCTGCATGATCGGCGACGGCGTGAACGACGCGCCCGCGCTCAAGGCCGCCGACGTTGGCATCGCGATGGGCGGCGTGGGCAGCGACATCGCCGTGGACGCGGCGGATATCGCGCTCGTGGACGACGAGGTGAAGGAGCTGCCGCACCTTATCGCGCTCTCCATGCGCATGATGCGCACCATCAAGCTGAACATGACGTTCTCGATGACGCTCAACTTTATCGCCATCGCGCTGGCCATCACCGGCACGCTGAACCCCGTCGTCGGCGCGCTGGTGCATAACGCGGGCTCGGTCCTTGTCATCGCAAATTCGGCATTTTTACTGAAATGGAGGAAAAAAGCCTCGCGGCGTGTCGCAGCCGCTCCATGAGCGGCAAGGCACGAAGCGCAGCGAAGCTTTCACAAAAAGGGCGAGCCGCAGATGCGGCTCGCCCTTTTTGATTCTTTTATTTTCTGCGCCATACCGTCGGCATCAGCAGCACGAGAAGCGGCATGATCTCAAGGCGGCCCAGCAGCATCGTGAGCGTGAGCACAAGCTTGCTGAGGTTTGAGAGAAAGCCGAAGTTGCACGTTGGGCCGAGCGTGCCGAAGCCGGGGCCGACGTTGCTGATGGCCGTGAGCGAGGCGGTGAAGGCCGAAGTGAAATCCACCCCGTCGAGCGAAACGACCAGCGTACCCGCAAGCAGGATCATGATATAGGCAAAAAAGAACACGGAAATGGACGAGACCGTTTCCTCGTTCACGCGCTGGCCGTCGAGCGTGATGGGCCGCACCTCGCGCGAGTGCATGACGCGCCGCAGATCGCGCCGCAGCGCCTTCATCAGCACCACCACGCGCGAGATCTTCACGCCGCCCGCCGTGGACCCGGCGCAGCCGCCGAGGAACATCACCAGCACCAGCACGCACCGGCAGAACGGCGGCCAGAGGTCAAAATCCTCCGTGCAGTAGCCGGTGGTGGAGATGAGCGTTGTGACCTGAAAGGCCGCATGCTCAATGGCCGAGCCGAAGCTGCGGCCGGTTTTTGCCATCAGGTCGAGCGCGACAAAGAGCGACGAGCCGACCACAATGCCGGTGTAGACGCGCAGCTCCTCGCTTTTCACCGCGTCGCGGAATCGGCGCGTGACCATGAGGAACAGCAGCGTAAAGTTCACAGACGCCGCGAACATGAAGAAAACGAGGATCCAGTTGATCAGCGGAGAGTGATAGTAGGCGATGCTCGCGTCGCGGATGGAAAAGCCGCCCGTGGAGATCGTCGTGAACGCGGTCGTGACCGCGTCGAACCACGGCAGGCCCACGATGCGCAGCACCGCCGCTTCGATCACCGTGAGGGCGATATAAATGCGGTAGAGGATGCGCGCCGTTTCGCCTGTGCGCGGGCGGAGCTTCGTGCTGATGGGGCCGGGCGACTCCGCCTTCATCAGGTTTACGCTGCCCTCGCTGATCTTGGGCAGCAACGCCAGCACCAGCACGAGGATGCCCATGCCGCCCATCCACTGCGTCAGCGCGCGCCAGAACTGGATGCCGCGCGGGAGCTGCGAGGGGGCGGAAAAAATCGTCGCGCCGGTCGTCGTCAGGCCGGAGACAGTCTCAAAAAAGGCGTCCATAAAGTCGCAGCTGCCGCTGAAAAAGTACGGCAGCGCGCCAAACAGGCCCAGCACGATCCAGCACAGCGCCACGCAGACAAAGCCGTCGCGCGTCTGTAAGCGGGAATCATCGGGGCGCGTCAGTGTCAGAAGACCGCCGATACCGCCGCAGAGCACGGCCGCAGCAAAAAAGGCGCGCAGGTCGCTCCCGCCGCTCACTGCCGCAATCAGCAGCGGCGGCAGCATGCACAGCGCCTCGATGCACAGGATGATGCCCACGATCTTCAGGATTAGTTTTTGATTCATAGTCGTTTCCTTTGCCGAATCAGGCGGCGGTCAGCCGAGAATATCGTTGAGGTCCTGCAAAAAGAGCTCCTTGGCCACCACGATCACGCGGTCGCCCGCATGGATCTGCGACTGGCCGTTCGGGATCTCCATTCTGCTCTCGTGCACGATGGCCGCGATCAGGAGGCCCTTGCGGAAGTGCAGGTCGCTGAGCGGACGGTCGAGAAAGTGCGTGGCGCTCGTCGCGGTGAACTCCACCGCCTCGATCGCGCCGCCGAGGATATAGTGCAGGCTCTCCACGGCGCTGCCCTGGGAGTTGGCAAGGCCGCGCACGTAGCTTGAGATCTGACCGGCGACGATGGCCTTGGGCGAGATGACCGTATCAAGGCCCGTGAGGTTCACGATGTCGAGATAGCCCATGCGCGACATCTTCGGCACGACCTTTTTCACGCCGAAGCGCTTGGCCGTGAGCGCCATGAGGAGGTTCTCCTCGTCGCGGTCGGTCACGGCGATGAACGCGTCGCAGTGGAAAATGCCCTCGGATTCGAGCAGGTCATGATCCGTGCCGTCGCCGTGGATGATGGTGGCCTTGGGCAGCTTTTCCGCAAGCATCAGGCACTTGGCCTCGTCCTTTTCCACGATCGTCACGTGCGTGCCGACGTCGATGAGCACCCAGGCGAGGTACTGCGCGATGCGGCTGCCGCCGAGGATGCTCACGCGGCGGATCGGCGCCATGGCCCTGCCCATCGAGCGCAGCACGCGCGTCGTCTCCGCGGGCGTGCCGATGACGTAGACGCGGTCGCCCGCCCGGGGGATGAACGAGCCGTTGGGCACGATGACCTCGTCGCCGCGCTTGGCCGCGCACATGAGGATGCTGTTGGGATTTTCGCGGTTGAAATCGATGAGGGACTTTCCGACAAGGCTGTCCCGCGGCTCGGTCTGAAAGCCGATGAGCTCGACAAGGCCGCGGGCGAAGGTCTCCACGCTGAACGCGCTCGGCACGCGCAGGATGCGCGAGATCTCCTGCGCGGCGGCGTGCTCGGGGTTGATGATCATATCAAGCCCGATCTCGCGGCGCAGGATGTGCGCATCGCGGAAGTATTCGGGGTTGCGCACGCGGGCGACCGTGTGCTTCGCACCCAGCTTTTTTGCCATCAGGCAGCAGATGAGGTTGACCTCATCATTCTCCGAAACGGCAACGAGCAGATCCGCGTCGCGCACGCCCGACTGCAAAAGGACGCTCGCGCTCGCGCCGTTGCCCTCCACGCACATCACATCGAGCATGGAATCGGCGTGGTCGAGCACTGCGCTGCTCTGGTCCACGATGACGATATCGTGGTTTTCTCCCGTCATCTGTTCGGCGATCGCATAACCGACCTTGCCGACACCGACAATGATGATCTTCATAGCATTAAGACTCTCCTGTCGTTTTCTGTGTTTCTTCGGTTTCGTTTTCTTTTTGGGCAGCCTTGGGCTGCTTGAACCATTTTCTGCGCTGTTTCGTCTCCGGCAGCTGCACATGCTCCGTGCGCCGCAGCGCCATGAGCACGCTGTTGAACTCCGCGCCCATGATGAGCATCATCGAGGCGAGATACAGCCACAAAAGCAGCACGATCACCGCGCCCAGCGTGCCGTAGATGACGGAATAGCGCGCGATATTTTCCACATAGAAGGAAAAAAGGTACGACAGCGCCAGCCACATCGCCATCGAGAAGATGACGCCCGGCCAGATGCGGTTCATTCTGTGCGACTCCTGCGCAAGGCCGTACATCAGCGCGATGGGAAAAAACACGATGCCGCCGAGCAGCGCGAAGCGCAGCACCGACCACAGCCGGATGGCCCGCTCGCTCAGGGTAATATAGTTTGCAAGATACCCGGAAACAAAGCTCAGCACCCGCTCGCCCACAACGGAGAGCGCGATCGTGATGATAATGAGCAGAATCAGACTCAGCGTGTAGAGCAGGAGCTTGATCTGATAGCGCAGGAAATTCGCCGGCGCCTTCTCCCCGTAGGCCCGGCGGACCGAGCCCATCAGCGCGTTCGCCGCGCGGTAGGGAAAGTAAATGGAAAAGACCAGCGCGAACCACAAAAGCCGCGGGCTTGAATCCCGGCTGACATAGATAAGGTACTGCTCGATGATATCGAGCGCCTCCTGCGGCATGATGGCATGCAGGCCCTTTAAAAACTGGCTGATGTCGAACGACATCATACCCACAAGGTTGCTCAGAAAGATCAGCAGCGGAAAAATAGCGAAGAGCAGGTAATACGTCAGCGCCGCGCTGTCGCGCCCGACGTGATGGTCAAAGTAGCGCCGCACCATCAGGTACGCGCCCTTTAAAAAGCGGTGCCGCTCAAGATATTGCTGCAAGGGCGACGCTCACCTCCCCAAAAAGACGGATTGCTGTTCAATTTAAGCAGTATACCACAGACCCCTCGGAAAGGGAAGAGGAAAGCACGCGAAGTTTCCGTTTTGAAAATGCTATCAATAAGAGTAACAAAGGGAAATCCCTTGTTACTCTTATTTTTTGTCGCAATCGGAGGTGAAAAAGCCATGAGTGAAAAATACATTAGCCCCGCCGAACGGGAGTATATCGCCAAGGCGTGGCGCAATTACGCGAGTGTGGCGGAGATCGCCACGCACCTG
>Ga0129311_1000256_pt1 | contig 50190 bp, 37 predicted proteins | sample Go1ome_FD_94435 | JGI IMG/M metagenome (GOLD analysis project Ga0129311, IMG submission 94435) | Western lowland gorrila individual fecal microbial communities from Wisconsin, USA - Go1022B metagenome | ecosystem: Host-associated > Mammals > Digestive system > Large intestine > Fecal | place...
CATCCAAACGGCTATGAGGACAAAAACTAAGTCCAGTTAAAAATTAAAAATATCACACCCTAAAAATGCAAATCCCCTAAAGCAGGTCAGGAAAAGACCGCTTTAGGGGATTTTTGTGGTAAATAAAAGCTCTATGTTCACTGAATATAATACTAATTACTCTATAAAATGCTTTATATAGCAATTTATAGAATGAAAATATCTAAAAACATTTGACAGATTAAAAACTGAGGAATATGATATAATCATCAAGGCAAATAACCGAGAGCAATAAAAAGAAAAAATGCTTTGTATAGCAATTATTAAAGACGTAAGAGGGAGGAATTATCTTGACTAAGGAAATTGCAAACAACCATAATGAGGTTAAACAGATTTTGGCAAATGTTGATGTAGCGGTATTAAGGGAAAATGTATGGAAGTTTATGGATTCAGAGCGTGATAAGATTAGTTGGGACAAGACCAAAGGTATTTCATGTTCCTTTTTTGCATATTTTGCAAGAAAGGATGATATACATAGCATAGGAGAAATGAATAGCTTATTGGAAAAGTTAATGGATTATCAGTTACAAGACTATGCTTACAAGTTCTGTCATGAGCATTGGGATATTATTGATCGCATGGCACAGTCCTTTGGTTTTAAAGAATTAGAGGCACTAGTAATATGTGATATTATTAATCCAAATGATGTGGTATTCGCTATGCATCAAACACCTAAACACATAACTTTTCTGGCTCAAAGAATATTAGGTATTCAGGCCGAAGATGCTGTTTTAGATATTTGCTCAGGTGTAGGTGATTTCTTGACATATATCTATCTCAATGGCGATGCAAAGAGTTTTACTGGCATTGAGGTTAATGAAGATGCAATAATAATAGCCAAAATGCGTAATTATTTCTTCAATGATGTTCTTGACTTGCAGCAAGGTAATGTTTTACTTGATGGAGCAGTTAATGTTAAAGCTGACAAGGTTTTTGTCAATGCACCTTTTGGCTTAGATGTACCTGATTATGTTAGTTACGATCCGAGATTTATGGGTATAATAGGCGATATTCCTAAGATGCGCAATGCGGACTGGTTGTTTATTTTGTCTGCTTTGAATGCTCAAAATGCTGAGGGTAAAACGGTTGTGATTGTTCCATTGGGAACGCTGTTTAAGATGGGCAAACTCAGCAAGGTTAGAGATAAGATATTGGAAACAAAGAAGCTGAAAAGTGTGATTGAACTTCCTGGTGGTCTTTTTAGAAACACTGCCATAGCTGTTGCAGTGCTAGTTTTTAGCAGTGACAATAATACTGTACGTATGGTTAATGCAATGGATTTAGGCTGCAAGAATGGCCGTCAGAATGTATTGTCAGAAAATGATATAAAGACCATCATGGAACGCTTAGAGATGGATGTGGAAGGGCATAGCATTAGTGTCACTCACGACATGATAAAGGCACAGGAAAGTAGTTGGCTTCCTTCACGCTATACTCTTGCTGATGAAATGAAGGTTGAAAACGGTGTGACATTGGGAAAGACTATGAAACACCTTCGCATTGGTAAAATGCTCAGACCATCTGAGTTGAGTGCTATGACAAGTACGGAACCAACTCTGTATCAGTATTTGAGAGTCAAGGACATAAACGATGGTACTATTGAATGTGGTAGTTACATATCCAATATTAAAGGAGAGGATAAAGTAGCTATTATCCATGAAGATGAACTGCTGATAACTCGTAATTCACCATTTAAGGTAGCTGTTGTTCCTGCTCTTACTACCACGATAATTGCCAATCACAATACCTATATGATTGAGCTGGATAAAAAGAAGCTGCATCCAGTGTATGTAATGCTTTATTTGCAGAGCAATCAAGGTAAAAAACAGTTGGAGTATAGAGCTACTGGTGATAGAATTTCGATTTTATCACGTATTGCTATCAATGATATTGAAATTCCAATGATACCAATGGATGAGCAGTTAAAAATCGTAGAACAATATCAGGCATTGAAAACGGAGCTTGTAGAGCTTCAGAAGCAGGAAAAGGCACTCAGAAGCCGTATCGAGAGTATTATGGAAGGAGAGAATTGAGTATGTCTGATAATAAAGAATTTAACCAAGGAGATATTATCATTTACCAAACGGATGAAGGAGATACTAAAATTGATGTCCGTTTTGTAGATGAAACCGTATGGCTTACACAGCAACAGATGGCAGAACTCTTTCAGTCTTCTCGAACAAATGTAGTAGAATATATAAAAAACATATATCTAGAGGGCGAATTGGATGTAATTTCAACCTGTCGGAATTTCCGACAGGTTCGAACTGAGGGGAATAGACGTGTTGCCAGAGAAATACCTCACTATAGCTTAGATATGATTATCTCTCTGGGTTATCGCATCAAATCCAAGATTGCTACTAATTTCCGTCGATGGGCAACTGAGCGCTTGAAAGAGTATATGATAAAAGGCTTCATGCTGGACGATGAGCGATATGGTATAAATAAAGTTGTCACCTTACTCTCAAGGAATTAATATATACTTATGAGTATAAGGAGGACTAAAAAATGTCAGCTGGAAAAGTCTATGATCTCGAATATAAGATTCAAGCAGTAAAACTTGCTAATGAAATTGGCCAGGCAAAGGCTGCCGCAGAGTTAGGTATATCTAAAAACACCATATATACCTGGATTAGGATGGTTCGTTTAGGGCGACTTAATTTAGGCGAAGGTATGCATACACCCAAATCAGCAATGACACTAAATGAAGAATTGATACAGCTTCGTCAGCAAGTTAAGGTGCAGGAAAAAGAAATACGGCGACTAAAAAAAGAGAACGATTTTTTAGAGGAAGCCAGCACTTTTTTCGCAGCGAGCCGTCTGAGGTCAGTAAAAACGAAAGAATGAAATTTATTGCTATTAAAACTGCAGACGGCTCAATTACAGGCAACATAAGCTTCTATTGCAAAATACTTCATGTAACTCGTCAGGGATTTTATAAATATCTGGCTAATAAGGATCGTCCGTGGAAGTATCAAGATCTAGCTAATGCTATGCTGGATATTCATTCTGAGGATGAATATAATGACACTTACGGAAGAGTTAGGATGCACCAGGCATTAATACTTAGACATCCAGAAGGTATCAATATTCCTAGTGAGCGCACCATATACAGGGTAATGGAAAAAATTGGATTAGGCCATCGCCCTAATCATAAGCCTCATGGCATTACAAAGGCTGATCGAGAATCTCATAAATCGGAGGATCTTTTAAAAAGAAATTTTCAGTCTGATGTACCACTTACTAAATGTGTTACGGACATAACTGAAATTAAGGCCTGTGATGGTAAATTGTACGTTTCTGCTATTTTTGACTGCTTTGATTCAGCAGTTTTAGGAATATCCATAGGTGCAAAATATGCAGGCAAGTTTATGTGTAGATATGCTTGATAATGCCATAATGGCTTATCCGGATTTAAAAGGTGCTATTGTGTACTCTGATAGATGAGCACAATACACCAGTCAAATATATCGTGATGCCGTAATTAGACATAGTATTATTCCGAGCATGAATAGTGCTGGAGGACGCTGTTACGATAATGCCCGTTGTTTGACAATATCAAAACGAATACTTTGGGTTGATATAACGAGGCTTTTGTGATAAAATGAACAACTGTATTCTTATACCATTTGATAATTGAGGTGAGGTTCATACTATGGCAGTCAGCTATAAAAAATTATGGCAAATGTACTCTTAGAGAGATTGCTTGATGTACAAAAAAAGGAATGGAGCGTTCAATTGTTGTAAAACGCGTGTCGAAAGATCTGAGAAAGATGGCTCGGAACCGTGGGCTGGAGATAGATGACTTATTCTGAAATGTTAACGGAATTACATTTCAGATACATAGTATGGAGTCAGCGTATCTCGGACATACCGTTTTCAAGCCGGCAACAAGGCTTTTTTCTAAAGTCGCAGAAATGTGTAAATCGGATTATTCACAGTACGAAAAACTGCTAAAGGAGGCAAGGAGTATGGTGGCAACAAACAACTCTGTCGAATCAAAATTTTTTGAATACCTTGCTAAGAAGGTGTCACATGCTCAGCTTTTCGCACTGTATCCTTGCTATGACCAGATTGAGGCTTTCTGTATAAAAACAAAAGTGTTACAGAAGCCGCTTTTTGAAACCACAGATGAACCAACGATCCGCAAAGTTCAAAGAACTATTGAACAAAACAGGTTTTTTAGGATTACTCACAGAAAGATTTTTGATAAAACGATTTCTGCGGGAAGGTATTATTTTCAGTTTATTTATGAAGGTCGTTTTCTTGATAAGGTAACAGAATCTGTAGAACAAATCCCTTTTTCGTCCTCTTTGAGTTTGAATAACGAGAAGAGTGTCGAACAGGTTGAGCATAGAAACGAAACAGAGCCTATCGCCATCTCTATGGCAAGGACAGATGAGGATAATCGTCTTCATCAAAAATATCCGATCATCTTCAAGAGAATGTTCAATGCATTACAAGAGCTTTCTTCCCAATCGAATAGTGGTGTTTCAATCACTGAGGTTGAAACTCAAATCGGAAGAATTGCTCGCCCTTCTGTTGTGGAAGAAATTCTTGACAACGCAAGTTGGTCAAAATCTATTGATGATAAATATATCTTTTCGGCAGACATTGTCGATCACAATGTAGCCTACGCTGATCGGAAACAGGATGCGGTATCCGATGTCCAAGACAAAGAAAGTCATGTTGAAGCAGAACCTGTTTATAAAGAGGAAATTGGTGTTGTTGATTTCAATAACCGCAATAATCTTGCGTACACAAAGCCGATTTACTTTAGCTATTTCGATGAGGAAAAAGCAGGTGGTTCTTCTTGGACAGAACTGTATGTAAACTTCACTGCTACACTGATTGAGGATTACCCTCACGTGTTCAAACCTGGTATGTCTTTTACTAAGAGGAATAGTCGGATTGAGCTCGCCATGATTGCGGATTCCGATTTGATGACTGATCCGAAGGTTGTTCCCAAAACCGATTTTGTTTTGGAAACCAATATAAGTGCAAGTGACATTGCAGCAAAGATGGGGTTCATGCTGGTTCTTTGTGGTGTGGATTATGAGAACATTGTAATCAAATACAAAAAGAGGGAAACTACGCCTTCAGCAAGTAAAAAAACAGTAAAGACTCAGTCAATTGCGGTTAATAGTGCAATTAATGCGACGACATTTTCGCATTTTCTGAAGGAAGAACAGAAGATGGCAGAAGCGAGTTGTAGGAGCTATTCGTCTGCAATTAACAACTGTGAGGCATTTGCCAGAGAACACGATTTTTCGTCCTGGAGGCTCTATACAGAAAATTGTGCAGAAGCACAAGCTACGATTAAGCTGTTTTTTGAAAATGAGCAGTTCCAGGAGTATGACACCCGACAGCACAATCGCTTTCGTGCTGCATTGAACAAATTCATGCTTTTCTTGGGCACTGATCCAATCAGTGTACCTGTAAATGCGGAGCCAGGCAGGAGCGAGCAAGTTGTCCGGATTGAGGAATACGCAGCCGTTCTCAAGAAGAATTTTAGAAAGGGATTTCGTATGGAATCCCCACTGGAGCTAAGAAAGTTCCGGAAATATTATGTGACCATCAATGGGATGGAGCTTGAGGACTCTGATGAGCAAATTAACCAGAACATAAAGAAGATGTGTCTCCTTTATGACGGAAAAGCATTCTTGCCTGATGCAATGCTGAGTGATGAACTGCGTGAATCTCTGCTCCAACATATCGATGAGAGTTTTGCAAATGGAAAGCAGGCACTCTACTATCAGGCAATCTATAACTATTTTTCTGAAGCATTTCTGGATTCTCATATCCATGATGCAGAAATGCTCCGTGCATACCTGATGCACCTGGGAATGAGCGGGGTGTGTTTCAATAGAAGTTATATTTCTCAAAAGTCTTCTATTGAGACTGATCCGTTGTCTGAGATTCGGGAGTGCTTGAAGGAACACGCTTGTCCAATGACTTACGAGGAATTGTTTTCCGAATTGTCGCATTTACCTCAACGCAAGATCAAGTTTATTCTTGCAAGTAATGCGGAGTTCGTTAATAACGGCAAGGGAGAATACTTCCACGAAAGTTCTGTTGCTCTTTCTGATGAGGAGCTGGAAGACATCGCTGCTATCATTACTTATTCCATCGAGGAAAAGGAATTTGTCGGAGGTAATGAACTGTATGATGCTATCAAGGCCAAATATCCTTACATCATCGAAAGCAACAGTTTTTGCTCAGTTTATGGCTTCCGGGACGCATTGAAGTACAAATTTGGCGATCGCTTTTCGTTCAAGGGAAATATTATTAGCCGTACCGGTCAAGAGTTGTCCATGGCTGATGTGTTTACAAGCTATGCCAAGACACATGATAGTTTCAAATTGACAGAGCTTCAATCCCTTGCAAGCGAGCTTGCCACAGTCATTTACCTTGACTCTGTGTATGCTAACTCTTTGCGAATCAGCAAAGAACAATTTGTTGCAAAGAATCGGGCACAGTTTTCTATTTCCGAAACGGACGAGGCACTTGATCTTGTTTGTTCAAGGGACTATATCTCTATACAGGATGTTACAAATTTCGGCGTGTTTCCGTATGCCGGCTTCCCGTGGAATAGTTATCTGCTGGAGCACTATGTTGCTGAGTATAGTCAGAAATATATGCTCTTGCATAGCAACTACAATGGCACTAAATGTGCAGGTGCTATTGTAAAACGCAAAGCAGGAATTGAGACTTTTGATGATTTTATCGTGGATTTTCTTGCTAAAAGCAGTATTGAGCTGAATAAGGCATCTGCACTTCAGATACTGAGTGATGCTGGCTATCTTGCGAGACGCAGATACTCCAACATTGAATCACTCATTATTCAGGCAAACGCACAAAGAAACAGGAAGGACACTGATTGATATGTACTCATATAGCTGGGATACCGAGACAGGAGGTTTGTTGCTGAATAGCTCACCGCTATCATTCAGTAAAGAACCCCGTCCGGTATATTACAAAGAACTCGATATATTGGGGTTTGATCGTTATTGGAACTATGCCAAGAATGATGCGTATCCTTATATGTGGGCAGAGGCCAATAATTATTTCTATAGAGGAAGGCTTGTGGCAAAGACGAAGGGCGGAAGTATGTGTACCGCACCTAAAATCGTAATTGTGGAAGAACCTGAGCCAAATGGAATGCCTCTGCGCTTTGTTGACATCCCGGCTATGGTAGAAAAAAACCGCGATCTCTTAGAGAAGCTTGCGGCAGAGACAATTAAGAAGATTTACAACACCTATGTGGAATATATGGACAAGGTGGATGTCTTCTATGTTGCGTTCAGCGGTGGTAAGGACAGTATTGTGGCACTCGATCTGGTTCAGAGAGCGCTTCCGCATAACAAATTTAAGGTCTTGTTTGGTGATACGGGAATGGAATTTCCGGACACTTATGAAACTGTCAATGCAATACAGCAGCAATGTGCAGAGGAGAGAATAGAATTTCTGAGAGCTAAATCGGATTTAAGACCTTCAGATTCATGGGAAATGTTTGGCCCTCCAGCCGTAACAAATCGATGGTGTTGTAGTGTTCATAAAACTGGGCCTCAAGTTGTTTTATTGCGTAATCACATTGGAGATAGGAATTTTAGAGGTATGGCGTTTACTGGTATTCGTGGAGATGAAAGTTCATCAAGAAGCGAGTACGATGATGTTAGCCTTGGAAAAAAAGTCAGAGGACAGTATAGTTGTCACCCTATTCTTGAATGGAACTCAGCTGAGCTGTTTTCTTACATCTATGACCGTAATCTTTATATGAATGCTGCATACAGAAAAGGAAATTCGCGTGCAGGTTGCTTAGTATGCCCTATGTCTGCTGGTAGGCACGAATTTATGAAGAGACAGTGCTATCCGGAACAAACAGATATGTTTGTTGAAAAAATCAAGATGACAAGCGGAAAAACAGACTATTCCGATGCTGAACTAATGAAGTTCATTGACGATGGTGGCTGGAGAACACGAAAAAGCGGCAGAGAACTTAACTTCGGACAGGATTTACATATAGTTGAGAACGACAAAACGAAGAAAGCAATAACCGTCTTTACTGAGAATCCTACTTGGAGTGAATGGGCAAAGACAATCGGTCACTTTATCCAGCTTGATGACGAAAATTATACGATAGATTTTGCTGGTAAAATCTATCAGATCAATCGAATCGTCACAGACAATGCGTCCATCTTCACATTTCCTAATTGCAATAAAGAAAAGACTGATATTAAATTCTTTTCTTTATTCAAAAATGTAATTGTCAAGAGCATATATTGCGTACGATGCGGAGTGTGTGAGGCAAACTGTTCTGTTGGCTGTATTGATATGAGCGAAGGAGTAAAAATTTCAGAGAAGTGTTGCCATTGTCATCAATGTCATGACATTTACGAAGCTTGTTTGAGGTATAACTCTATTAGAAACAAAATGGGAGGAGAACGAAAAGTGAAAGGCATTGATAGATATTTCAGCTTTGGCATCAGACAGAATTGGATAGCACTTTATTTTAGAGATAAAGGAGATGCTGAGTTTTGGGAAACTGACGGACACGGCGAGGTGCCGAATAAGAAAAAAGATGCATTCCTGAATTTTCTGAAGGATTCTGGCATGGTTCGGAATGACAGAACGATTTCTGGAAGTAAGTATGTAAAGAATGTCCCGACAGATTTTGCAACTACACTCTTTGCTCTTGGTAGCGATTCTTCTAGTGCATGGGCGCTTATGCTGTGCAATTTGGCATATACTCCAGAGTTCAACTGGTTTATAAAACATATCTCCAAGAAAGAGATTGTTACGCCGGACTCTATGAAAGCATTGCTTGAAGAAGTGATGGAAAACGACTCCAAAGGACTTGGGAAGCGAAATGTCACAGATGCATTTAAGAATATTTTGATTAAGACTCCTTTGGGTGAAGATATTGGTCTTGGAAAGGTTGACTATAGCGAAAAAGGCAGTGCGTCCGGAACAAAGACGATAACTTTGAATTCATTTTATCGTAGTGAATGGTGTAATCCAGATCCATTAGTGATTTTATACTCCCTGTTCAAATTTGCCGAGGCATGTGGTGATTACTATCAGTTCACGCTGTCCAGATTGCTTAACCACGATATTGACAGCGATGGCGTAAGTCCGACGGAAATCTTCGGTCTCGAAAGAGATCAGATGGAGAAGATTTTGAACGGCCTTTCCATCAACTATCCGGATTTCATCAACGCAAGCTTCACGCTGGATTTGGATAATATCACATTGAATAGCGAAAAGACATCGTTAGATGTTTTGAGCTTGTTTTAAGGAGGTAAACGATCATGCCGATGTTGGAAACATACCGTCATTACTTTGACATTGACCCTGATTACTTCCCTGCCGTGAATGAAGCGGTTATTACAAACAACCCGGATATGTGGAAGAAATTCTTTCCGCATGAGACCTTTGTTAAGCTTGTCAAAAATACTGTGGATGTACTTTCCCGCAATCAGAAGCTTTGCATGTGGGTAGAAGGTGCTTATGGTACCGGTAAGTCTCATGCTGTCCTTACACTGAAGAAGTTGCTGGATGCAGATGAGGCAGATACTCGCGAATATTTCCAGAGACATAAGCTGGATAACGATTTGTTTAATCGCTTCCAGTCTGTGAAGAACAGCGGTCGCATCCTGACGGTACATCGCTACGGTTCTGCAACCATCCGCGGAGACCATAACCTTGTATTTGCTGTGCAGGAAAGCGTTGAAAAGGCACTTGTTGATGCAAGAATTGAGAACAAGGGTGGTAGTGCACTGAAGGAGGCCACAATTGCATGGTTGGAAGACAGACATAATAAAGTCTTCTTTAATGGTCTGATTACCGAAGAATATACCGATTTGTTCGGTGGCGATGATGTTGATGCCGTTATTGAAAAGCTAAATACATTCTCTGGAGATGCACTGTCCAAGGTGATGGATAACATCTTCAAGGTTGCCGATGAACGCCAAATCAAGGCACTCTCCCTGAGTGTTACAGACCTTTGCAACTGGATTCGAGAAGTTATCAAGGCAAACAATCTAAAGGCAATTATGTTCATGTGGGACGAGTTTACGGAGTATTTCTATAACAATGCCCGTAACCTGACCGGATTCCAGGAGCTTTGCGAAATCAGTGAAACCGATCCTTTCTACTTTATTCTTGTCACCCATGTGACACAGGGTCTCTTCCATGAAAGAGATCAGGACTTTATTAAGCTGAACGGACGCTTTGTCAGTCCGCACAGCCTTATCAGTATGCCAGAAAACATCGCTTTCCAGCTGATGGGTGCAGCTATGGAAAAGAATGACGATCCGGAAGTTGAAGCTGACTGGGAAGATGTTCTTGGTGACCTGGGTGATAGAACCAAGGAATCCCGCAAATTGGTGAAATCCATCGCTCGAATCACGGATAAAGAAATGGTGGATATTCTGCCTATTCACCCTTATGCTGCACTTTTGCTGAAACATATTTCTTCTGCATTCGATTCTAACCAACGCAGTATGTTTGACTTTATTAAGAATGACCGCGGAGATGAAATCAAGGGATTCCAGTGGTTTATCGATAACTATGGGCCAGAGGATGATAATCCACTGCTTACAGTTGATATGCTTTGGGAGTTCTTCTATGACAAGGGTAAGGAATACCTTGCGCATGACATTCGTTCCATCCTGGATTATTTTGGGCGTGCAGGAAACCAGCGCCTTGATTCTGACCAGAAACGCGTGCTGAAAACTGTTCTGCTCCTTCAGGCAATCTCCCAGTATGCGGGTGACTCTGTAGAACTGTTCATTCCGAATGAGAAGAACATCAACAATGCCTTTGAGGGAACAGATATGGATGGCTCTGCTTCTCGCTGCGCCGATCAGCTTGTCCGCGACAAGGTGTTGTTCTCGAAGTCCTTGGGTGGTGGCAAGTTCCAATACGCAGCATATAACAATGAGGGCGAGATTGATGTTAAGCCTTTTGAGGACCAGATTGACAAAAAGAGTACATCTGCGTTCATCACAGAAGAATTGTCCGATAAGACTCGAATTGTTGATGCAATTATGCTCAGTGGCCCGATCAAACTACGTTATGAATTGAGATTTGTTTCTTCCTCTGATTTTGATTCGACTATCAAGCAGCTGCGTAATACTGAGGGCAAATACGAAAATAAAATTGTGGCGGTTGTGTGCTTTGCTAAGGATGATGCTGAAAGTGTTGTACTCGGCAAAAAGATTCGAGATGCCTTTTCTGCGGGAACATATAACATGATTTTCATTGATGCCTCTCGAACACCTTTTGGGGCAGATGGCTATGAAAACTACCGTCACGACATGGCTCTTTCCATGTCTCAGCAGGGGAAGGATAACACACTTGCCAATCAGTATGCTAGCAATGCGAAGGACTCTCTGAAAAAGTGGAAATCCAGAATCAGTGCGGGTGAATTTATCGTTCATACAGCTGAAAAGCGTGATGGCGAGCGTGCAACAACCTTGGATGCTCTATATGCTTTGCTTGCAGAGATCAACAAGAAAAAGTTTCCGGATTGCCTGGAAGGTGCATATACCGTCATTGCAAACATGTTTACTCCGAGCAGCATGAAACAGGGTGTTGAATGCGGATGCAATCAGAAAACAGCAGGCACATTCCTTTCCGGAAGCCCTGCGACAAAACTTGAAAATGCTCTCGAGGGAGCTTGGAAAGTGGAGAATTACTGGACTGTCAACCCGCACCTTCTGGTTTCCAAAATTAAAAAACATGTAGACAGCATCATCAATGATGGCTTTCAGAATGGTGGCGGTCGTGTATCTATCATGCGTATCTTTGATGAATTAAAGGCTGCACCATATGGTTTTATGCCTTGTAATCTGTCTGCATTTATGATGGGATTCCTTCTGAAGGAATATACAGACGGAACCTATAGTTGGAGTGATGGTCTCACCAATGATATTCTGACTGTCAGCAAGCTCAAGGAGATGGTGGATGAGATCATTCGTCTGGAGATCACTCCGAACGCACGCTATAAGGACAAATATATCGTTGCGATGACCCAGGAGGAAAAGGCTTTCAACGAGATTACCTCCTCTGCCTTTGGTATTCCGCTGAATATGTGTACCTCGGTTCCGAATACCAGAGAGCGTATCCGTAGCAAGATGAAGGAATATTCCTTCCCAATCTGGACATTGAAATCTATTTTGGAGACCGAGACCTTAAAAACAGACCGCGATACGCTCGCTGAAATCATTGATTGTTTCTGTGGCATTGCCAACAGCAATAATATGGGGGCTTCGGAATCTGACAGCGATATTGCAATGAAGATTGGCAAACTGGTTATTGTTAATCCGAATGCAGTAGACGATTTGAAGGTTCTACTTTGCAAGGAAAAGTGTACTCTGGGAATGACGGCCTATGTCAAGACTTTTGAGGATGGGCTGCTTGTATCCCTTGCAGGTGAAATCGGAGACGGCGGTCAATATATCAATGTACTTCGCAAGAAGTTTGATGCAGATGCTGCTAACTGGGTTTGGAATCTAGAAACAGCTCAACAGAAGATCAGAGAGGTGATTCTGGAATATACTATTATTGCAGAGAGCAACAAGGTTATTTCCAAGAATATTTCTTTTGATGCTACTGTACGTGAGTGGTGTGATAAATGCGGTCTTATCCGGATTTCTTATGCTGCCGCTAAAAACTATCTTGATGATCTTGGACCGTTCTTTAACATGCTCTATGCAGTAAAAAAATCGGGAACTCTGCTGGATTCTCAGAAGCAGGGATTTCTTGATCTGCTTAAGAACAGTGGTGAAGCGTTCCGTGTATTTTACACCAATCAGGTAGATTTGTTTAAGCGCGTTTGCGGATACTACCTGGATGGGCTTTCCGACGATGAAATCAAGGATGTGTTTGGAACAATTCCAGCGGGAACATTTACTTACGAGAAATCAGATTATTTCACAGTGGTTGAGAATAAGGTGAAAGCGTATAAAGAGGGCTTGAAGAGCACAAAACTGAAAGCTCTTTGGAAGGAAAAGACCGGAAGTGATACGCCTCGTGCATGGTCTAAGAAACATAAGATGCCGATTCTCTGCCTTGTTCCTGATAGCGAGATTGCGAAAGCAAAGGCAGCGTTTGGAACCGTGAACCGTACCAAATCGGATGAGACATCTATTGATAAGGCAATAGAATACTTTAAGGAGGCAAGCTTCTTTGAGCTGATGTCCGATGAAGTGGCATTAGACAAAGTTTTCCGAGATGGAATTATCAAGTCTTATGCCGTTATGCTTACTGACATTCAGGAAGTGAAGGATTATTTGGATTCTCATATTACAGCCGATCCGTATGATTGGTTTGCACTGCCAGAGGTTGATAAAAAGCTGAAGCAGATGGCAGAAGCTAAATACAATCGCGGTGGATGTGCACAGGCGCTTGCTAAGATTGATGAAATGGATATTGCGGATGTGAAGAAATATTTGAAAGCTCTCATCAAGGACAATATGGTTGTTGGCATGGAGATTATTAAAGGCAACTAAGGAGGACGCTATATGACTATTGATGCGGTCTTCAAAAAGATAGACAGGTATCTCAAAAAAGAGAATATTGGGCCTCTGGTCGTAGATGTGCATAACAGTGAAGACTTAGATGCGGTTGTTACGCATTATAATCTTCCTCAAAACGAGTTTATTTGTGCTTCGGATACTCGGTTCTGCAAAGCAGATGAATTCCCGGACATGGCTTCTCTGATGAATTTTCTGGGCAATGGGACAGGGAACTATTTTGTCCAAGAGGTATCTTCATTTTTCCGGTTGAAGGGTGAAACAGAATTAAAGCAACTGCTCATTGAATTTCTTTCCATGAGCAGTGCAGGTCATGTTGTTATTTTTACATATCAATGCGATTCATTCCTTACATCTATCATTCAGAATGACAGGCGACTTGATAACAGAATTTGTGTTATTGATGGCGTTCATGCTGATATTCCTAAGTTGGTATTCACAGCTAAGGATGTTAACTTTGGCAAGACCAGCGCGATAACTTATGGTATCGACAAGATTGCAAAAGTGGTCGAGTCTTCCGCTGAGGGTGTGATCGTTATCGAAACTGGGAAAAACAAAAGTAACTTCCCGTTTTCGCTCTATTCAATCAGCGAGATGATAGATCCTTATGAAATCCTGTGTAGTAAGGACAGTCTTACTACACATATCCCCAAAGCTATCGCATCAAGCGAGGACTGGAAATATGTTCTTTCGGAATTCCAGTCCTATCCATCCTGGGAACAGTTAATTTCTGCAAAGGTTGGAAATGCTGACAATCTGTATATTGTTATATCCAATTATAAGAACAATCGTAGCGACAAAAGATGGCTATGGTTCTATTTCGTTGGTCTAAAACTTTTTGGATCTGCTTCTGATATATACCTGAATGCAGTTACGAAAAAAACAAAATCTCCGGAAGAATTCATCCGGAATCTGTTTCGGACACTTCTCGACTACGAACCGACTAATCAGAATTTTGCTCTTCTCTACGAAAGTCGAAAGACGATTTTGAATGCAATCGGTAATCCGGTTGATGAGATTGTAAGCTATTGCAAGATTGTTCTGAGCATGGAAGAAAAGGCTATATTCTATCTAACTGACAACACGCTTCAAGAGCGTGAAATGATTTTCAGAATACTAGATAAGTATGGTCTCGAATACGACCGAACTACACTCATGGAGACCTTGGCAAATATCTATCCGAGTTTGCATGAATATCTCTTGCCATATCGATTCAAGAATGATTTGTTGGATGAGTATTTTCAGGAGTACAAGTACCAAAAAGTCATTAACAAGATTTTTCCGGAGTTTATGGAGGTTGTTGAGAATCAAGCAGTGGCACGGGATTATAACGCCATACTGCAACCAAGAAGCGCTGTGATAGAAAGTATTGACACACTTGATGCTCAGACTTTCTTTACGGATGCAATGGGCGTGGAATATCTTGGATACATTATGTCGAAGTGCCAAAGTCTTCATCTAATGGCAAAGGTTCAGGTTTGTCGATCTGAGTTACCATCCATTACCAGTCGCAACAAGGATTTTTGGGATGTATTATCAACGGCTCAATATCCTGTCATTACATTTGATAAGCTCGATAAAATCAAGCATCACGGGGAAGAAGGATATGACTACAGCCGTGCTGACCGAAAGCTTCCTTTTCACTTGATTCGAGAATTGGAGCTGATTGATGATCTGCTTGAAAAGATCAAGATTGATCTTGCCAGTGGAACTTATAAGAAGGCGATTTTGGTCGCAGATCATGGTGCAAGTAGGCTTGCTGTAATCCACGAAACTGAAAATCTTGTGGAAATGGAATCTAACGGACAGCATTCTGGAAGATGCTGCCCTAAAAGTGATGTTGACGTTAAACCAGACAACGCTACCGATGCTGATGATTTCTGGGCTCTTGCAAATTACGACCGATTCAAAGGTAGCCGCAAGGCAAATGTTGAGGTTCACGGAGGCGCAACCCTTGAAGAAGTTGTAGTTCCAATCATAGAGCTTACATACTTTGCTGAAGCAGTTGAGATAAGAATTATGCCTGTTGATGCTGCTGTGACATTTAGTGGAACCCCTGAGATTCTGGTAAGTTTCCGGAAGAAAGCAGCAATTAAAATTTTCTCGACTCAGAAACTCATGGATGTTTCAATTCAAATCGATGGTCATGTTTATGATGCAAAAGCTGCCGATAATAATTTCTATATCGTTGAGTCTATGCCGGAAATCCGTCGTGCAAAGACTTATGAGGTAGACGTCTATGCTTGTGGCAATAAGGTCGCCTCTGCACTTCCGCTTCGAGTGAAAAAAGAAAGCGGTAGTGAAAAAAGCATTCTTTAAGGAGGGACACTGATGATTGATAAACTGAGAGACTGTTTCGATGAAATGGTCGTCTATAAAGATCTAAGGAAAAGCAATTTTTTTTCAGCGCTTGGTCTTCCTTCCTTCTTGCGTGACTGGCTTTTGAAAAAGTTTGCTGATGAGGAAGGAAATCTGGATCTCGATGAGCTGACAGAATTTATCCACACTTATCTTCCGAACAAGGAAGAATGGGTGCGGATAAAGGATCGAATCATTAACGATAACGAGCGAGTTCAGCTACTGACAAAAATATCTGTGGATATTAGCATAAAAACAGGCGAAATCACATTCTCACTACCTGACTTTGGTCTAGGGAATAAAGAAACCATGATTGATAGTTCTACATGGGAGCAGTATCGTGGTGAACTGGTCAGTGGGCAGGAAGTGTGGGGAGTTGTTGAACTCGGCTATCGTCCACCTGATGATACTGCAAAGCCGAAGTTACCCGGTAAAATCAGGTTGACAGGATTTACGAATTTCTGCCCTTATACGATAGATCTTGATTACTATAAGGATGTCAGAAACGAATTTACCACGGCAGAATGGATTGATGTATTGCTAGGCGCCATGGATTACAATGCGGCAGGGTATGCTGATGAAGAGCAGAAATTGGCAATGTTGACTCGAATCCTTCCATTTGTCGAAAAAAGGCTGAACCTGATTGAGCTTGCACCTAAAGGAACAGGAAAATCCTATGTCTTTGGTCATGTAAGTAAATATGGTTTACTTACAGATGGCGGCAAAGTAACTCGTGCGAAAATGTTTTACGATACTGCACGAAAAACACCGGGATTTATTACCGGTAACGATTTCGTTGCCATCGACGAAGTCAAGTTGGTTCAGTTTGGTGATGTTAATGAAATGCGCTCTATCATGCAAGGATATATGGAGTATGGTCAGTTTAATATAGGCGGCTATGAGGGTAAGTCCGATGCTGGAGTAATTTTCCTCGGAAACATTGCTCAGGACAATATGGATGAGTATCAGAATATGTTCTCTGAACTTCCTACTCTCTTTCAAGAAAGTGCACTTGTTGACCGAATCCATGGATTCATTAAGGGGTGGGATATACCTCGTATGAACGATGATCTTAAAATTTCTGGCTGGGCGTTGAATTCAGAATACTTCTGTACAATTTTGCATGAATTGCGAAATGATGTAAGCTATCGTGCGATAGTTGATCAGATTGTAGATGTGCCAGAAAAAGCAGATACCCGTGATACGGAAGCTGTAAAGCGCATTACTACCGCATATCTGAAGCTAATGTTCCCAAATGTAAGAACTGTGCAGGATATAAATTCGAGAAAGTTTCAACAGTATTGTTTGCGTCCGGCTGTCCGTATGAGAAAAATAATCAAGAGACAGCTCGGCATCTTGGATGTCGAGTTTAAAGGAAAAGATGTTCCAAAATTTTCGTTAAAGGAGATTCCAAATGAAAGTTGATTGTGTTATCTGCGGTAAAGAAAGATTGGATAAGGATACGATAGGCATCAACAAAAAACTTCTTGGTGAGTCTATCGATAATTTCTACTGTAAGAACTGTTTAGCTGAATACTTAGGGTGTAATGTACAGGATATCTTGGATAAAATCGAGGAATTCAAAGAAGAGGGATGTAAACTCTTTATGTGAGGTGAGAAATGTGAAGCGTTTTATATATGCTGACAATGCAGCAACGACCCAACTTGATGTGAGCGCTTTTGAAAAGATGAAGCCGTATTTGTTGAATGAGTATGGAAATGCTTCACAGCCGTATGCGTTTGCACGAGCACCAAAGACTGCTTTGAAGGAGGCTCGAAAAATCATAGCAGAATGTATTGGTGCGATGCCAGAGGAGATATACTTCACCTCTGGAGGTACAGAAAGTGATAACTGGGCAATAAAAGGAAGTGCGTTTTCAGGTATCAACAAAGATGAAATCATCACATCGTCAATAGAGCATCATGCGATTTTGAGAGCCTGTGAAGATGCCGAAAAACTTGGCTATTCTGTAGCATATTTGCCAGTTGATAAACAAGGTGCCGTACAGCCTCAAACACTGGCTGGTACCATCGGAAAGAACACTTGTCTTGTGTCAATAATGTTCAGTAACAATGAAATAGGCACGATTCAGGATATTTCAACGCTTGCTCAAATTGCTCACGATAAAGGAGCGCTTTTTCATACGGATGCAGTTCAAGCGGTTGGGCATTACCCGATAAATGTAAAAGAGTTAGGGGTAGATATGCTGTCGGCCTCAGCTCACAAGTTTAATGGCCCCAAGGGTGTGGGATTTCTGTATGTACGGAGTGGCACTGATATTTCCTCATATATGAGCGGTGGAAGTCAAGAACGCGGTTTAAGGGCAGGAACTGAAAATATAGCGTCGATTGTTGGAATGGCTCATGCGTTGAAAATGAATATTCAAGATCTTCCGGCTAATATGGAATATCTTAGAAACTTAGAAGCCTGCCTTCTCAACCTATTAACATCAGGAAAGGTGGAATTCATCAGAAATGGTGGAAGCAATACCATCCCTGGAAACATTAGTCTATCCTTCCCTGGACACAATGGAGAAACCATCCTTCATAGGCTGGATTTAATGGGTATTTGCGTGTCTACAGGTTCAGCGTGTGACAGCAAGGAAACTCAGATTTCTCATGTTCTTCAAGCTATTCAGCTTCCTGATAGTGTAGCCATAGGAACGATAAGGGTATCATTTGGGAAAAATAACACTATGCAAGACGCAACGTGTGTTGGAGAGGCACTGTTAAAAATTGTCAGGTAAGACTGTAGGTGAACCGCTTGACAGAGAAAAACTACTATAATGGGCCCCTTGTCAAGACCACTAAAGAATATCTAAGCGTGTCTTAACCTAATAAATTTAAGCAACATTCCGGCCATAATAGTAAGAATCAGGTGTACTATATGCCAATGCTTCGTGTGGCCTTACTTTGTTATATTCGTTGATGTAATCTATTAATCTTTTGCGTAATTCTCGTGGGCAGGCAAATTCATTAGGATATATTTTTTTGTCTTTAGGCTACGAAAGCACCTTTCAATTATTATATTATCTGCCCAACGAGATCTTCCATCCATACTCTGTTTTATACTGTAGTTTCTTATCATCTCCTTGTATTACTTACTAGTAAATTGACACCCCTTAAGTATTTCTTGGGTGCCATATGTGGTTACAGCATCTTTTACAGCCTCCAGTGCATATGCCGTTCCAAGTGTGTCCGACAAATTCCAACCCACTATTTTACGTCTATACCAGTCTGTAATAGCTATTATATACATATGACCATGATGCATTTTTATGTAAGTTATATCTATAGATCAAACCTGATTAGAGGCTGTAACCTTATAATTTCGTAGTAAATACGGAACTATCGCCTCCTTGAAATCGCAAGGAGATTGCCCAACAGGTAATGTTTGTCTGCTAAGAAAATGTTGTAGGGGCTGTATATGCGGATTTTGCTGGGAAGATGTATGGTTTTAGCAAAAAAGAAGGAAGAATATGGCTTAATATACCGTTTTATGCTTTTTTGCAAAAGTTTAAGTTAAATATAGAACAGAATAATTATTATGCCTGGGCAAAGCTTTTGGAGAAGTATAATGGCGGAAATGTGACCAATTGCTTGCTAAACAAATTGGAGGCTGCAACGCCGAAACGACATAATCTGTCTCTTTATAGAGATATTCTGAGAAATGAATTCGGTGCGGTAAGCTGTTTTTACTGTCACAAAAAATTAACAGATAAGTCCCAGGTGGATCATGTGATTCCTTGGCAGATGGTGCGGGAGGATAAGCTATGGAATTTTGTTCTGGCTTGTCCTTCTTGTAATGCAAGCAAAAATAATCGTATTCCAGCAAAGCCTGTTATACGTTTCGTCATTGAGAGGAATGATATTATCCGTACGTATGGCAGTTCACTGCAATGTGTAGCGGAGGATTTTCAAAATTATAGTGATGATATGATGGTTAATCTGTGGGGATATGTCAAAAACGGTGGGTTTCAGGAGTGGCAACGGTGATAATCTCAATAAATAGCACTATATTTTGCCAAAAGAAAACCGACCTACAAAAATTAGATTTTAGGTCTAACTTTTGGGGATCGGTACATTTTAGGTCTAGCTAGAGTGGATTTTCAATATTATTCATTAGAGCATAGTAAGATAACGGCTAAATTCCGAAGGTGGGATTCCTAGAGCTTTCATAGCATCCTCTGGGGAGAGGTGCATATTAAATAGTCAAGCATGACATTATTCTCTAGACAATATTTAATGTCAGCATCGACAGCATGGTCAATTTCCATTTCCGTTTAAATACATCATTCATGTCGTTCGCCAGATTATATACATGAACAGTAAATTTCAACCTGTCGGAATTTCCGACAGGTTCGAACTGAGGGAATAGACGGGTTGCCAGAGAAATACCTCACTACAACTAAATTTTTAACATCTTTTCTAGATCCATTTTAAGCATGGCACTGTAAAGGGGGTATAGGTCACTGTGAATTGGTTCAGCGACAAGCGGTATTACTGCGTATGGATAAATCACCAGATAGGGCCATTAAGTCGGACAGAGCAAAAGTCGTTATGACCGCAGGCCGTATATCGAGAATCTTTGACATCCCGAATTATATTTACAATCCTAGGGAGATAGGCAACTCGGTAAATCAGAATTTGTGCATGAAAAAGAGCATACAAATCTTATAAACATCGTATGCTCTCAGTTTCTAAATACTATTAATTTTTAGCAAACTTCTGACTAGTATATACATATTATCTTCTATTGCTTAAGACTTTTGGCAACAGAATCCAACTCCTCTGAAGTATAGCGACCTGTAGCACGCAACTTATCTATAGTAGTAAGTCCATCTAAGATCATATTTCTTAAACTATCAAGTCTGCCTTCAAGTCTGCCTTCGCGCACTCCCTGCATCCTGCCTTCTGTGGCAGCTTTTTCCCACAGTCCTAAACTTAAATTACACATATCGCTCACCTCCTGGTCGATTTCCACAGTCATAGGAAGCTGAAATTCTTCCTGTAATTTTTGTTTCTTTGCTTTTGCATCCATTTCACTCAGCAATGTGTCCAGCATACCAATAAGCTGATTTTGACTGCACTCAGAATTTCCACTAAGATGGACAACAACCACACCTACATAATCATAGGTATAATCAATATTGAGACGATTATTGCCTTGATAAAGAATTTCTGGTTTTAGAGAATATGATACAATAGAGTCCTTTTTATCCTCTGGGCAGTCCATGCATATCCAAATGCTATAGACCTTTTTCATACTGTCATATTGAGCTGAATCGGAACCATTATTGGTAAACTCTGTGTTTAATTGTGCTGAAAGCAATCTGGCTGTGTAGAATATACCTCGATTGACAATACTATAACCAGGATTGCTTTTCCGCTGAGCTTCAACATTGATAATAATCTTGGTCTTTTCACCATCGGGCAAATTTACCACAAAACGTAAATCATATACAATACGCCCCTCACCGGAAATATCATCCTCCAACTGCTTACTAATAATCTTTGGATTACTCAGCCCAGGCTCTACAAAAGTCTGACCAAGCATAACACTATTACTGTCAATACAGCTTTCTATTTGCTGCAATGATAGTGTAGACAGCTCGTTAACCGTGAATTTGAGAATCCGTGCCAATATAGGTTTATTTGCCAGAACCTTTTTGATGCTCTTGTCATATTGAATGAAAAGATTTTCCTTTTCAATATCTGAGGCAAGTGCTGTAGGAGTATTAACCAAATTCACCACTTCCTTATGCTTATTCTACAAGAATTATATCATTTTCCAAACATATAATCAATCGAACATCGATTATATGCAAAAATATAAATGGTACTAAACGATATTCTGTAAGCCTGTTGCGGAGGCTTCCTGATTGCCGTATCTGAATATATTTCAGCTCAATAAGAATACGGCGGTGGCTGTAGAGAAAGCTGGCAGAATTGTTGCCTATAAGGCAGGTTAGTTTTGGTAATTCTTGTTGGTGGTAACAATAGTCCGGAATGTGGCAAAGAAGCATATGGATTTTGTGACGAAAATCTTACAGGGATATGCAATCATTGTGGTGCAGAGATAAAGATTTGCTCTCATTGTCCTAGTAGCTGTGTATTACCTACCCCAAAATAATACTTCTATCGGCGATTTGGTTCAGCTGTTGGTGGTGGGAGGTGAAGATAATGGTTTTGCCAGCTGTTTTTAGGCTGGTGAGAAGGTCTATCAGCCAGCTTTGGGACTGGCGGTCAAGATCGTTCATAGGTTCATCCAGAATCCAGATAGTTGGATTCATGGTTAGGATGGCACCTATGGCGGTCTTTTTTTGTTCACCGCCACTTAGGGTGTAGGGGGTGCGTTCTCTGAGATGGTCTATGCCTAGAAGCTCCAAGGTATCCTGCACCCTATGTTGGATTTTTTCTTTGGTTAGTCCCATTTGTAGGGGGCCAAAGGCCAGCTCTTCTTCTACTGTACTGCAAAACAGCTGGGACTCTGGCTTTTGCCAGAGATAGCCGATTTTTTGATGAAAGGCTTTGGACCAGCTTTGCTGCTGCAACAGCTTTCTGCTTACCTCTGTGCCCTGAAAGATGTACTGTCCCTGCAGGGGCAGTAACAGGCCGTTAAGGAGTTTTAGCAGGGTGGTTTTGCCACAGCCGTTGTCTCCCATCAGGTGCACTGTTTCGCCACCATGAATTGCACAGCTGAAATTCTGCAATATGGGGCTGGCTCCCTCGTAGCCAAGGGTAATATTTTTTAATGTAATTATAGGCAGCATAGTCAAAAACCTCAACTAAATCTTTTGTTTCATATTTTCCTTTGGGAGCTAATACTCTAAGTATATATGTAATACTATAAGCAGAATGCACATAATGGCAGGGCATATATCTGCCAGCCCAAAGAGCTGTTGATGCCGATGGAGATATTGGCCAGAGAAGCCTCGGCAGATCATGGCCTGATACATTTCCAGGGACATCTGCTGGGATTTGAGATAGACAGTACCTAGAATGTTCAGGGTAATGCTGGTTTTGTGAGGATTTCGTCCGACGGAGCGGAGGCTCAGAGCGGTAAGGGAATCCTGAGCAATGCCTCCCAGCAGATAAATATATCTCAGGGTGGTGTCCAGAATAAAAATAAACATATGTGGCAGGTGCAGCCAGCTAAGGGTACAGCTTATTTGCTGAAAGCTGTAGCTGTGGATAAATATTCCCGTAGCCACCAAGGAAATAAAGCTTTTGTAGGGTAATAGCATCAGCAAAGGGTTGGGGGTGAGATAGAGGGCTGGCAGTATCAGCACCATAGTAAAAATTCCCATCAGCAGGGCTGGCCTGAGAATCTGCCAAATGGTTTTGCCTTGATAGAGGCAAAGGAGGCACAGCAAAATACAGCAGATACTGTGGAGCAAAATGCTGTGATGGCTTAGGGCACAAACGAGCAGAACCACCAGCCAGGAAGCCATAGCCCCCATAGGGGATGGCTTCAGCCTGCTGTGAGGCTTTGGTTGGAGGCTGGGCTGATAGCGCCTTAGTACGCTGGTTATTTTCAGCAGGGATTTGGCTAGAAAATATTCTCTATCTGTGGCAGGAAGGTAATTTTCCTCTTTGACAATCCATTCTGGTAATTTCATTTTGGTTTATTTGGCAACGGCAGCGGACATTAGCTTGAAGGCTAGAATGACAATAGCTGTACCCATAATGGCAGACAGTACATAGCCAAAAATATCTGGCAGTCCACTAATGGCGTAATCTGGGAAGAATACCTCCAGATTGAAACCATCTAAAAGTCCTTGAGGGGTATAGCCTAGGGCAGTGCCGGTTTCGGTTAGTTCTGCTATTTCCTCTGGTGCCCATTCTCCCCAGGCAGTGCCTTCAGCCAGCAGGCCCAAAGGACACAGGACAATCATGGCAATCAGGATGGCATAAAGGGCGGAAATAGGGCTTTGGCCAGGGTTGGTGCCAATCTGCTTGCCTGCCTTGGCCTTGGACATATAGAGTATCAGTCCTCCGGTGAAAATGGCTTCTGCCAAGCCGAAAATTGTTAGATGGCCTGCCATCATGGCTGGAATGGAAATGGACAAAGGATATGGGCAATAAAGAGCCTGTTCCAATTCATTGGTAAAGAGGAGAGGCTGCAGGCCAAATTCCACAGCGGCCACAAGGGCGGCTGCGTTAATACCCACATAGCCTCCTACAGCGGCAGCTAGGGAATCCGGCAGGTGCTTGCGCAATATCTGGTAGAGGCTGTAGCCTGCCATTGGCAGGACAAAGGCCATGTTGAAGCAGTTGGCCCCTAGAGCTAGAATACCTCCGTCCCCAAAGAAAAGGGCCTGTACTAATAGAGTTGTGCTTATGGCTAGACAGGCTCCCCAAGGCCCCAGCATAATTGCGGCCAAAGTACCGCCTACAGCATGACCGGTGGTGCCTCCTGGCAGAGGAATGTTAAACATCATGGCTACAAAGGAAAAGGCTGCAGCAATGCCCAAGAGAGGCAGTTTTTCTGCAGGCATTTTTTTCTTTACCTTCTGAATGGATAGATACCAAATAGGTGCCATAGCCACAGCCAGCACGCCACAGGTGCTGGGACTAAGATAATTTTCTGGAATATGCATGGTGGATTCTCCTTTTATTTATAAAATCTTATAAGAGATATTATACTAAATTTGCCCAAGCTTTGTCATTATGTACAACAATTTTCATAAAAAGGCTAACAATACAAAGTAAAATATTGTTTTTACCAAGGTAAAATAAATTTTCTGTTAGATTGAAAATATTAATTTATTTGTACGAATTGTTCAAAAATATTTCTACAATGTTGCATAAATCTATTGATTTGTAGCAATATTGATGATAAAATGTGCTAAATTCATTACTATATAAATTGTTTGCTAATGTTCTAGGGGTTAAGTATGAATATAGGGGATAAAAAGTATTTGCAACAAGGCATACTTTGTGTGCTGCAGCTAAAGAATATACCTGTAACCCAGGAGAGGCTGACAGCATGGCAGGCAGAGGCCTGGGGAGATTGGGGCTCTCTTGTGGCTAGCGGTAAGGCCTTGGGTATCAAAATACAGGAATATAAATATCATGGGGAAATGGAAAAACTGGCAGAGGCCAAGGAGCCATTATTGCTTTTGGGCAAGGATGGTCATTGGCAGGTGCTGGGGCAGGCCAACCATCAGCAGGTTATGGTGCTGGATCCAGTTACTGGCCAAGCCGGGCCTGTGACTTGGCAGGCTATTAGGGAAAGCAGTCAGGGACTGTGTCTGCGGTTGACAGAAAGATTGTCAATCCATAGTGTATCCCGGAATTTTGGCCTGGGCTGGTTTTTGCCAGTGCTGAACCGCTATAGAGGCTGTTTGGGAGAAATGTTGCTGGGAGCTTTTCTGCTGCAGCTTCTGGGGATTGTGACACCAGTATTTACCCAGGTGATTATTGACAAGGTTATAGGTCAGCAGGGGATTGCAACCTTGACCGTGTTGGGAATCGGCTTAATATTTGCGGCGGTATTTGTCTGCTTGATGTCCATAGCCCGCAAAAGGCTGGAAACGGATATTGCAGCCAAGGTAGATGTTATTCTGGGCAGTCAGCTGATGCATCATCTGCTGGCTTTGCCTCTAAGATATTTTCAGGTAAGACGGGTGGGAGATACCCTCACCAGGGTTTCGGCTCTGAATAGTATTCGGGAATTTCTTACTGGTTCTACTATAACTGCTCTTTTGGATGGTGTATTTTCCATTATTTTCTTTGGGTTGATGGCCTATTATAGCTGGCAGCTTACTCTGCTGGCCCTATTGGCACTGCCTCTGTATCTGGTGCAGAATATACTGGTTACGCCGGTATATCGCAAGAGATTGGAGGAATATTGGCAGGCAGGTGCCCGCAGTAATGCCTTTTTGGTAGAAACTGTTACAGGGGTACAGACCGTAAAGGCTTTGGCTCTGGAGCATCGTTTTATCAATCAATGGGAGGAGCTGTTGGCGGCCAGCCTTAGCCGAAGTTTTGGCAGTTTCAAGCTGGGGATGCTGGTGAATACAGGTACCTCGGCAGTGCAGAATTTTTCCACCTTGTTGATACTTCTGGTGGGAGGACATATGGTCATGGATGGCAGGCTGACTATAGGCCAGCTTATTGCCTTTCAGATGTTGGCTAGACAGGGGAGTGAGCCACTGCTGAGATTGTCCTCCATGTGGCAGAAGGCCCAGCAGGCTATGCTGTCGGTAAAGCGGCTGGGGGATATTATGAATACCAGGCCGGAGACAGCCTCGGGGGCTGTGCTTCCTAAGTTGTCCGGTGCGATAGAGTTTCGCCATGTAAGCTTTGCCTATGATGCAGGTCAGCCTCCGGCAGTAAATGATGTAAGCTTCTGTATAGAGCCGGGACAGCAGATAGGGATTGTAGGTGGTTCAGGCTCTGGCAAAAGTACAATCAGCAAGCTGATAGAGCAGCTGTATCTGCCAGCTCAGGGGGAAGTCCTTGTGGATGGCATTGATTTGAACAGATTAGATAGACATTGGTATCGCAGCAGGCTGGGGGTAGTACAGCAGGAAAATATACTTTTTCGTGGCACTATCCGGGATAATATAGCCTTTGGCCGGCCTAATGCTTCTATTGAGGCAGTAGCTAGAGCAGCAGTTATTGCCGGTGCTCATGAATTTATTGTGGATTTGCCAGAGGGATATGATACTCAGGTGGGAGAGCAGGGGGACAGGCTGTCTGGAGGACAGAAACAGCGCATAGCTATTGCCAGAGCCTTGCTGATGGAGCCTGGCATCTTGATTTTTGACGAGGCCACCAGTGCCTTGGACTATCATACGGAAAGCCTTGTGATGAAGAATATGAAAGCTATGGCCGGTGGCAGAACTATGGTGATTATTGCTCACCGTCTGTCCTGGGTAAAGCATTGTGACAAGATTCTGGTTATGCACAAGGGGAGATTGGTGGAGCAGGGAACCCATCAGGAGCTGGTAGAGCAAAAGGGCGAATATTATAGGCTGTGGATGCAGCAGGGGGTATAGCTATGTGGAAAGGTCTGCAGGGGTATATAGACAGACTGACAGGAATAGATGCCAAGGCAGGTAAGCAGGGGGAAAACAATAAAAAAGAGCTTTCTCCCCAGGAAAGGGAGTTTTTGCCTGGGGTACTGGAAACTATGGAAAGACCTGTGGCTCCTGGTTCCCGCAGACTTCTGTGGGTGCTGGCGGGATTGCTGGTGGCAGTGGTGCTATGGGTATGCCTTGGTCATGTAGATGAGGTGGCTGTAGCTGAGGGAAAAGTTATCCCTAATGGTGAAAGCAAGGTGGTTCAGGCTGAGGACAAGGGGGTTATTAGGTCCATCTGTGTTCAGGAGGGACAGCTGGTGCATCAGGGGGATTTGCTGATTGAGCTGGATACCACAGTTACTCAGGCGGATTTGGATAGCATGAAGCAAAGGGTTGGTTATTATCAGGCGGATATAGATAGATTGCTGGCAGAGGAAAAGGGGAGTCCTTTTGTTATTCCTGAGGATAGTCCTCTGGATAAGCAGGACAGGCAGTTCCAGTTGAATCTGTATCATAGCCGTATGGAGGCTTATCGCACCCGTTTAGCGGCTGCGGCCTATGGTCTGCGACAGCAGGAGGCAAATCTGGCAGCGGAGCAGGCTGGCTATGAAAAGCTGTCCAAACTGTATGATATTGCTTATGAGAAAAGCCAGCGGGTAGCCCGTTTGGCGGATGAAAACGCTATTTCCACCTTTACGGTTCTGGAATATGAAGCCAAGACAGTGGAACTGCAGGAGGATGTTCAGGGCCAAAGGCATAAGATAGATCAGGCAATCTGGGGGACGGCTCAGGCTCAGCAGGAAATAGCTCAGATTCAGGCGGAGCATCATAATGAGATTACGGCTCAACTGGTGGAAAGCCGTCGTCAGCTGGCTGTGGCTCAGGAGGAGCTGAAAAAGGCTCAGGAAAAAAATCGTCTGGCTATGCTGCGGGCGCCTATTGATGGTCGGGTGGCTCACCTTTCTGTTCATACTGTGGGAGGCGTGGTTACAGCGGCTCAGGCGGTTATGGAGATTGTTCCGGATCAGGCTGTACCAGAGGTGGAGGCCTGGGTACAGAATAAGGATATAGGCTTTGTGCAGGAGGGACAGGAGGCAGAGGTGAAGATTGAGGCCTTTAGCTTCCAGAAATATGGCACCTTGTCAGGCCATGTGGTGCAGATTAGTCCTGATGCTATGGAGGACAAGGAGAAGGGACGCCGTTATAGAGTGGTAATTGCTCTGGACAAGCCGGAGTTCCAGTTGTTGGATAGAACTGCCGATGTGGCTGTGGGTATGACAGCCAGTGCAGAGATAAAGATTCGCCAGAAGAGGATTATAGAGTTCTTCCTGGATCCATTTAGACAGTATACCAGTGAAGCGTTGCGAGAAAGGTAGCAGACCATGAACAGTGTTAATGTATTAATAAGATGCTTGTCCGTGGTTCTTACTGCCAAGGGACGGCCGGTACAGGAACAGCAGTTGATGCGGGCCTATGATACAGGCCAGACTATTGATGTGGATACACTGATACGCATTAGCGGTGAGCTGGGGCTGAAGGCTGGCTGTATGGAGGTGAACAAATCCCATTTGGCTGTACTGCCTCATCCTCTGTTGGCTATCATGGAGGAGGAACAGTATAAATACATGGTGGTGCTGGGCTGCAGGCAAGACCAGGTAATCTTCTACAATCCTTGGCAAAACAGCCGGGAGGCTATGCCTCTGGAGGAGTTTCAAGGGCGGTGGATCGGCCAATGTGTCCTCTTTGCCTTGGAGGAGGCTAAGACAGCTGAGGTTGGGACAGGTCTTGGCTGGTTCCGGAAAATTATTTTGAAATACAAGGGACAGCTGTTAAAGGTAATGTTTTTGTCCTTGCTGCTCCAACTGTTTGGCTTGTGCAGTCCTCTTTTTACCCAGGTGATTATTGATAATGTTCTGGTGCACCATAGTGTATCCACCTTGGATGTTATGGTAGGGGGCATGGCTCTGGTAATGATATTTCAGCTGATTATCGGGGGATTTCGCAGTTATATCTTTACCCACGGCGCCAATCGGGCGGATGCAGAGTTAAGCAGTAAATTGTTTAAGCGTATGATGTATCTGCCTAGCTCCTTTTACAGCCATATGTCTGCTGGTGATATTGTAGCCAGAGTCAGGGAGCTGGAGAAGATTCGCCAGTTTATTACAGGAACAGGGGTAACGCTGGTTTTGGATGGCATATTTGCCATTATTTATCTGGTGGTAATGTTCCACTACAGCATACAGCTGGGGCTGATTGTGCTGGTAGGGGTGCCTCTGTATACCTTCCTGAACCTTGCTATAGTGCCTATTTATCGTCGACGGCTTAATGAGAATTTTCATGCCAATGCAGATAGCCAGGCCTATATTATTGAAACAGTTACTGGTGTGGAAACTGTGAAACAGCATGGGGTGGAGAGCCGTATGGAGCAGAGGTGGCAGGAGCTTCTGGGGCGTACCACCGGCTCTGCCAGAGGTATTGCCAATCTGGCTAATCTGGCAGGCAGTGTAGGCAATATGTATCAGCAGATATTTATGCTGGCTATATTGTGGTATGGAGCTTATCTGGTTATGGCAGGGGAGCTGACCTTGGGCCAGCTGATAGCCTTTCAGATGTTTGCCGGTATGCTGATAGGGCCGGTAATGCGGATTTTTTCTCTGTGGCAGAATTTTCAGGAGGCCAAGGTCTCCTGGGATAAGCTGGGGGATATTCTGAACAGTCCTGTGGAGCCAGCCTTTAATCCCAACCGTACAGTTATGCCTCGCCTGCGGGGAGAACTGCGGCTGGAGAATGTTTCCTTTGGCTATGGGGGCCAGGGACAGCAGGTGCTAAGACAGCTGAATATGGATTTTCCGGCGGGAGGGTGTATAGGCATTGTAGGGCCTTCTGGTTCAGGGAAAAGTACCATTACCAGATTGCTGCAGCTTCTCTACAAGCCGGATAAGGGCCGGGTGCTGGTAGATGGCATGGATATGAAGCAGATGGAGCCGGCTTGGCTTAGGCGCCAGCTGGGGGTGGTGCTGCAGGAAAGCTTTTTGTTTAACGGCACCATTGCAGAGAATATAGCTATGGCGAAGCCGGGAGCCTCCAAGCAGGAGATTCAGCAGGCAGCAGAGCTGGCCGGGGTAATGGAATTTGCCAGAGAAATGCCCAAGGGGCTGGATACTCTGGTAGGAGAGCGGGGAGGCAGTTTGTCAGGGGGACAAAGACAGCGGGTGGCTATTGCCAGAGCTATTATTAATAGGCCTCCGGTGCTGATTCTGGATGAGGCTACTAGTGCTTTGGATTTGGCCTCAGAGCGAATCATTATGGATAGCATTGCTAAGCTGAAAAAAGGACGCACGGTTATTATGATAGCCCATAGGCTGTCAACAGTAATGGCCTGCGATAACATATATGTTGTTTCTCAGGGGAATGTGGCAGAGAAAGGGAGTCATAGCCAGCTGATGGAGCAAAGGGGTATCTATTATTCACTGTGGATGGAACAGCAGAATACTGCTGTTGTATCATAAATTTTTTAGAGGGGGAAAAGAAAAATGGCATTGGTAAGCACTGTTGTGGATGATTTGGAAGGTTTGTTGGAGAAGGATGCTTCAGGAGGGGCAGCCAGCGATGCACAGGCAGATTTGCAGGCAGCCAAGGTAAAGGCGGCTGTGAGCCAGGTGGCAGATACAATTGCTGCCGTAACCGGGAGAATTATTGATGACCCTAAAGGTACACTGGATAGTATCGTGGAGGATACCAAGGTAGCCATCTGGGGCCATAACGGCCCACATCCAGCAGAGGATGCGGCAAATTTTGTTAAGGGCTTGGCTGGTATTACCAGGGATAATATGCTGAAGGTGTACAACGCTTTGTCCAAGGATGGCACTGTTAAGGAGTATGAGCGTCTGGATAACGCTGTCAGCAAGGCTGATGGGGCTGTTATTGAGAGCAAATTTACTACAGGTGCTTCTATTGGAGATATGTCCTGGCTGATTTACAAGGGGCGTTTGGTTTCTAATCAGGCCATGCAGGACAAATGGACTCAGTACAGAGAGGTGGAAACCAGCCACGGATTTAACAGCCGTATCTATGTAAACAAAGGGGAACAGCAGCTGGTAATTACCTTGGAGGGTACTCAGCCTAATAGTGATTTGAGTCCTTTGTGGATTAGTAAGGATGGCTTGGCAGATTTGGAGATTGGCCTTGGGGTAATTCCGCCTCAGATGCGTGAGGGTTATGAGGAGTTTAAGAATCTAGTGGCAGATGCAGTAAATACCTATGGTACTCAGGGCTATAGTATTTCTGTAGCTGGTCATTCTCTGGGCGGTGGTCTGGCTCAGATGATGGCAGGTATGTATTATATTGATACCGGTATTGCTTTGCCAACTCTGGCAGAGGCTGGCCCTGGTATGCTGGCTCAGTTGAAGCTCTACGCTCAGGAACAGCTTTTGGCAGGAAAGGAGATTCATCTGCCTACTGGCCAGGTGGTTGGACTGAGCAAGGGGAACCGTAAGGCACAGGCTGCTGAGGCTAAGGCGATTGTGGATACCTTCAAGGCTCAGGATTTCAGCTTTGTTACTAATATGATTACTATTGGGGACCCTGTTGGTGCTGTAAACTACAATGCAGATCCCAACAAGGATGGCCATGTAGGTGTAAATGTGATTGTTCCTTATCTGCTGACAGCTAGAGAGGATTTGCAGGATTTGGAATATACTACGCTGGATGGGGCTAACTCCAAGCATTTGGTAACTCCTGATAGTCTGGACAAAGTTGGCCTGGGGGGTATCTGGGCTACCCGTTTTGACCGTCATGAGCCTGACCAGTCTATTGCTCTGTGGTCTGGTACAGCTGTAGGTTTTAAGGATCCTAGCATTGTTGGTACTGGCAGTGCCCTGTACCGCGCTTATCTGGACCCTCGTCAGGTATGGTCTGGTTCCTCTCTTACTTTGCCAGAGACAACGGTTTTTGGCTCTGATGGGGATGATTATATTACTGTTGGGGACAAGGCAACTCAGGTTTATGCTGGGGCTGGCAATGATGTTATTATTGGCGGTAATGTAGGCAGTATTCTGGATGGCGGTGCTGGTGATGATTTGATTATGGGCGGCGCTGGTGATGACTATCTGGCTGGCGGTGAAGGCAATGATGCTTTGCTGGGAGGCGCTGGCAATGATATTATCTATGGCGGTGCTGGCAATGACTACCTGGATGGCGGCGAAGGGGATGATTTGCTCTTTGGCGGTGAGGGAAATGATACCCTTGTATGGTCTGCCGGCAATGATATTCTCAACGGCAATGAGGGCAATGATACTCTGATTGTTCGCGATGGGGTACAGGGACAGGCCCAGATTAAATGGGAGCGGAACTACACCAATTTCGGCCATGATCAGGTGGTTATGGAAGGCACTATGGGTGCAGATAGCAGTCTTTTGTTGAATTTTGCTGATGAAATCAGAATGCAGGATATGCGTTGGTCTGTGCAGGGCAATGATATTATCATGACTGATAATCTGGGCAATGAGTCAGCCAGTGTTACCTTTAAGGATGGCTTTGATGCCTTTGCTGCCAACAGTGGCAAGATTGATATGCAGTTTACCAATGGCAGACTCTATGTAGATGATGTTATGTTCAATGTTCAGGCAGGCTCTGGGGAGATTCGTGCTAATGAGAATGAGAAATATAATGGTACGGTGCTGGTAGGCTCTCAGGGGGATGATGTGCTGTATTCCGGCAAGGGTAATGACTTGATGATTGGCGGTGCAGGCAAGGATACTTTTGTCTTTGGCAACAGCTTTGGTCATGATACTATTGCAGGCAGCAGCAGTGAAGATGTTATCCGGTTCGTTAATGATTTCAATGCTCAGGAGTATTCCATCAGCCAGAAGCATGATGATCTGGTTATTACCTATCAGCAGACTGGTATGACCACTGAAAGCTCTGTAACTATTTCTGACTGGTATACAGCTGCCGACCGCATTGATACTGTACAGTTTGGCAATGGCACCTACAGCATCTCCAACGGAAGTTTCCAGAAGCAGGCTTGAGGAAATCTAAGTCTCATTTTGGTTACAAGGTAAATTATATATAAAAATGTTCGGATTATAGGGATTATGGGGAATTGAAAGAAAAAGAACGGAAATAATATAGGCAGGAATAAGGGCAGGATGCTGTAGGAAGGTGTCCTGCCTTTTCTGTGGATAAAATTTTGTTAAGGCAGGATTAAAAACTTTGTGCAACATAGGTAATCTATGCTATAATAACATGGTTAAAATGTATTTTTAGAAAATCCTTATATTTGGGGGTAGAGTGTTTTGAAGAAAATGTCAGGTAATGAATTGAGAGAGGCTTATCTTCAGTTCTTTGCTGAAAAGAAGGGCCATCTTAGATTGCCAAGTGCTTCTCTGATTCCAGAGAACGATCCTACTTTGTTAATGATTGGTGCTGGCATGGCGCCATTTAAGGCATATTTTACAGGCAAGGTAAAGCCGCCTCGTGGTCGTATCACCACCAGCCAGCGCTGCGTGCGTACCGGTGATATTGAGAATGTAGGCCGTACTGCCCGTCATCAGACTTATTTTGAGATGCTGGGCAATTTCTCCTTTGGTGATTATTTCAAGAAGGAAGCTATTCCTTGGTCCTGGGAGTTCCTGACTGAGGTGCTGGAACTGCCAAAGGATAAGCTGTGGGCTTCTATTTATCCAAAGGATACTGAGGCAGAGGCTCTCTGGAAGGCTCAGCCTGGCTTTAATCCAGATCATCTGGTAAAGCTGGATGATAACTTCTGGGAAATCGGCCCTGGTCCATGCGGTCCTGATACTGAGATTTTCATTGATCTGGGTGAGGAAAGAGGCTGCGGCAGCCCTACCTGCGGTGTAGGCTGTGACTGCGACCGCTATCTGGAAATCTGGAACAATGTATTTACCCAGTATGATAGAACTGAGGATGGCAAGTACAACGATCTGGAGCACAAGAATATTGATACTGGTATGGGACTGGAGCGTATTGCTTCTGTGATTCAGGGAGTACGGAACAACTTTGAGACTGATTTGCTGTTCCCTATTATTGAGTACGCTTCCAAGATTTCTGGTGTGGCTTATGGTGCCAGCGAGGATACTGATGTTTCCTTGAAGGTTATTGCGGACCATGCCCGTTCCATGACCATTATGATTATGGATGGCATTCTTCCTTCCAATGAGGGCAGAGGCTATGTACTGCGCCGTATTCTCCGCCGTGCTATTCGTCATGGCCGTATGCTGGGCATCAAGGACAAGTTCCTGGAGGGTGCTGTAGATGCTGTTTATGAAATCTACAAGGATGCCAGTGACTTTGGCGCTTTGGGCCAGAAGAAGGATTATATCAAGAAGGTTATTGCTCTGGAGGAGGATCGCTTCTCTGCAACTCTGGAGCAGGGTATGGAGCTGTTGGATGGCTATATTGCCGATACCAAGGCTGCTGGCAGCAAGGTTCTGTCTGGCGAGCTGAGCTTCAAGCTTTATGATACCTTTGGCTTCCCTTGGGAGCTGACTGAGGAAATCCTTCACGAGCAGGATATGGAGCTGGATAAGGATGGCTTTGATAAGGAAATGCAGGCTCAGCGGGATCGTGCCCGTGCTGCCCGTGCTGAGAATGAGCGTTATGCTATTCCTGATTTGCAGGGTATTGACACTGCTGCCTTGAAGCATGATCCAGAGGCCAAGTCTGCCAAGGTTGTAGCTATCTGGAAGGATGGACAGCTGGTGGATGAGCTGAGTGACGGTGATGAGGCTGGTATTATTCTGGACAATACTCCATTCTATGCAGAGGGTGGCGGACAGGTTGGCGACAAGGGTGTATTCGTCAGCGAGTTCGGCCGTTTGCAGGCTGTTAATGCCAAGAAGCTGCCTGATGGCACTATTTATCATGAGTGTTATGTTGAGGAAGGTCAGCTGAAAAAGGGCGAGCAGGTTGAGATTCAGCTGGATGAGGCTAACAAGCTGGCTTCTGCCCGCAATCATACTGCAACTCATCTCCTGCAGGCTGCCTTGAAGAAGGTTGTAGGTGATCAGGTAAATCAGGCTGGCTCTGCTGTTAATGCAGATCGTCTTCGCTTTGACTTTACCAACTTTGAGCCTGTATCTGCTCAGCAGTTGGCTGATGTAGAGGAGCTGGTAAATCAGGAGATTCTCAAGGGTACTGATGTCGTTATTGAGCATATGTCCAAGGATGAGGCTACCGATAAGGGTGCTATGGCTCTCTTTGGTGAGAAATATGGCGATGTAGTTCGGGTTGTCAGCGTACCAGGTTTCTCTATGGAGCTGTGCGGTGGTTCCCATGTAAAGAATGTTGGCCAGATTGGTCTGTTCAAGATTGTCAGCGAGACTGGTGTTGCTGCTGGTGTACGCCGTATTGAGGCTATTACCGGCAAGGCTGCTTTGGATTATGCCTTTGGCAAAATGGCGGTAGTTAAGGAAGCTGCTGACAAGCTGAAGTGCCGTGAGGATGAGCTTCTTCATCATGTAGATGGTGTGTTGGCTCAGAACAAGGAAATGCAGCAGCAGTTGAATGCAATTCATGCAGAGCAGGCTAAGGCTGATGCCGCTGCTCTCTCTGACAGCGTTAAGACTGCTGGTGCATTCCAGGTAATTGCTGCTCAGGTTAATGCTCAGAGCATGGACGATCTCCGCGATATGGCAGATATGTCCTGCGACAAGCTGGATACCGGCGTGGTAGTTCTGGCTGCTGTAAATGATGGCAAGGTAAATCTGGTTGTAAAGGCATCCAAGGCTGCTGTAGCTGCTGGTGCCCATGCAGGCAAGGTTATTAAGGAAGCTGCCCAGCTGGTAGGCGGTGGCGGTGGCGGTCGTCCAGATATGGCTCAGGCTGGCGGTAAGAAGCCAGAGGGCGTACAGGCTGCACTTGATAAGGCGGTTGAGGTACTGACTTCTCAGTCTAAATAATACTAAATAATATGACAAACATTCCCTGATAGTGTACAATAAGTACATTAGCAGGGAATGTTTTTTTTTGCAGATAAAGGAAATGATGATTGTGGAAGATAAAATGAAAATAGATACAGAGGGGATATTGGATAAGGCGGCTGCCCACAGATTGTTTTTGGCGGTGGTTATTACTTCCTTTATTGGGCCTTTTGCTGGCTCTGGTATCAATGTAGCTATACCGGCTTTGGGCCAGGAATTTGGGGCTTCTGCCGGGGAGCTAAGCTGGGTTGTCTTTGGCTTTTTACTTGGCTCGGCTATGTTTATTCTGCCTACAGGGAAGCTGGCAGATATTTATGGCAGACGGCGGGTATATACCATAGGTTTGTGGCTTTTTGCCAGTACCTTTCTACTGGGCGCCTGTGCCACCTCGGTGGCCATGCTGAATGTGCTGAGGTTTCTCCAAGGCTGTGTTATGTCCCTCATATTTGGGCCTGGTATGGCGCTGCTGGTTTCTTCCCATGAAGCCAGTCAGCGTGGCAGGGTAATAGGCTATTCCGCAGCTTCTACCTACAGCGGTTTGTCTATGGGGCCGGTTATCTGCGGTTTTCTGTGTGAATACCTTAGCTGGCGCAGTATTTTTCTAATTACCGGCTTGGTGGTGCTGACAAGCATTTATTTGTTAAAGGATATTAAGCAGGAATGGTACGGGGATAAGGGTGCCTCCATAGATAAAAAGGGCAGTATCTGCTATCTGGTGGCAGCTCCTTTGTGGCTATGTGGCTTGTCTAAGATCACAGAGGGCAGTACCGGCCTGCTGTTGTTGGGAGCTGGTGCCTTGGGGTTATTGTTGTTTTGGTGGATTGAGTCCAAAGCAGAGCATCCTTGTCTGGATGTAAGGCTGTTTCATGGCAATCCGGTTTTTACCTTTAGTAATTTGGCGGCGATGCTTCACTATAGTTCCACCTTTGCCTTGAGCTTTCTTATGTCCCTATATTTGCAGGTGATTGTGGGCTATACAGCCTCTATGGCCGGGATGATTATCCTGCTGCAGCCAGTGGTTATGGCAGCTCTGTCCCCTAAGGCTGGTGCCCTGTCAGATAGAATCCAGCCGGGGCTGGTGGCCTCTGTGGGTATGACTATAACTGCTGTCGGCCTTTGGGGAATGTCCTTTTTGACAGGGGATACCCCTATTTGGATTGTGGGCCTGCTTCTGATGTGGATAGGCTTGGGCTTTGCTTTGTTTTCCTCTCCAAATAATAATGCTATTATGGGGGCTGTTGAGAAAAAACACTATGGCACTGCTTCATCTCTGCTGGCCACCATGCGGTTAATGGGACAGTCCACCTCTATGGCGGTAGTTACTATGATTATAGCCCTTTGCCAAGTACATTCCCTAACTGGGGAGGACAATGTACAGCTTCTGGGAGCTATCCAGATAGCCTTTAGAATATTTGGCTGTATCAGCATTGCAGCCATATTTATGTCTTTGGTGCGAAATAAGGCAAAATAAAATACATGGTTTAAAAATAGATTTAATGGCAAGATGTTAATGTCAGAAAGGAGCGGTTTTATGAAAAGAGTGTCTACCCTGTTGTTGGCGTTTATGCTGTTGGTTACGACTGTATTTGCTACAGTGTGTCACGCCAATGAGGAGTCAGCAGAGTGTGCTGCTGTGGAGAATGGCCCTACAGATGAAATGCTGGCTCAGCGGGCCAAGGAGCTGGGCTTGGAGTATGTGCCGGGATTGCAGGGAGAGGATAGGTATTATTCCCGCTATGGGGAGCCTATCTATCCACCTAATGATGGTGCTCTGGGCACACCGGAACCGGTAGTGCTAAAGGCGGGTACTATTCTTACCAGATATGGCCGTGTTAAGGGCAGTTACTTCGGCAACGAGGAGGATACCTTTGCTCAGCGGTCCTTGCCTAGAACCACGGATGTGAGCCAGTATCACCAATACCGTCTTAAAAAGGATATGCCGGCAGAAAAGGCAATTATTGCACCTTGGTTTGGTCAGCCAGGAGGGGGTGTTCAGTACAAAATCTCCAATGAGGTTTTTGCTGAATTTGATGAATATTTGCAGGTGATATGATGACAGTTAAGGAGCTAAGGAAGATATTAAGCAAGCACCATGTGGATACATCTTTTTATAGTCTGATGGAGCACAGGCCAATGACAGGGGAGGTATATACTGCTCTGGATAAGGTTGATGAAGGCTATCGGGTTCGAACCATAGAGCGGATGCAAACTATTGAGGAAAAGCATTTTGAGGATGAGGCTGCAGCTTGCAGATATGTATTGAAAGAGCTGGCCTATGATTATCCAGAGTTAAAGGCTTATTTAAATTGAGAATATGATTGAACAGGGACTGCAAGGCTAAGTAATTAGCTGGCAGTCTCTTTTTTCACAAATTTGTTGCAAAAATCCCCCTCCTGCCGGAAGGGGATAACAAGATTTTTATTAGATTGAAATATTTCTTATGTTTATGTATAATATTTTCTGTAAGAGGTGTACCTACACGGTAGGCGGTTAATCCTGCCCCTGAAAGGGGGCTTGCCTATGACTTTGTACGATTTTTTGACACTGGTTTTTCTAGTGACTATCTGCATCGTTGCATTAAAGGCATAAGAATAGACCGCCACAGCTACCAACTTTGAGCGGTCTTTCCTATAAACCAATCTACACTTGGGGCAACCGTCTACTGGTGCTCCTCTTATTTTTATTATACCTTTCAGGGATGTTAATTGCAAGTCCTGAAGAAAAAAAGAAAGATATAACGAGGTGTCCGATGTATTCCACCTCTACAGTCTGAGATAGTATATGGCCTGATTAGGCCGTATACTATCTTTTATATTGAAATAGCAGTCTGGTAATGATACAATTAGATGATATAGTTTGTTTGTTAGAGGTAGTAAGATGATTGGATTTTTGCGTGGTACAGTGGCCTATCTGCTGTCTGATATCTGCCTGCTGGATGTTAATGGAGTAGGCTATCGTGTATATATTGCTGGCAATACCCACCAGCAGCTTCATTTGGGGGAGGAAGCAACCCTGTTTACCCATACGGCTGTTAGGGAAGATGCCATTCAGCTTTATGGCTTTTATTCTCAGGAGGAATATGATCTGTTTCAGCTTTTGCTTACGGTAAGCGGTATTGGCCCCAAGGTAGCCTTGGGAATTATTGGTGCCATTACGCCGGCTAAGCTTTGTCAGGCCATTCAGAAAAAGCAGGCTTCGGTGCTTACCAAGCTGCCGGGAATTGGCAAAAAATCTGCGGAGCGAATGATTGTGGAGCTGAAGGATAAGCTGCATTTTGCAGATGCCGGAGAGGTGGAAACCTTGGAGGATTTCTTTGGTATGCCGGATATTGGGGAAGGGGTTGTAGCCGAGGCGGCGGCAGCTCTCCAGAGTCTGGGCTACAATCCTCAGCAGCTGGCTCCTGTTTTGGAAAAATGTACCAAGTTAAAGGCAGATCAGGATGTACAGGCAGTAATTAAATTTGCCTTGAAGGAATTGTCAGGGAGGTGATAGAGGTTGGAGGAAATTAATTACGGTGACTTTGCTCAGGAGCGAGTGGTAGATACCAATGCCCAGAATGGGGATGATTGGCAATACAGCCTGAGGCCAAAGCATTTGCGGGAATATATTGGCCAGAAGAAGGTTAAGGATAATCTGGATATCTTCATCAAGGCGGCTATGTCCAGAGGGGATGCCTTGGATCATGTGCTGTTCTATGGCCCCCCTGGCTTGGGTAAAACCACCTTGGCGGGGATTATTGCCAATGAGCTGGGGGTGAATTTCCGAGTAACCTCTGGTCCTGCCATTAACCATGCAGGGGATTTGGCGGCTCTTTTAACCAATCTGGGGGAAAGGGATGTTTTGTTCATTGATGAAATCCATCGTCTTTCCCGGAATGTGGAGGAGGTTCTCTATTCTGCTATGGAGGACTTTGCGCTGGATATTGTTATTGGCAAGGGGCCTAGTGCCCGCTCCATTCGCTTGGATTTGGCTCCTTTTACCTTGATTGGAGCTACCACCAAGGCTGGCTCTCTGGCTGGGCCTTTGCGGGATAGATTCGGTGTTATTTCCCGGTTGGAATACTATGAGCCAGAGGATTTGGTGTTGATTGTAAAAAGAGCAGCGGAGATTTTGCAGATTCCTATTGAGGACAAGGGAGCCTGGGAGATTGCCCGCCGTTCCAGAGGTACCCCTCGTATTGCCAATAGATTGCTAAAAAGAGTAAGGGATTTTGCCCAGATTACTGGTGATGGTGTGATTACAGATGCTATTGCAGATGCTTCTCTCCAGAGGCTGGAGGTGGACAAGATAGGTCTGGACCATACAGACAGGCGGATGCTGGACACCATGATCAGCAAGTTTGCTGGGGGGCCGGTGGGCCTGGATACTTTGGCGGCCGCCACCAGCGAGGAACGGGATACCATAGAGGATGTTTATGAGCCTTATTTGCTGCAGCAGGGCTTTATTAACCGTACCCCCAAGGGACGGGTGGTAACCAGAGCTGGCTATGAGCATATGGGGGTTCCTTATCCGGAGGTTTGAGAATAAATGAATTTGTTATTGCATATGTGCTGCGGCCCTTGCTCCTGCTATCCAGTAAAAAAGCTGCGGCAGGAGGGTATAGAGCCTGTGGGGTATTTCTTTAATCCCAATATTCATCCCTACAAGGAATGGGATATGCGCCTAAAGACCGCTAGAGAATTTGCGGCCAAGGTGGATATAAAAATGTATGATGATGACAATTATCGCCTAAGGGATTTTCTTCGGCGAGCCTTGGCGGCGGAAGCCGTGGAAAATGGCCGCTGTCGTATGTGCTATACCTGGCGGTTGGAGGAAACCGCCAGATTTGCAGCGGAGCAGGGCTTTGACGCTTTTACTTCTACTTTGTTTTACAGTATTTATCAGCAGCATGAGCTGATGAAGGAAACAGCAGAGCATTTTGCCAAGCTATATGGGGTGGAGTTCTACTATGAGGATTTCCGTCCAGGCTGGCAGGAGGGCATAGATATAAGCCAGGAGCTGGAGCTATATCGCCAGCCTTACTGTGGATGTATCTTTAGTGAGGAGGAACGCTATAGCAGGGCCATTCGCAAGGCGAGAAAAAAGGCCAACAAGGCCAAGAAGCGGGCTAGATTGGAAGCAGAGCAGATGGGGATAAATAGCTGAAAGGCGGTATAGGGATGCTAGGGAAGAGATTGAGAAAATATATGCCGGCACTGGTGGCAGGCTCCTTGGGGATTTTGTTGACCATTAATGCCGGGGTGGCCAGCGCAGGTATTGGTGTGCTTCGTCCAGGGGCAGGCAACAACCCGCCTAAAACTCCAGATTGGAATGTGAAGAATCAGGAAGGTGGCAGCGGCACTGTAGCCACCAAGGATGGCAAAAGTGTACAGAAGCTGGACAAAAGCAAGAAAACCACAGTTACTATGCTCAGCGTTATGTTGGGGGAGAGTCTTTCCTCAGTCCTGGTGTCTGCCAGCGGCGATTTTGAGCTGGTGGATGGCAATGGAGGCAAGGTACTGGAAAAAATGCCGGCTAATGTTTCTGCCGAGGTGAAAATTTCTGGGGGAGCTGTATACCTAAATGGGGAAAAGCTGGCCAGCAGAATTATTACCCTGCGTACCGGGGAAGGCCAGCAGGTTGTTTATAATGGCTCTAGCTATCGGGGACAGCTGCGGCTGGTTTATGATGGCAGTGGGATTCAGGTGCTGAATATAGTTTCCTTAGAGGATTATGCCAAGGGGGTACTGCCTTCTGAAATGTCTCCTAGCTGGCAGCCAGAGGCCTTGAAGGCTCAGGCTGTGGCAGCCCGTACCTTTGCTTTGTACAATAAAGGCAAGGGACATACTGCCAGCAGTGGGTATGATTTGTGCAGTTCCAGTCATTGCCAGGTGTACAGCGGTACTGCTGTGGAAACCAGCACTACCAATCAGGCTGTGGATGAAACTTATGGCCAGATAATGCAGTATAATAATCAGCCTATATATGCGGCTTTTCATGCTTCCTCCGGTGGTGCTACGGAAAACAGCGAGGATGTGTGGGGGAATTATCTGCCCTATCTCCGCTCTGTAACCGATGATGACAGCAAGTCTCCTTATCACAACTGGACCAGCAAATTTACTGTGGTGCAGGTGGAGAAAAAGCTGGCTTCGGCTGGCAAGGAGGTAGGTAACCTAAAGAGTATTGCTCTGGTGCCTATATCCTCCAGTGGATCTGTTACCGGCAGGTCTGCCTCTGGCCGGGCCTATGGGGTGAAGTTTATCGGCACTAATGGGGAGATTACCCTTACAGGAGAGCAGGCCAGACGGATTTTTGGCCTGAAAAGTGCTATGTTTAATGTGCGGACAGAGCGTAGTGTGCAGGTGCCAGCTAAAGGAAAGAAAAAAGTTACTGCCTCAGATGGTCAAACCATTGATGCCAAGCCGGCAGCTATGAATGATGGCATTATGAAGCTGCAGGGTGTGGATAATGTGGTTTTTGAGGGACATGGCTTTGGTCACGGCCTGGGCATGGCTCAATATGGTGCCAATGCTATGGCGGAAGCTGGCAGCAGCTATGATGTAATCCTGCATCATTATTACACCAATGTAATTATTCAGGAAATTTATTAATTTTTAGATAGTTTGGAGATAGAAATGCAATTATCAGAATTTGATTATCATCTGCCAGAGGAGCTTATCGCCCAGACTCCGGTGGAGCCAAGAAATTCATCCAGAATGATGGTGCTGGACCCAGTGGAGAAAACCATTGAGCACAAACATTTTTATGATTTGAAGGAATATCTGGAGCCTGGGGATACCCTGATTATGAATGATACCAGAGTTATGCCAGCTAGATTGCTGGGCTGGCGTGATGGTACTGGCGGCAAGGTGGAGGTTTTTCTTCTGCGGCGTATTGATGGGGATACCTGGGAAACTTTGGTGAAGCCAGGCCGTAAGGCTCAGATTGGGCAGGTTATCAGATTTAGTGATGAGCTGGCCTGCACTGTTACTGACCATACGGATTTTGGCGGGCGTATTGTAAAATTCCAGTATGAGGGTATCTTTGAGGAGATTCTGGATAGACTGGGAGAGACCCCTTTGCCTCCATATATTCATGAAAAGCTGGCAGACAAGGAGCGGTATCAGACGGTATATTCCAAGGAGCAGGGCTCGGCTGCTGCCCCTACGGCTGGTCTGCATTTTACCAAGGAACAGCTGCAGGAGCTGAAAGACTATGGTGTAAATCTGGGCTTTGTCACCCTCCATGTGGGACTGGGCACCTTCCGTCCTGTAAATGTGGAGAATATTGAGGACCATGTTATGCACAAGGAGTATTACAGCATTAGTCAGGAGGTGGCGGATTTGATTTTGGCTACCAAGGCTGCTGGCAAAAGGGTTATTGCGGTAGGTACTACCTCTATCCGTACACTGGAGTCTGCTGCTGATGGGGTAGGAAAAATCAGTGGCAAATCTGGCTGGACCGGGATTTTTATTTATCCAGGCTATGAGTTCAAGCTGGTGGATGGTATTGTGACTAATTTCCATTTGCCAAAATCCACTTTGATTATGCTGATTAGTGCTTTTGCTGGCAGGGAATTTGTGCTGGATGCTTATAAGACAGCAGTAGAGGAAAAATATCGTTTCTTCTCCTTTGGTGATGCTATGCTGATTAAGAGGCAGGCTCTGGCAAAGAATAGAATGGAAAATAGCAAGGGAGAAATTTCTCAGGCCCATACTGACGGCGGGGAGTGATAACCAAGATGGTAGATAAGGAAAAGGCCAGGGAAGCCATGACCAGCTTTTTGGAGGCTCTGGGGCTGGATTTGACTGAGCTGGATATGGAGAAAACCCCACAGAGAGTAACAGATATGTACGCTTATTTGTTTAATGGCTTAGCCAAGGACACTAAGCATATATGGGGAGAGCTGTTTCCCGCTGAAAATGATGGCATTGTGGCGGTAAAGGATATTCCTTTTTATTCCATGTGCGAGCATCATCTGGTGCCTTTCTTTGGCCGGGTATCCTTGGCTTACAAGCCAGGCAATGGTCTGGTGGCTGGGTTTAGCAAGTTTACCAAGCTGGTGGAATTGCTTTCCCACCGCCCTCAGCTGCAGGAACGGCTGACGGAGCAGATTGCCCAGAGCATTGTAGATGGGATTCAGGCTCAGGGAGTGCTGGTGGTGGTAGAGGCTCAGCAGCTGTGTATGACCATGCGGGGAGATATGGCTCAGGGTACTACTACCTTGACCTCTGCCAGCTGGGGCTGTTTTGCAGAGAATAGTGAATTGTATCATCAGGCATGGATGCTGTTGGGACAGGACAACTAATAGGCTATCTGTGCCGGAGAAAGATATTTGATTAAGGGAGTTAAGGGAGGCTCATAAATGCAGAAGAATCAGCAGGTTATGTATCCAGAGGAGAGAGAGTATAGCTGGCAGGATGGCAAGACACTGACTATTGGCAAAAAAACTCTGATTATGGGTATTTTGAATGTAACACCGGATTCTTTTTCCGATGGCGGTAAGTGGAACAGTGTAGATAGAGCTATTCAGCATATGCTGGAAATGGTGGTAAATGGTGCTGATATTATTGATATCGGGGCAGAATCCAGCCGTCCAGGCTTTGTTACCATGTCGGCCAAGGATGAGATAGAGCGGTTGAAGCCATTCCTGGAGGCTGTACTGCCAGCCTGCCCGGTGCCCGTATCCATTGATACCTTTAAGGCTGAGACGGCGGCCTATGCAGCGGAGCAGGGTGTACATATGCTGAATGATATCTGGGGCCTGCAATATGCAGAGGAGCCGGGAGAAATGGCCAAGGTGGCTGCTGAATATGATTTGCCTGTGGTGGTTATGCACAATCGGGATTCCAAGGTGTACAAGGGTGATATTATTGACAGTATGCGGGCTTTTTTCCAGCGGAGCATAGATATTGCCTGTGAGGCCGGGGTAAAGCAGGAAAATATTATTTTGGACCCGGGCATTGGCTTTGGCAAGGACGTAGAGGGCAATCTGGAGGTTATGAACCGTCTGCAGGAGCTGAAGAAGTTTGCTGGCCATAGGTATCCATTGCTTTTGGGCACCAGCCGTAAGAGCTTTATTGGAAATACCTTGGATTTGCCAGTGGAGGATAGAATGGAGCCTACAGGAGCTACCTGTGTGCTGGGCATAACCAAGGGCTGTGAAATCATGCGGGTGCACGATGTACTGCCTATTAGCAGAATGTGCAGGATTACCGACGCGATTTTGGCCACAGGCAGATAAGAGGCCTAAGGAAGTTTTAAAGGAATTTGGCATGGATAATATAAAATTAACAGGCATGGAGTTTTTTGGCTATCATGGAGCTTTGGCAGAGGAAAACAAATTGGGCCAGCGGTTTCTGGTGGATTTGGAGCTTTATCTGGATTTGCATCAGGCGGGAGCTGGGGATGATTTGTCTGCCAGCATTAATTATGCTCAGGTCTATGAGGTGGTAAAGGCTGTGGTGGAAGGCCCTGCCTTTAAGACCATAGAGGCGGTGGCAGAGGCGGCAGCTCAGAAATTGAAAAACAGCTATCCACTGCTGCAGAAGCTGAAAATTACGGTGCACAAGCCGGGAGCGCCGATTGCAGGGATTTTTCATGATGTGTCTGTAACATTGGAAAGATAGAAATATGAAATATATTTATTATCTCAGTTTGGGAGCCAATCTGGGAGATAGGCTGGCCACTATTGGCAAGGCTGTTGAGGCTCTGGGACAGCAGGGGGAAATCATCAGGGTTTCCCAGATGTATGAAACTCCTCCCTGGGGGAAGCTGGATCAGCCGGCTTTTATCAATTGTGCTGTAGTAATTGTTAGTAAACTGGTTCCTGTGGAGTTCTTGCATGGCTGTCAGAGGATTGAAAAGAATCTTGGCCGGGTTCGCCATGAGCATTGGGGAGCCAGAACCATTGATGTGGATATACTGTGTGTCCAGAGCATAAATGAGCTGGAGAGTGGCAGACAGGCTATTGAGGCTTTGTTGGATAGCCCTGTGTTGGCATGTCCTTTGTTGATGATGGATACAGAGGAACTGCAGCTGCCCCATCCCTATATGCTGGAAAGGGCTTTTGTCATGGTACCTTTGGCGGAGATTGCCCCCCAGCTTGTCTTGGCCAATGGCAAAAGGGCTGTGGAGATTTGCCACAGTCTGCCAGACAGGGAAAATATTGTCAGCCTGTCGACTATAGGTTGAAGAGAAAAATATCTGTATGCTGTTGGGCTGCAGATGAGGAATAAAGCGAGGTGTAATTAGATGGCAGATGTTCACGAGAATAAAACCAATAAGGAAGAGGTTCGTCTCATGACCTATGAGGATGAGGCCAATTATGATGATGTTACCATTGAGGAGGTTCTGGAGGAGGAACATCCTCAGGGAAATGGCAAGGCTGGTCAGAAGCAGAGCGCTAGACCGGAGAGCTTTGATAGAGTCTATGAGGATAATAGCAATAGACAGCAGAAGCAGGGCTATCAAGGCTATAGTCAAGGCTACCGCACCTATGGCAGAGGCAGAGGCCCTAGGATTTTCAGTGTTAATCTAGGCCGGGGTACTTCCTTGGGTAAAAGCTGGAAGTATCGGATTATTGGGGGCTTGGTGGCAGCTGCTGTGTTGGCCTTTTTGCTTTTTGTGGCTTTGCCATTCTTGTCTATGGTGGTTGTAGTAGCCATGATAGCTTATTTACTTTATAGTTTTTTTGGCTAAATATAAATTTTTTTGAGGTGTAATATGGAGCGTTTGCAGAAGATTATAAGCAGAGCAGGGGCAGCCTCCCGCCGGGAAGCGGAGCGGATGATTCTGGCTGGCCGGGTTCAGCTTAACGGACAGGTGGTAACAGAGCTGGGAGTTCAGGCCGAGGATGGTCAGGACGAAATTGCCATAGATGGACAGGTATTGCAGATGGCTGTGCCTCGGCTGTATTTTCTGCTAAATAAGCCTCAGGGATATATTTCTGCTGTGAAGGATGACCGAGGCCGAAAAACTGTGGTGGAGCTTTTGCCAGAGGTGAAGGAGTATATTTACCCTGTGGGCCGGTTGGATTATGATACAGAGGGACTGTTGATTTTGACCAATGACGGGGAAATGATGAATGGCCTGCTGCATCCTAGCTATGAGATTGACAAAACCTATATTGCCCAGGCTCAGGGAGTGGTGAAACAGGGGCAGCTGCAAAAGCTGGCAGAGGGGATTCTGCTGGAGGATGGCATGACTGCTCCTGCCAAGGTAAAGCTGTTGAAGCAGACCAAGGATAATAGCTCCTGCCTGGTACAGCTAACTATTCACGAGGGGCGGAATCGTCAGGTAAGGCGCATGCTGCAGGCTGTGGGCCATAAAGTGCTGAAGCTCCGTCGGGTGGGCTTTGCTGGGCTGAATTTGCAGGGCGTGGCCCCTGGCAGTTATCGGGAGCTGAAACCGGAGGAAGTAGCAGCGTTGAAAAAATTGGCAGGAGTGCAGAAATAATTATGGAAAATGTGGATAAGGTGATTGTGGTAGGGGCTGGCCCTGCTGGCATGATGGCTGCTATTAAGGCGGCGGAAAATGGGGCAGAGGTTGTCCTGCTGGAAAAAATGAATCGTCCCGGCAAGAAAATGCTGATTACTGGCAAGGGGCGCTGTAATATTACCAATGTGGCGGAGAAGCAGGAGCTGATTCGGAATATACCGGGAAACGGCAAATTCCTTTATAGCTGTCTTAAGGCCTATGATAATGAGGATGTACAGCTGTTCTTCCAGACCTTGGGCGTGCCTACCAAGGTAGAGCGGGGAGGCAGAGTTTTTCCTGTTAGCGATAAGGCGGCTGATGTGGTAGATGCTATGGTGCTGCAGCTTCATGAATTAGGGGTGAAGCTAATTACAGATGCTAGAGTAACGGAGATTCTTACTGAGGATATGGAGGATTCAGGGATTGATGGGCCGGAGAAGGCTGTGCAGAAAGAGGACAGTCATAGTAAGCGGGCTGTAGGAGTGAAATTGGCTGATGGCAGGGAGTATCAAGGCCATAGTGTGATTGTTGCTACTGGTGGTATGTCCTATCCCGGTACTGGATCTACAGGGGATGGCAGCCGCTGGGCGGCTAGGCTGGGCCATCGGGTGGTGAAACAGCTGCCTGCCTTGGTGCCTTTGGAAACAGAGGATGAATGGGCCAAGGAGCTGCAGGGACTGGCTTTGAAAAATGTCCGGGCTACTCTTTTGTCTGAGGGGGAAAAGCTTTCCGATATGTTTGGGGAAATGCTTTTTACTCATTTTGGTGTTAGCGGTCCTATTGTTTTGTCCCTCAGCCGACAGGCAGCTCAGGAATTGGATAAAGGCCGGTTTGTGGAGCTGGAGCTGGATTTGAAGCCTGCTTTGACTATGGAACAGCTGGATGCTAGGCTGTTGCGGGATTTTGAGAAATATCAAAACAAGGAAATCAAAAACGGTATGCGGGATTTGCTGCCGGGCCGTTTGATTGAGCCGGTGTTGGATGCGGCCTATTTGAAGCCGGATAGACCGGTACATACTATTACCAGAGAGGAACGCCGCAAATTGGCTGAGGTGCTGAAATGCCTGCCTATGATTATCAGCGGTACCAGGCCTATTGCAGAGGCTATTGTTACGGCTGGAGGGGTGGATGTGAAGGAGATTGATCCTAAGACTATGGAATCCAAGCTGGTAAAGGGCTTGTATTTTGCAGGGGAAACCTTGGATATTGATGGCTACACTGGTGGCTACAATCTGCAGGCAGCTTTTTCTATGGGGGCTGCTGCTGGTAATTGGAGCGTTTGGAATAATTAAAAAGGAGCTTGGCGTATGGCAAATAAAATTATTGAGAAAATTTCTCATGGCTTGCAGGGTGAGTTGATTATACCGGGAGATAAATCCGTTTCCCATCGCAGTGTAATGTTTGCGGCCCTGGGGGATACTCCGGTGCATATTACCAATTTTCTACCTTCCGCAGACTGTCTGTCTACAGCGGGAGTGATGAAGGCCTTGGGGGCTCAGGTGGATTTTCTGGGGCCTACAGAGCTGATTGTCAAGGGTAATGGCCTCCATGGCCTAAAGGAGCCGGCTACAGTGCTGGATGCAGGAAATTCTGGTACTACCCTGCGGCTGATGATGGGTATGTTGGCACCACAGAAATTCGTTTCTGTTTTTACTGGGGACAGTTCTCTGCACAAACGGCCAATGGGACGGGTTATTAAACCTTTGTCCATGATGGGTGCCAATATTGTAGGCCGGGCAGAAAATACCAGGCTGCCTATTACCATTGTGCCTACAGCTAAGGCCTTGGAGGGGATTACTTATGATATGCCAGTGGCCAGTGCCCAGGTAAAGTCTGCTATTTTGCTGGCAGGGCTTTTTGCCAATGGCACTACTACTGTGGTGGAGCCATATACCTCCCGCAATCATACAGAGCTGATGCTGGAATCCTTTGGTGTCAAGCTGGGCTATCAGGGAACTGCTATTAGCATTGAGGCTCAGGATAAGCTAAGTGCTCCAGAGGAAATCCTGGTGCCGGGAGATATTAGTTCTGCTGCTTTCTGGCTGGTGGCTGCTTCTGTAATTCCTCATAGTGAATTGCTGTTGAAGAATGTGGGCATTAATCCTACCCGTACTGGCATATTGGATGTGTTGCAGGCTATGGGGGCAGATATTACCCTGCAAAACCAGCGCAGCAGCGGCAGCGAGCCAGTGGCTGATATTTTGGTACGCAGTTCTAAGCTTCATGGCACCAGCTTTGGGGCGGATATTATGCCTCGCCTTATTGACGAAATTCCGGTTTTGACTGTGGCAGCTATGCTGGCTGAGGGCAAGACTGTGATTACCGGGGCTGGAGAGCTGAGAGTAAAGGAAACTGACCGTATTCAGGCTATTAGCGACCAGTTTAACAAGTTGTGTCCTTGCATTGATGCTACAGAGGACGGTTTGATTATTCAGGGCACTTCCCCAGAGAAATGGCAGCAGGGTACCTGCTTTAGCTATGATGATCATCGCATTGCCATGACTTTGGCTGTGGCTGGTATGGCTGGCCAGGGTGTGGAGATTGAAAACCCTGACTGTATTGATATTTCCTATCCAAGCTTCTATGAGGAAATGCATCGTTTGTACAAATAAAAATGATAAGGGAGAATTATTATGAGTAATCTTGTTGTAGCAATTGACGGGCCTGCTGGAGCAGGCAAAAGCACTGTGGCACAGTTGGCGGCCAAGGAGCTGAACTGCACCTATATTGATACCGGTGCTATGTATAGAGCTGTGGCTTGGAAAACCTTGCAGACCAAGAAGCCTGTTACAGATGAACTGATTGCGGATGTGGTGAAGG
>Ga0129311_1000257_pt1 | contig 50080 bp, 45 predicted proteins | sample Go1ome_FD_94435 | JGI IMG/M metagenome (GOLD analysis project Ga0129311, IMG submission 94435) | Western lowland gorrila individual fecal microbial communities from Wisconsin, USA - Go1022B metagenome | ecosystem: Host-associated > Mammals > Digestive system > Large intestine > Fecal | place...
GCTCAAGCAGGTGAACATGCCCATCTACTGCACCCGCTTCACCGCCGGCCTCATCAAGCTGAAGCTGGAGGAGCACGGCCTGGTGAAAAGCACGAAGCTCATCACCGTGGAGCCCGGCAAGACCGTTCGGGCCGGCAAGTTCACCGTGGAGTTCATCCATGTGAACCACTCCATTGCCGACTCCGTGGCCTTCGCCATCCACACGAAGATGGGTGCCGTGGTCCACACCGGCGACTTCAAGATCGACTCCACCCCCATTGACGGGGAGGTCATCGACCTGGCCCGTTTCGGGGAGCTGGGCAAGGAGGGGGTCCTTTGCCTGTGCGCCGACTCCACCAACGTGGAACGCCCCGGCTTCACCCCCTCGGAAAAGACGGTGGGCGCCACCTTCACACGCCAGTTCCAAAACTGCGATGAGCGCATCATCGTCACCACCTTCGCCTCCAACGTCCACCGCATTCAGCAGGTGCTGGACGCCGCTGCCCAGTGCGGACGGAAGGTGGCCGTCACCGGCCGGTCCATGGAGAACATGATGAAGGTCTCCACAGAGTTGGGCTACATGAAGGTGCCCAAGAATACTCTGGTGGACATCAACAAGATCAAGGGCCTGCCCAAAAACAAGCAGGTCATCGTCACCACCGGCTCCCAGGGAGAGGAGATGAGCGCCCTGTACCGCATGGCCTTCTCCACCCACAAGCAGGTGGAACTGGGAGCCGGCGACAAGGTCATCATCTCCGCCTCCGCCATCCCCGGCAACGAGGTGACGGTGAGCCGGGTCATCAACGAGCTGTTCCGCAAGGGCGTGAAGGTCATTTATGACCGGGCGGACATCCTCCATGTCTCCGGCCACGCCTGCCAGGAGGAGCTGAAGATCATCCACGCCCTGACAAAGCCCCGGTTCTTCGTTCCCCTCCACGGCGAGCAGCGGATGCTGCAGATCCACAGCCAGCTGGCACAGCAGATGGGCATGGACCGCAACCACATCGCCATCGCCGACAACGGCTCCGTCATTGAGCTGACCGCCAAAACCTTGAAGATCAACGGCACCGTACCCAGCGGCGAGGTATACGTGGACGGCTCCGGCGTGGGCGACGTGGGCGCCGTGGTCATGCGGGACCGCAAGCGCCTGGCCGAGGACGGCATGGTGGTGGTGGTGATGCCCGTTTCCAGCCACGACGGTGCCCTCCTCTGCGAGCCGGAGATCATCACCCGGGGCTTCATTTACGTGAAGGAGTCCGGGGACCTGATGAAAGAGCTCCAGGCCGTGGCCATGGACGCCGCCGACTCCGTGTCCCGCAAGCGCAGCCGGGACGACGGCGAGCTGAAGGGCGCCGTGAAGTCCGCCATCAGCAGCTACCTGTTCAAGACCACCAAGCGCAGCCCCATGGTCATTCCCGTTGTGACCCGGCTGTAACAGCAAACAAAAACGGCCTCCGCCCAAAGGCTGAAGTGATAAAAAGATGGTAGGCACTTTCGTGTCTACCATCTTTTTATCACTTCAGCTATAACAGCTCCGGGCGTTTTGCGTGTTTTCAATGCTCCGCCTGCAGGTTCAGGGCAGAACAGAAGGCCAGGGACAAGAAGGCCACTTCCTTGTCATCGCTGCGGGAAGTCAGGGCCACGGGCACCTTGGCGCCGATGACCACGCCGCAGGTCTTGGCGTGGGCGTGCATCTGCCAGCACTTGACGATCAGGTTGCCGGCCAGCAGGCTGGGCACCACGATGCCGTCAAACTCACCACACAGGGGATTGTTGTAATTTTTCAGCCGGGCGGCCTCCTTGGACAGGATCAGGTCGTAGGCGATGGGGCCCACCAGGTTGCAGTTGGCAATGGGCTTTTCCGCGTGCTCCATCACCAGGCGCTGGGCCTCCACGGTGTCCTTCATGTGGAAGCTGACATTCTCCACCATGGACAGCAGGGCGATGTTAGGCTTTTCGTAGCCGATGGATTCCAGCATCTCCACCATGTCCCGGATGATCTGCTTCTTCTGCCGGAGGTTGGGCTCAATGGTAACGGTCACATCGCCGATGGCAATGAGCTTGGGATACTCCGGCATACTCACCAGGTCGATGTGGGTCAGGCGCTTGTCCGTGCGCAGGCCGTTCTTCTCGTCCAGCAGGCGCATGAGGAAGCTGCGGGTCTGGGTGTTGCCCCGCATGAGCACATCGCCCTCGCCCCGGTTGATGATATCGATGGCGGCCTGGACCACGTTGTTGCCAGGCTGCGTCGCCACCATGTGGTAAGGCTTGTCCTTCAGCCCCAGCCGCTCCAGCATGGGCTCCACTTTGTCAGGCTCACCCACCAGGGTCAGCGCGGCAAAGCCGGCATCCTGGGCCTCAAAGGCGCCTAGCAGGATATTTTCCGAATCCGCTCCGGCAATGACCACCCGCTGCTTGCGGAAGGACTGCTTGGCGCGTTCCACAATCTGGTCAAAATTCTTCAGTGCCATTTTCTACATTCTCCTTTGTTTCGATACGTTCATGTGCAAAATAAATCAGGATAACTGCCACTTATCCCCATTTTAGAAATGATTTTACCATTCTCCCCTTCCCCGTACAAGGGCCGCCGGAAAAATTCGTTGGAACACACAACTTTTTTTCAAAAAGTGCAACATTTCGACAAAATAACAGGCGCTGTCCGGCCAAAGTCGGACAGCGCCCCACAGGTATGGAAAAATATAGGCTGTTCCTCGAATCGTCGGTGCCGCCCGTTATTTCTTCTCCAGGGTCTCCGCCGTCAGCGCGTCGATGTCCTTGAGGTCCACCTTCTTCGGCAGCAGCAACGACAGCAGCATGGACACCACGAACACGCCGGCCACCGGGTTGCCGGAGAAAATATCGCCGACGACCTGGGGCATGTGGGAGAAAAAGCCGTCCACCTGGGTCACACCGATGCCGATGGCAAAGGAGGCGGCGGCGATGAGGGTGTTGCGCTGGTCCAGGCCGCACTGGCCCAGCATGGTCACGCCGGAGACGATGATGGCGCCGAACATGATGACCGTGCAGCCACCCAAAACGCAGGAGGGCAGCGTGGAGAAAAAGGCGCCGATGGGCGGGAACAGTCCGGCGATGACCAGCGTCAGGGCGCCGAACATGATGGTGAAGCGGTTGACCACCTTCGTCATGGCCACCAGGCCCACGTTCTGGCTGAAGGACGTGATGGGCGTGCAGCCGAACAGGCCGCCGGAGACCGCGGAGATGAAACCGTCACAGCACAGGGAGCCGGACAATTCCTTTTCCGTGATGTCCCGGCCCAGACCGCCGGTACAGACGGCGGTGGTGTCGCCGATGGTCTCGGCGGCGGACACCAGGAACACCAGCGTTACGGAGATGATGGCGCCCAGCTGGAATTTCGGCGTGTAGTGCAGCAGCATGGGCAGCGAGATGATGCCCAGCTCCTCCACGGTGGAACCGATGGAGGAAAAGTCCACCATGCCGAAGCAGATGGCGGCAATGTAGCCCACCGCCAGGCCAAAAAGCACATAAAGCTGCTTCCAGAAGCCCTTGGCAAGGGCCTGGAACACCAGGCAGGCCGCCAGCGTAATGGTGCCCACCAGCAGGTTCGGCCAGCTGCCGAACTCATAGACGTCGGACGCGCCGTAGGAGTTGATGCCCACGCTCAGCAGAGAAAAGCCGATGGTGGTCACCACACAGGCGGAGACAATGGGCGCCACGAACCGCCGCCAGTATTTCACCGTCAGGCCCAACACGCCCTCGATGCAGCCGCCCACGATAATGGCGCCCACCATGAGACCATAGTCCCGGGCCGCCACCACCATCATGGCGGATACAAAGGTGAAGCTGACGCCCATGACCACCGGGAGTCCCGAGCCCACCTTCCAAATGGGATACAGCTGGATCAGCGTGCCGATACCGGCGATCATCATGGCGTTTTGGATCAGGCGCGCCGTTTCCACCGCCGTAAAGGGCACTCCGTTATACAGCGCCACGGAGGCCACCAGAATGATGGGAGCTACATTGGACACGAACATGGCCAGAACGTGCTGCAGGCCAAAGGGAATGGCTTTTCCGACGGGGACACGCCCCTCCAGCCGGTAGATGTTTTCGACACTTGCTTGTTCCCGAGACGTATGCTTCATATCTTCATACTTCCTTTCAAGTAATTGCCGGGGTTGGAGCTCCTTGGGTATTCTCAGACAGGAAAAGAACATTGGGGATGTCCGTGGACAGTTGCCTGTGTTCCATAATATAAAATATTCCGCCGCAATTTTCAATACTTTTTGTTAGGCTTGCTAAAAAATATTTTGAACTTGTGATTTTGGGGGGCGCCGCCATGAAAATATGCAATCAGGCGTTGGCAAATTTCATATATGATGCATAGTTATTCAAAATCAACGGCCGCGGCACACACAGCAGCCTGCATATGACAAAAATTCAGTATTTCCCAAAAACCGGGAACGGAACAGCAAAGGAGAAAACGCCATGGACGCCGTCAGCGACTGGGATTACAGTTTGGAGTTCCTCAGCGACGTCTCCATTTCCATGATGCACCTGTCCCGCCGGGCGGAGGAATTCGCCTGGTAGAACTCCCCCCAGTTCTCCTATATCGCCATCGACGACAACTTCTGCACCGGCAGCAGCATCATGCCCCAGAAGAAAAGCCCCGACATGGCGGAGTTGATCCGGGGCAAGGTAGGCCTTGTCTGCGGTGACCTCATGCAGCTGCTGACGGTCATGAAGGGCATTCCCTTCCGGGAAGCCCGCTCCATCGTGAGCCGCATGGTAAAAGCCCGCGAGGGCAAAGGCTGCGCTCTGGAGGACCTGACTCAGGCCATCGACAGCCGTGTCACCAAGGAATCTCCGGGCGACATCAGCATCCCCCTCCTGCGTGGACGCCCGGGTGTCCTTCGGCGGAACCGCCCCGTCGGAGATGCGCCGGCAGATTGCCGTGGGCCGGGCCTGGCTGGGCAGCCTGGCGGAGCAGTGCACGGCAGATATGGATACGGAAAAGAGGGCGGAGCAAATGGGAATTCCCATTCGCTCCGCCCTCTTTTTATTATTTTTGCAGAAGCCACGGTTCACAGGCCTAAGCGCTCAAACTGTTCGTCAGGCGCGTCGTGCTCCTCCATCAGTTGACGGAGCATGGCGGCATAGCGGCTCTCCAGGGCCTCGTCGTGGATGGGACGCTCCTGGGCATAGTCCGCCTGGTTGTCAAACAGCATATTGTCAGGGACAAAGGCGTTCCGCTCCCGGAAGGTCTGGGACTCGTTGTGCCAATCAATGCAGTCCGCGGGGATCTTGTATACGGGGAATGGCGTCCAGCGCAGATGTCCCAGGGTGATGCGGCTGTAATCCCCCGGGGCGATGCTCTCATAGCCGTAATATTGCAGCAGAGTGCTGGGCATGGAGGCATAGACATTCAGCGGCTGGTTATCCGGCCGGACCGCCCGGCGGAAATACGTGTATTTGCCGTCCGTCATGCTGACGGTCTTTCCGAACTGGCCAAAAATAATGGCGTCCCGGGTACGGTCCGTTTCGCCCCGCAGCAGGGGGAACAGGCTCCTGCCGTGGATGGGGTTGCGGCACACGGACAGGGGAATGCCATAGGTCTCCAGCAGCGTGGGGAACAAATCGATGTTCTGGGTCAGGCCGGACACCCGGGCGCTTTCCCGCTGGCCAGGCCGGTGGAACAGCAGGGGGATATGGTAGGTCTCATTGTAGTCCGGCATGTAATTTTTGGCGAAGTAGCCGTGCTCGCCCAGCATATAGCCGTGGTCCGTGGTGAAGATCACCTGGGTGTCCTCCCACATGCTATGGCGGTCCAGCACATCCAACAGCTTGCCCAGATAGTCATCCGTCATGGTCAGCAGCGCCTTGTACCGCCGCCGCAGGTGGGCCACCTCCTCCGGGGTGTACTGCTCCGTGGTGGTATATCTGGGCCAGATGAGCTCCGGCCCCGTATAGGTATCGCCGTACAGGTCCAGATACTTCCGCGGCACATCAAAGGGCTCATGGGGGTCAAAGCCCTCCACCCACAGCAGGAAATCATCCGCCTCCCGGTTTTCCTCCAGCCAGCCGGCGGCGTCGGTGAAAGTACGGGGCGTGGGAAAGTCGCCGGAGTCGTGGAAGTGGCTGCGGCTCTGGGCATAAGGCGTGGGAATGGTGAAGCGGGGCGCCGGTGCCGCCTTTGGAGGGATAAAGCCGGAAGGACCGGGATGGTGGTAATAAAGGTCGTTCTCCTGGCCCCGCTCCATGCGCCAGGCGGAAAAATGGTGCAGGTAATTCTCGCCGCCGGTCTCCAGATAGTGATAGTGGTCCGTGATCATGCAGCTGAACACGCCGTGGTCCTCCAGAATGCTCTGCACCGTGTGGTCAAAGGCCTCGATGCCGCCCCAGGGGCGCTCCAGAAAATTCAGGCGTCCGGTCATAATGTCCCGCCGGGCGGGCATACAGGGAGATGAGCCGCAGTAGTGGTTGTCAAAGATGGTGCTGCGGGCGGCCAGACGGTCAAGGTTGGGGGTGATGGCGGCCTCCTGCGCTCCGTAGCAGTTCAAAAAGCGGCGGTTGACGCTGTCCACCAGGATCAAAATCGTTTTCATAGCGGGCATTTTCTCCTTTCGAATACTATCATTTTCTATCGGAAATCACTTCTCCAGCGAGGTGCATTCGTATGCAATTTTTGAAAAACACAGTCCGGAGGGCGGCAGCCCACCCTCCGGCAGGGGGTCAAAACGTATCCCGGATGACCAGTTCCCCGTTGATGATGACCTTCCGTTCCTCCTGCAGCACGGATTCATCCCGCAGGGCCTCCGCCATCCAGTCGGCGCAGAGGCTGGATATCCGGTCATAATTGACGCTGATGGTACTCAGCCGGGGATAGAACCAGTCCGCCATCTCAATGTTGTCGTGGCCGATGATGGCCAGGTCCTCCGGGATGCGGACGCTGTGCTCATGCAGGGCCTTCATGACGCCCAGGGCCATGATGTCGTTGTGGACAAAGCAGGCGTTGGCCTCCCGGAAGGCGTCGATCTGCTGGGTGGCGATCTGGTAGCCGCTTTCAAAGTCGTATTTTCCGTAAAACATCCGCTCCGGGGAGATGGAGAGGCCGTGGGCCTCCAGGGCGGAGGCAAAGCCGGCGTGCTTGCGGGCCACATCCGCCCGGCCCTCAATGCCCAGCACCTCAATGAAGCGGTCATACCCCTTTTCCGCAAAGGCGTTCCCCACCAGCTGCCCGCTGCGGATGTGGTTGCTGGCGATCACAAAGGAATACGGCGCGCCGTCATCCGGGTCATAGACGAAAATGCAGGGCATCTTGTTCTGATACAGCAGCTCCAGCAGCCGGGGGTCCAGGGAGGTCCGGTTCACCACCAGGCCGTCCACCCGGCGGTTGCGGATGTACTGCTCAATATTGGACATTTCCCGGCTGTCGGAGGGGAAATGGTTGTCGAAAATGGGGATCAGGTCCAGCTCATACCGGTACAGCTGCTGGCGGATGCTGTAATACAAGGTGCTCTGGGCCACGTTTTTGGTGAAGCTCTCAAAGTTCTCGGAAAACACATAGCCCACGGCGCCGCTGCGGTTGGTCTTCAGGCCCCGGGCGGCGCTGTTGAAGGTGAAGCTGTACTGCTCCGCCAGGGCTTTCACCCGCTCACGGGTCTTTTCCGCCACCAGCGGACTGTCGTTGAGACACCTGGAGACCGTGGACTGGGAAACACCGGCCAGGGCGGCCAGTTCTTTGGATGTGATCATACGGCAGACAGCGCCTCCCTTCTAAATGGCATCGTATGCAGCGTCTCATTTCTCAGTGTCATCATACCATGTGTTTCCGGGGAGCACAAGAGAAAATCCCCCGCTTTTTTTGAATTTCAGCCTTTTATTTTTTCGTTTTTCCCGAAAAAAAACTGCCTCCCCCTTGTTTTTGAATTCGTATGCATTATAATAAAAGCATATCAGAAACGCCGCCCGGCTCAACACAACAGGAAAGGACAGATACCATGAAAGCGATCTTTATTCTGGCAGACAGCACCAACCGCCGATTCCTGAATCTATACGGCTCCAAATCCCCCGCTCTCACTCCCAACATCGACCGCATCGCCGCCAGAGGCTCCGTGTTTGAAAACCACTGGTGCGGCTCCGCCCCCTGTATGCCCGCCCGCCGGGACATCATGACCGGCCGCCTGAACTTTCTGGAAAAGCCCTGGGGCGGCATTGAGCCCTTTGACCAGACGCTGCCGGCCCTTCTGAAGACCCGCAACGTGTACACCCGGATGGTTACAGACCATTACCTCTATTTCCACGTGGGCGGCGAGAACTACTGGAATGACTTCACCTCCTGGGAAATGATCCGCGGCCAGGAGTTCGACTCCCTGAATATGCCCGCCGGCCCCAACGGCATTCTGGACTGCGCCCGCCCTGATGGCTATAAGGGCATCTATTCCCGGGAGCATGACGAAACCTACGGCGCCTTCCGCTCTGAGGAGGAGTACCCCAGCCCCATGACCATGAAAAACGCCGCCGCCTGGCTGGAGAAGAACGCCGACGCCGACAATTTCATGCTGTGGGTGGAGGGCTTTGACCCCCACGAGCCCTTTGACGTGCCCCAGAAATACATCGACCTCTACCGGGAGGAGGCCGGAGACACCTACGAGGGCCAGCCCTGCTACTGGCCGGAATACCGCAAGAACATCTTCACCGACGAGGAGACCCGCCACCTGAACGTCCGCTACAAGGCGCTGCTGACCATGACGGACCACTACATCGGCAAGATCCTGGACGTTCTGGACCGCCACGATATGTGGAAGGACACCATGGTGATCTTTACCACGGACCACGGCTACATGCTGGGCGAGCACGACTACATGGCCAAAAACTACATGCCCGCCTACAACGAGGTGTTTCACATCCCCCTGGTGGTATGGGACCCCCGTGTCCAGAAGCAGCCCGCCCGGGTGTCCGGCCTGACCCAGAATATCGACATGTTCCCCACGCTGCTGAGCTACTTCGGCGTGGACATGGGCCAGCTTCACTATCCCATTCACGGCAAGGACCTCTCTCCCATGCTGTCCGGCCAGCAGGCTTCCCTGCGGGACGGCGTCATCTACGGGTATTTTGGCAAGAGCGTCAACTACACGGACGGCAAGCGCACCTATTTCCGTGCCGCCGCCACGCCGGAGAACCGCCCTCTGAACGTGTACACCGCCATTCCCACCACGCTGCGCCAGTATTACGGCGTGGGCTGCATCGCGCCGGAGAACTACTGCAAGATCCGTCCGGGCGCCTCTCTGCCCTACACCAATTATCCGGTGTACAGCTTCCCGGCGGACATCATTGATTTCAAAAATCCCTCTCAGGAATACAGCAAGCGCGCTGAGCAGAACAGCGAGACCTGCCTGTTTGACCAGGAGACAGATTATGAGCAGGAGCACCCCCTCCAAGATCCGGCCCTGCTGGCAGAATACGAGGGCAGGCTGAAAGCCTGCATGGAGGCCCACCAGGCTCCCGCCGAGCAGTATGAGCGGCTGGGTCTGTAAAGGACTTTGCCCTTTCGGCCAACACATCAGAAAAGAAGGCTCCCGGATGACATTGTATTTCATTGCCTGTGTGCTGGGACAGTTTTTGCAGACGGCCGCGGGCTTCGGCTTCGGCATTTTGGTCATGGCTGTGGCCGGCATGTTTCTGCCGGTGACGGCGGTTGCCTCCGCCAACGGCATCTTGGGTCCCCTGACGAACCTGTTTTTCCTGTTCCGGTACTGGCGAAAACTGAACCTGCGGCTGATCTTCTGGCCCGCCCTCAGCGGGCTGGTGGCCGGCACCGTGGCCATCTACACCATTCAGTTCATTCCCCTGACCTTCCTGCGGGGACTGCTGGGCATCGCGCTGATGGGTTTGAGCCTGTATTTCATGCTGTTCCAGCAGCGGATCCACATTCTCCCCACCCCCCGCAACGGCATCATCGCCGGCGCCTGCGGCGGCCTTCTCTCCGGCTACTTCTCCACAGGCGGCCCTCCCCTGGTGCTGTACCTGCTGTCCGTGCAGGATGATAAGGAGACGTATATCGTCTGCGTCCAGACCCTTTACCTGATCCTCAGCATCGGCAACACCATCGGCCGGATCGCCTCCGGCTATGTCACCGCCGAGGTGCTGCAAATGAGCGCCATCGGCCTGGTGGGCGCGGGACTGGGGCTGTGGCTGGGGCTGAAGGTGGTAGACCGGCTGAACATCCAGCTGCTGCGTATCATCGCCTATATCCTCATCGGCCTCAGCGGATTGTGGATGATCCTCAATGCCTGGGTGTTTTGATGAAATATGAAGCAGGTCCCTGAAGCCATTTTGGCTTCAGGGACCTGCTTTTTTCCGCTATTTTGTGCCGCCGTAGGGAGAGCGTCTTCCCAAAATCAGCCGCACCGCCTGCTCCAGCTGGCGGCCTCTGGCGGTGAAAAACGCCCGGTAGGCCTCGCAGTAGAAATTCCGGTCCAGCCGCCCGTTCTCCAGGGCCAGCCGGTCCCGGCGGCAGCCATTGCGGCAGATGCCGTACAGGCTGCACTTCCGGCACTCCTCCGGCACCCGCAGGGAGGCCTGAATGAAGGCCTGTGCCACCTCTCCCTGCTGCATCTGAGCAAAGGACTGCTCTCCCACGGTGCCCATCCGCCACTGGTCCAGCACGTAGAAGTCGCAGGGATAGACGCCGCCGTCTCCCTCCACCACGAACTGAACGGAGCAGCAGCCGGTCATGCTGCACACCTCCGGCCGCTCGCCCAGCAGGATGCTCATCCAGTTATCCAGGTGGCGGATGCTGACGTAATCGCCCTTTTGCAGGTCATCAAACCACAGGTCAAACAGCCGGATCAAAAAATCGCCATATTCCCGGCAGGAGAGATGGTACTTCTCCCCGCCCCGCTGGCTGTCCAGCGGTTCCAGGCAGGGGATGAATTGCAGCCAGTGAAAGCCCTGCTTTTGATAAAAGTGATAGATCTGCCCGATGGACCGGGCATTTTTTCCCGTGACCACGCAGAGGATGTTGTATTCCACATGGTACCGGTCAAAGAGCTTCGCCGCGTGCATCACCCGGTTGAACGTGCCCTTTCCGGCCCGGTCCTTCCGGTTCAGATTGTGCAGCTCCGCCGGCCCGTCCAGGGAAAGGCCCACCAGAAAGTGGTTTTCCGCCAGGAACGCCGCCCACGCCTCGTCGATGCAGTAGCCATTCGTTTGGATGGCGTTGTGGATCCGCACGCCGGGTCTGGCGTATTTTTTTTGCAGCTCCACCACGCTCCGGTAAAATTCCAGTCCCGCCAGCGTGGGCTCCCCGCCCTGGAAGGCAAAGGAGCAGATGCCCTCGGCATATTCCATGGCGGCGGCAATGACCTGTTCCATCCGCTCCAGGGACAGCATTCCCTCAAAGGCGTGCTCCCGGTGCTCCGCCACATCCCGGTAAAAGCAGTAGGCACAGGCCATGTTGCAGGCCGAGGAGGCCGGTTTGATCAAAACGTTGACTGCGGGCATCTTTTTTCTCCCCTTCTTTCAAGCGGCACGGCGCCGCGGATTGCCAGCACCGCTATCATACCACCCGGCGGCAAAGGACACAACCTGTCCTTAAATAATATGCCGGTCCGCCGCGCAGGCGGTGGCCCAGGTCATCTGAGCCGCGGGATAGTGGTCCGTAATGTAGTCCGCCCTGCGGCGGGCTTCCTCCACCTGGCCGGCGTATGCCGGGTCACCGGCGAGATTCTTCGTTTCGCCGGGGTCTTGCTCCAGGTCGTAAAATTCCTCATAGGGCGCCTCGCCCAACGCATAGCCCAGATAGCGGATATACTTGGACCGCTCCGTCACGACGCTCCGCCAGGCATTGGACCGGCGGCCGCCGGCGCCCCGCTTGCGCAGGACCTCGGAAAAATCCGTGCCGTCGTGGCGTTCCTCGGAGTAATCGCTCTCGCTGTATGCAAAGTCCCGGTGCCGCTCTGCCTTCCCCTCCAGAACCGGCAGGAAGGAGCGGCAGGGAATGCGGTCATTGTAGGCGGGCCAAGGGCGGCTCAGAGCCGTTTGAGGCTCCAGTCCCGCATAATCCAGAATGGTGGCCGCGATGTCGTGGAGCTCCACCGGGCAGGTGCGCTTTCCCACCGGCACCGCTCCGGGCAACCACGCCGCCAGGGGCACATTCAAGGCCTGCCGCCAGGGCACACCCTTTTGGATCATGTAATGGTCCCCCAGCATGTCCCCGTGGTCGGAGACAAACAGGACCAGGGTGTCCTTCAGCAGGTCCCGGCGCTCCAGCAGCGCCAGGATCTCCCCGATCTGGTCATCGATGAGCCGGATCATGGCCTTGGCACTGCGGCGCTGGCGGTACAGGGCCTCCTTTTCCGCCTCCGTCAGCACCTGCCCCTCCGGCAGAAGGAAATCATCCCTCCGCTCCAGGGGGAACATATCCAGATACCGCTGAGGCGCGTCATAGGGCTTGTGGGGGCCGCAGAAGGAGACCTTCATGTAAAAGGGCTTGTCCGCCGGATGCTTTTCCAGCTGCTCCCGGGCCACACGGCCCGTCACCACGTCGATGTAATCCTCCTCGTCAAAGGGCCAGGGGAGTGCTTTGTCATAGTTGTGGTCCGCTGTGTCGCCGTTGATGCCGCCGCACTCCACGAAGAAGTCCCGCACGGCGGGCAGCATGCCCTTTTGGTTCAGGTAATCGCCGTAAAAGCAGTAATTGCCCACCACCTGCTGCTTGCCGGCGGTCTCCCACACGAAGTCATAGCCGAACGTTTTCTCACCCTCCACGCCGGCCACCGGGTCCATGCCGCAGCCCCGGGGCGTGGACCAAGGGTAGGTTTGCAGATAGTGGAACTTGCCGATGCCGTAAGTGGTGTATCCCGCCTTTTGCAGGGCCTGCATGAACGTCGGGATCTGGGGGAACAGGTCCCCGGCCATGGTGAGCGTCCCGATCTGGCGGGAGTAGCGGCCGGTGATGAGGGAGGTCCTGGCCGGCGTGCAGATGGGGTTGGTGGTCTGGCAGTTGGTGAAATGGGCATGGGCGGCAATACGGTCAATGTTGGGCGTCACCGCGCCGCAGCCGTTTTCCGCATATCCCACGTACTCCGCCCGCTGCTGGTCCGTCATAAACAGCAGGATATTCTTTGGCATACGATTCTTCCTTTCCTTGCCGCCCGCGGAGCGCAGGCGCTCCACAGGGGCATTCATCTGTTCTTTGAAAGAGGACCGGCCGCCTGACGGGCAGGCGGCCGGTCTCATTTTACCACCACTTGATCAAATCTGTTACTTGATTCCGCAGGTCCACAAATTCCTGGGACATAACATCCCGCGGCAGGGGAAGCGGATTGTGCAGGACCGTCTTGACAGAGGTAGGCTTGTTGGTCAGAACCATGATGTTCTGGCTGAGGTAGACCGCCTCTTCGATGTTGTGGGTGATGAACAGCACAGTGGTGCCGGTCTTTTTCCACAGCTTCAAAAGCTCGTCCTCCAGTTTGAAGCGCAGGTCGATGTCCAGCTGTCCGTAAGGCTCGTCCATCAGCAGCAGCTCCGGCTTCGTGGCGAAGGCCCGGGCAATGGCTACACGCTGCAGCATACTGATGGAAAGCTGGCTGGGATAATAGCTGCGGAACTTCGTCAGGCCCACGATATCCAGCATCTCCTCCACACTGGCATCCGCCTCCTCCTTGGGGACCCGCTTAATCTCCAGGCCGAAGCGGACATTCTGCTCCACGGTCAGCCACGGGAAGGAGGAATACTCCTGGAAAATATAGGAGATGTTCTGCTTTTTGGGGTCCACCGGGATGCCGTTGACCAAAATCTCGCCCGCGGTGGGCTCATACAGCCGGGTCAGACTGTTGAGGAACGTGGTCTTGCCGCAGCCGGTGGGGCCCACGATGCAGAGGAACTCGCCCTCCTGCACCTCGAAATTCAGGTCGTCCAGCACCAGAAGATCGCCGAATTTTTTGGTCAGGTGATTCACCACGACCTTGGGTTCTTTTTTCTCCATGTCAGCCGGCCTCCTCACAGGGTATGGTCCACGACCGCGTCGATCTCACGGCGCAGCCGCAGGAATTCCGGGTCCGTGTAGTTCCGGGGGCGGGGAAGATTGATCTCATACTCCGCCTTGACCCCGGTGGGACAGTTCCGCAGGACCAGAATCCGGTCCGCCAGGTAGACAGCCTCCTCGATGTTGTTGGTCACGAAAATGACCGTGCGCTTTTCTGCCTGCCAGATGCGGGTCAGCTCGTCCTGCATCAGGTAGCGAGTCTGGGCGTCCAGGTGTCCGAAGGGCTCGTCCAGCAGCATGACCAGAGGCTCGTTGCAGTAGGCCCGGGCAATGCCCACCCGCTGCTGCATGCCGCCGGAGAGCTTCACCGGGAAGGAGTTTTCAAAGCCTTGCAGGCCCACCAGGTCGATGTACTTCTGGGCCCGGCGGCTGCGCTCCTCTTTCTTCACGCCCTGCATCTTGGGGCCGTACTCCACGTTGCCCATGACGGTCAGCCAGGGGAACAGGGCGGTGTTCTGGAACACCATGCCCCGCTCGGGGCCAGGGCGGTCCACAGGTTTTCCGTCGCAGATGATCTCTCCGGCCGTGGGCATTTCAAAGCCGGCGATCATGTTCAAAATCGTGCTTTTGCCGCACTGGCCGGGGCCGAACAGCACCAAAAATTCGTTTTCGCGGACCTGGATGTTCAGGTCGCCCACGACTTTATACATACCCTCCTCGGGCTTGTCGAACTCCTTGTCCACATGGCGGAATTCGATCAATACATTCTTATTTTCACTCATTTGCCTCTCACCGTCCATGCACACAGTTTACTCTCCAGCACCCGCATCAGCGTGGTGATCAGCAGGCCCGTCAGGGCGATGGCCACAATGCCGATCATGATCTGGGTCATGTTGCCCACGTCCTGTCCGCGGACGATCAGCCAGCCCACGCCCTCGGAGGAGCGGATCATCTCCGCCGCCACGATGGTGGCCCAGGCGGAGCCCAGCGCCACCTGCAAGCCGGAGAAGATGTAGGGGACCGTTGTGGGCAGCACAATGGTCAAAAACAGCTGCCGGTCATTGGCGCCCAGCATTTTCGAGGCGCGGACCAACGTCTCGTCCACGGAGTGGACGCCGTTGTAGGTGGTCAGTGCGATGGTAAAGAAGCAGGCCAGGAAGATCAGGAAATACTTGGACCCCTCGTCAAAGCCGAACCAGATAATGGACAGGGGGATCCACGCGATGGGAGGGATGGGGCGGAGCATCTGGATATAGGGCATGAAGATGGCATCCGCCACCTTGTACCAGCCCATGAGCACGCCCACCAGCACGCCGAAAAAGCCGCCGAACACATAGGGGATCAGCATACGGCGCAGGCTGATGAGGATGTGCACCGTCATGGTCTTCGTGCCGATGGGCTCGATGAACGCCTTGAAAAAGCCGCCAAATACCGTGACAGGGTCCGGCATGACCTTTCCCAAGGAGGTCAGCTTCGTGGCCGCGTACCAGATGCAAAGGAAGATAAAAATACCCACAGCGCCCAGGATCAGGTGCTTGTTTTTCTCATAAGCTCTCATCTGAGTCTGCCTCCCTTGACCACCTTATCTCCGATCTTGCGAATGATGGAGGACAGGATCGCGCCGGTGATGGCGATGACCACCATGCCGACAATGACGATATCCAGGCGGAAGATGCCGCGGGCCTGCTGGATCATGAAGCCCAGGCCGCGGGTGGAGGCCAGCAGCTCAGCGGCCACCAGCGTGGTCCAGGCGGAGCCCAGAGCCACATCCAGGCCGGTGAAGATCATGGGCAGCGCCGACGGAATGGCCACCTTCGTCAAAAGGTCCCAGTTGCTGGCGCCGAAGGTCTGACCCACCCACAGGTGGACCGTCTTCGTCTGCTTGATGCCCGAATAGCTGTTGATGACCATGGCCACCATGGCGGAAATGAAGATGACCAGAGCCTTGGACATATAGCCGATGCCCACCAGCGTGACCATAACGGAGGTCCACGCCACGCCGGGGATGGTACGCACCAGGTCAAACACCGGACGCACCAGCATGTCGATCTTGTCGTTCCAGGCCATGAAAATGCCCAGGGGGATGCCCACCAGGGCGCCGATGAGATAGCCGCCCAGAGCAACCTTCAGGCTGGCTACCAGATGCTGCAGCAGCGTTGCACCGTCAGGCTTTGTCTCCACCCATTTTTTCAAAAATGTCTGGCAGACCTTCACCGGAGACGGCAGCACGTTGGAGCGGAACAGCCCCAGGCCGTCTGTGACCAGCCACCACACAAAAATACCCACACAGACGGAAAGCACGCTGATGAGCAGGTACTTATCCATCCGAACGCCTTGCTTTTTCTTCACAGGAGTGTCTCCCTTCTCAACTCGCTCAGAAAAAATTTTGATTGAAAAAGGGGGCCATGGAGCATGGCCCCCCTCTCAGGAACGGTCTCTTTACTTAGCCCAGGGTCGCACCCTTGACATCATAGCCAAAGGCATCCCGCATGGGGGCGGGGTTGATGGCCTCTTCAATGATGGCCACCTGGTCCTCCTCGATGGTGCCGATGGAGGCGAAGAACTCACCCACCTGCAGGGTGCCGGAGCCCAGATAGAAATCGTCAGCGGCCAGGTCTTCCGCGGTCAGGAAGGGACGGATCTCCGTCTCATAGGCCACATCCTCGGGAGTGGCGGGCTTGCCGTTGTCGGAGTAGTACTTGTAAGCAAATTCGTTGCGCAGCTCGGGGTCCTGCAGCTCCTCGGCGGCCTTGTACATGGCCCGCAGGAACAGAACCACATCGTCATAGCGCTCTTCCAGGATGTCCTTGCGGACCAGGAAGCCGTTGTTGAAGTTAGTACCCGTGGCGTCCATGCAGTCAGCCACCTTAACGAAGCCAGCCTGCTCCATCATGTTGGCATAGTCCACGTCCGTCGCCACGAAGACATCGCCCTCGCCGGTCAGAACCGCCTGTGCCGCGGCGGCGCGGTCCATGTTCAGGTACTCATAGTCGGCGCCGGCTTCCAGGCCGAACTGGCTGAAGTAGGAAGCAGCCGCCCACTGCTCCATGGTGGAGGTGGGGCCCAGGACCCGCAGGCCCTTCAGGCTCTCCGCGCTGCCGTACATGTCGGGCTTGCCCTCGATCTCGCCCTTGTAGTTCAGGGCGTCGCAATCGGGGCGCATGTAAATAGCCAGTGTGGAGGAACCGCTGTCGGACTCGCCGATCCAGTCACACAGGCCGGAGGCCATGGAGTACACGGAGGCCAGGCCGTTGGAGGCCAGGTCCAGCTGCTCGGCCGCCAGGCCTTCGTTTTCGGGAGAGCCGTTGGGGAACATGATGAGGTTGACATCCAGGCCCAGCTCCTCGTAGTAGCCATGCTCATAGGCATAGACCGTGGGGATGGAGATGATGTTGGACTGAACGCCCACGTTCAGGGTCTCACCGCTGGCGGTAAAGGTCCGCTCCCCGGAGGACTCGCTGCTTTCCGCCGGAGCCTCGGTTTTCTCAGAGGTCGAGCTTTTGCCGGAACCTCCGCAAGCGGCCAGGGTCAGCAGCATCAGGACTGCAAGGGACATTGCAAAGAGTTTGCCAAAACTTTTTTTCATGGGTCTGCTCCTCCTTCTTTCTTGGTTTTCTACATTCTATCCAAATCTCTTTGAAACGTCTTGCAGAAAATTGATGTATTTTTTCGTTTTCTTGACCTGTGCGTAAATTTACGAAAAATCTTTGGGTTTTTTTGGACGCAGGTCCGAGGGAGAACAGCCGAATTCTTTGCGAAAGATCGTGGAAAAGTAGCTGACATTGGGGATGCCCACCTGCGACGCTACCTCTGAGATCCGCAGCCCGGTGGTCTCCAGCAGCTCCTTCGCCCGTTTCAGGCGGTGGGCCGTCAAATATTCAGAAAAGGTCATGCCCACCTCCTGCTTGAAGCGGCGGGACAGATATTCCCGGTTCAAAAACACGTGGTCCGCCACCATGTTCAGCGTCAGGTCCTCGGCATAGTGCTGCTCCATAAATGCCAGCGCGCCGCTGATGGCGGCGGAATAGGCACCGCTCTGGCGCTCCATGGCCTCCACCAGCAGAGCGCCGCCCGCCTCCAGTGCCGGAAAATCCTCCGCCTGGGACAGCCGCCGCTCACAGGTGTCCAGCTCCGCCGGGCAGTGCGCTTTCAACACGGCGCACACCTGCTGGATGGTCCGCTTCAGTGTGACGGAATCGGCATGCTGGCGCTTGGCATATTCCAGCGCCTCCAGCAGCGCCGAACGGGCCGCCTCCCAATTGCCCTCCTCGATGCGGATGGCCGTCTGCGTCATCAGCTTCTGCAAATGGGCGGTCCGCTCCGCATAGGGTACTTCGCTGCTCCCTTTTTCCAGGTAAAAGGCATCGTTGTGGGCTTCCAACGCCTCCGTGATGGCCTCGCCCAGGCGGGCCATTCTGAAAAACATCCGGCTGTGGCCCAGGTGTCCCGTCATCTTTTTCCGGACGTTCTGGAAGTACCGGTCCAGCTCCGTATACAGCGCGTCAAAGGTGTCCCACTGCTGTCCGGTCCTGCGGATATTCAGCAGCAGGACCGTCAGGTCATCATTATAGGCATAGACCACCGGGTTTTCATAATCCGCCTCCGTTGCCGCCAGGACCGCTTCCAGGTTGCCGCTGATATTTTGAAAGCACAGGGCGATAAAGCCGTCGCTCCGCAGAAAGATGTTGTTTTTCCGCAGGTTCTCCTCCGTGATGACATAAATGCCGCCGCTGTCGGACATCAGCTTTTTTAGATAGTCATTTTGCTTCAGAAGGCCGGTCTGCCGGGCCAGGCCGCTCCGCTTGCGGCTGCTGCGCAGCTCCTCCAGCACTTTTTTCATGTATTCCGGCGTCAGCTCGGATTTCAAAATATAGTTGTCCGCCTTGTTCTGGATGGCCTGCCGGGCATACTCAAACTCGTCATGGCAGGTCAGCATGACCACCATGGTGGAGGGATACTCGGTCTTAATGGTCCGCAAAAGCTCCAGGCCGTCCATCTTCGGCATGGTGATGTCTACAAACGCCAGGTCCACCGGCGTTTCCCGCAAAATCCGCAGCGCCTTTTCTCCGGAAGTCGCCGTCCCCACGATCTGGACGTTGCTGTCCGTGTCCCGGATGCATTGGACCACATACTGATTGATGAGCGCCTCGTCGTCAACCACCAAGATCTTCATACTTTTCCTCCTTTGGAATGTCATTGCGCACAATGCGCTGGGCCGCCAGGTTCATCAGCGGATGGTCATAGCCATCGATTCGAAGGATCACCTTTGTAAATTGCTGATAGATGCTCTGCACGATGACATTGGAGCTGCCGCCGTACACGATCCCCAGCCGCTTTTTGACGTTTTGGATGCCGACGCCGTGATGATTGCCCACAGACGCGTACTGGTCGGTGGAGATCTCCTGCAGCCGGGCGGGAGACACGCCTTCGCCGTTGTCCTCCACCGTGATCTCCAGCACTTTTCCATCCACCGCCGCCGTGATGGAGATCCGGCAATCGCTCTCCCGGTCCGCAAAACCATGGAAAAAGGAATTTCCCACAATGGGCTGAAGGATCATGCGGGGGACCGGGATATCCAGCAGCCTTTCCGGGATGTTGTGTACAAAGGCCACATCCTTCACGGTCCTGCAATTCATGATGGATACGAAATTGTCCAGCAGGTGGATCTCCTCCCGCAGCGGCACCATGGGGATCTCCGTGCTGGTGGGGATATAGATGAGCTCCACAAATTCGCTCATCATATTGCTGGCCTCCTGAAGCCGCCCCATGGCCATGAGGCTCTTGATGGCAATGAGGGTGTTGTGCATGAAATGGGGGCTCAGCTGGGTCTGCAAAAAGTCATATTCCGACCGCAGCTTTTCCGCCTCGCGGTTTTGGATGTCCACAATCAGCTTTTGCAGCTCCACCACCATGTGGTTGAAAACCGACCCAAGGACCGTTACCTCCTGATAGCGGGACTGTACCGGCACGACCTTCAGTTCCTCCGGGTCCATACGGCCGATGCTCTCCGTAAAGACCGTCAGGTCCCGCAGGGCGCGCTGCACCTGCACATACGACGCCAGAATGACGAGAACGCCAGTGGCGATCACCGTCAAAATGCACGCCGCCAGCACATGTACCACGCTGGTCAGCAGGTTGGAGATGTTCTGCTCCTCCACGAACGTCCAGCCGCTTTCAGGGTCGTGATAGTTGGATACCATATAGCTCTCGTTGTTTTTTGAGAGGATGCGGGAGCCGTTATACCCATACTTTTCCGAAAAGGTGCTCATATTGGCCAGCCAGGTGCCCACCATATGAGACTTGGAATGGCAGACCACGATGCCGTTTTGGTCCAGAATGTAGACCTTGTCGCTCTCGCCCACCAGCTTTTGCAGCGCCCGGAACTGGGCCTCCTGGGATGTGTTGATGACGATGACCGCGGCCGACTTCCCATCCTGGTCATACACCGTCCGACCGTAGGAGAGGTAGTAGCTGCTGATATCCTCCACATCCACGAACCGCAGGTTCCAGCTCTCCGCCGTTTCGCCGCTGTAATGCTTGATGTACCAATAGGAGTTCAGCAGATTTCGGATGCTCTCATCCGTTTCGTTGTCCGTCATGTAGACCTTCCGGGCGTTGATGACCACGTCGATAGTGGCGTCGATGCCCACCTTGTCCAGGAGCTTCTGCATCTCGTCCAGGCTCTTTTGCAGGGTCTCCTCGTCCACCTCGCCGTCCACCAGCTGGGGATACAGCTCCTCATAGATCATATCCATGACGTTTTCCATGGAATGGCGGTTGCTGCTGCTGACGTCACTGATCTGCTCCAGCACCTCCACACGGGCCTGTCCCTTTTCCATCAGGACAAAACGCACCGTGAAATAGATCACCGCGGCGGTGGCCATCGCCAGCACGCACGCAATGCTCAGCATGACCGTTCGGAACACCACCCGGAAGATCCTCCGCGGTTTTTTCCGCCTTTCTTTGCACATACAAGCCATCGTTTCCTCCACTCCCGTGCGACGCTCCGCACGCGGTCCTTGTTCATGTCGAAAAAAGTATATCAGAGAATGCGGCGAAAAACTATCTTTTTCACCGCTGGCCCCTTTCGGTTGACAAGCCGGACCGCGAAATGCTACTCTGGATGCAGCCCCGCTCCGTCAAAGGAAGCGGGAGATCAAACAGAAATGATGTGAATGACCTTGCGGGCGATCTTACTGCTGTTCGACTCTTTGAACCGTCACTGTCTCTCCCCCTATGGCTGCGATTGGACCATCACGCCCAATTTTCAGCGTCTTGCCCGGCACACGGTCCGCTTTGACCGCTGCTACGCCGGCTCCCTTCCCTGTATGCCGGCCCGCCGGGAACTGCATACCGGACGGTACAACTTCCTCCACCGGAGTTGGGGTCCCATTGAGCCCTACGACGATTCCATGCCCCAGATCCTGAAGCAGCACGGCGTCTACACCCACCTCATATCCGACCACCAGCACTACTGGGAGGACGGCGGCGCCACTTACCACACCCGCTACAACTCCTGGGAGTGCGTGCGCGGCCAGGAGGGCGACCCCTGGAAAGCCCAGGTGGAGGACCCGGTCATCCCGCCGCATCTGGGCCAGGCCAGCCGCCAGGACACCATCAACCGCGCCTATTTTACCTGCGAGGAGCAGCAGCCCTTGGCCCAGGTGTTCCAGTTGGCGCAGGATTTTCTGGAGGTCAACCGCAATGCGGACAACTGGCTGCTCCATGTGGAGCCCTTTGACCCCCATGAGCCGTTTTTCACCCAGGAGCACTACCAGGCGCTGTACCCCGACGACTACGACGGCCCCCGGTTCGACTGGCCGGACTACGCCAGGGTCACGGAGTCTCTCAGCGCCCAGCGGCACTGCCGCAACCAATACGGCGCATTGCTCTCCATGTGCGACACCTATCTGGGCCGCCTGCTGGACACCATGGACCGCTATGATTTGTGGAAGGACACGATGCTGATCGTTGCCACGGACCACGGCTTTTTGCTGGGGGAGCACGACTGGTGGGCGAAAAACCGCTCTCCCTTCTACGAGGAGCTGGTCCACACGCCGCTGTTCATCTGGGACCCCCGGGAAAAGGCCGCGGATGCGGCCCGGAGCGCCCTGGTCCAGACCATCGACCTGGCCCCCACGCTGCTGCGCTTTTTTAATGTGGACCCCACCCCGGATATGCAGGGGCACGACCTGCGCCCGGTGCTCCGGTCCGACACGCCTGTCCGGGAGAGCTGCCTGTTCGGAATGCACGGTTCCCATGTCTGTGTCACAGACGGGCGCTATGTCTATATGCGCGCCGACCGCCCCGGCGGGGCGCTGTATGATTATACACTTCTCCCCCTCCACCAGCGGGCCATGTACGCGCCGGAGGAGCTGCGCCATCTGGAGCTGGCGCCTCCCTTCTCCTTCACCAAGGGCTGTTCCCTGCTGAAGGTCCCCATGCCCAGGGACTTCTACCCCTTCATGTCCTGCGTGGAGGAGGAGCGGTGGGACCTGCTCTTTGATCTGGACAAGGACCCCCACCAGGTGCATCCCCTCCAGGACCGGCAGCAGGAATGCCGCCTGATGGGAGAAATGGTGCGGCTGATGCGGGAAAATGACGCCCCCGCGGAGCAATTTGCCCGCCTGGGGCTGGAAACAGCGGCTTTTGCCGCGGAGCAGTGACCACCCTTCAGAAAACCGAAAAACAGGCGGAACCAACACCCATGGATGCTGGTTCCGCCTGTTTGCTTGTATGTTCCCCCTGTTACGTATCCACGCTGAAGGTCTTTAGATTTTCCACAAATTCCGCTGCCAGGGGGCTGAGAACATGGGCCTTCCGGCAGATCCAACCGATGGAAATGGGCTGGTCAAAGCCTTCAATGGGCCGCTTTTCGATGCCCAGGGCCTTGTTTCCCTCTGATATGACGCCCATGCCGAAATCATAGCCGTTGCAGGCGGTCATCACCTGGAGGCTCTGGTAAAGGTCACTGATGATGTTTACCTTTTTGGGATAAAAGTCCGCTGCCAGAAATTCCTCGTGCAGGATGGAGGGCGCGTCCGCGTCCAGGTCATACATGATGCAGGGATAAGGCTGCAAGTCTTCAAAGGTAACGGAGGTCTTGGCCGCCAGCGGGTGGTTTTTGTGGATGAACACGGAGGGGACGCTGGTGATGAGTTCATGAAATTCCAGACCGCTCTCCTCAAACATTCGGTTCATGAATTTCCGGTTGTGTTCGCCCACGAACAACACGCCCAGTTCACTTTCGCCGTCCGCCACCTGCTGGATGACCTCGGGGTTTTGTCCGATGAGCAGCTTATAGGTGTAGGAGTCCATGGTGGACTTTTTTTGCAGCATGGTCAGCGCGTCGATCACAAAGCAGTAATGCTGGCTGCTGACGTTCAGCTCCTCATGGGTGTCGCGGATCTCCTGCTTGAAATGCTGCGTGATCTGGTCCGCGTCCTTGATGAGACGATTGCCCATCCTGACCAGCTCCTCTCCCTCCGCCGTCAGGGTGATACCGGCGCTGGAACGGACAAAGATGGTAATCCCCAGTTCCTCCTCCACCGCGCGGACCATTTTGCTGATGCCGGGCTGCGTGACATACAGCGTTTGCGCGGCCTTGCTGAAGGAGCCGCATTTTGCGATCATGGCAATGTATTTCAGCTGCAGGAGCGTCATGGCGTTTCCTTCCTTTCGTTGGTGCTGCGGTCTTTTCTCCATTATAGCGTATTTTTGCCAAAAATCATTCTATTTTAGTAGGAAATTCAAGTTTCTTTCCACACCGCTCGCCCATAATTGAAAGTTATGCCAGGCGAAAACAATTGGTTATTGGACAAAACGCGACTGTTTGCGTAAACTAAACACAGTAAACCTATAGGAATTGCACGATTTTGTGAAAACAAATCTTGGAGGGGAAACTTATGAAAAAGCAGATCAAGGCAACCGATATTCTGTTTATCGGTCTGGCATTTTTCGCGACCTACTTTGGCGCCGGCAACCTGATTTTCCCGCCGATGTTGGGCCTCAAGAGCGGCTCCAACTGGACCGCAGGCATGATCGGTATGCTTGCCTCCGGCGTGGGCCTGCCCATCCTGGCCATCCTCATTCTGGGCAAGTGCGGCTCCGTGCAGAAGATCTCCGAGCATGTGCACAAAAAATTCTACACCGTCTTTATCGGCATGATCATGATCCTCTGCTGCTGCGTCTCCATCCCCAGAACGGCCGCCGTGGGCATTGAGATGGGCTTGCAAGGCGTCTGGGGCGGCGCTCCCTATCTGGTCTCCGTGATCATTTATTTTCTGATTGCCTTCTTCTTCGCCAAGGACCGGGGTTCCGCTCTGGACAAGGTGGGCAAGATCCTGACCCCCGTCATGACGGTCATCCTTTTGATCCTGGTCATCAAGGGCGCCATCAGTCCCATCGGCACGCCTGCCAAGCCCACGGTGGACAATGCGTTTTTGAACAGCTTCCTGGGCGGTTACAGCACCGGCGACGTACTGGTGTCCTTCCTGATGGCCACGGTGTTCTTCGGCACCATCCGGAACAAGGGCTATGAGGGTGAGCAGCTGAAAAAGGTGAATCTGGGCGCCGGCCTGGTGGCCGCGGCCTGCCTGGCCATCATCTATGGCGGTCTTCTCTTCATGGGTGCCTGTGTCAGCGGTGAGTTCTCCTCTGACATCGGCAATGCCGAGCTGCTGCTGACCGTCATCCGCCGCAGCGGCGGACAGATCGCCATCTACGGCCTGTGCCTCTCCGTCATTCTGGCCTGCCTGACCACGGCCATCGGCCAGATCACCGCCGTGGCGGACTTCTTTGAAACCGAGACTCACGGCAAGCTGCCCTACAAGATCCTGGTCATCATCGTCCCCGTGGTCACCACCGTTGTCGCCAGCTTCGGCCTGGACACCATCGTGAGCCTCACCTCCCCCTGGTTCTCCTTTACATACCCCATCGCCCTGGTGCTGATGCTGCTGGGCATTTTTGAAAAGTTCATCCCCAACGACGGCGGCTTCAAGGGCGCCACGTACTTTACCGTGGTGTACGCCTTCCTGGACCTGCCAGCGGAGTACGGCGTGCACATCGGCTTCCTGGATAAGCTGCTGGGCCTGATCCCCCTGTATAACTACGGCTTTGGCTGGGTGGCGCCCGCCGTGGCTGGCTTCATCATCGGCCTGGTCGTCTATCCCCAGTTGAGCAAAAAAGCGCAGTAACTTGGTTAAAAACTTTCAATTGATTTTCACATACATGGAGGAGTTTTCATGTCGATCCAAAAGAGTGATACGACCAAATATATTCACACCGGCAACGGTGAGCTCTGCTATGAGCTGAACAAGGCCCTGACAGTACCGGAAACGTTCCCCATCTACCTGTCCTCCGCTTACATTTTCGACTCCATTGCGCCTATCGACAAAATCTGCGATGAGGGTGCCCCGGGCTACGCCTATTTCCGCCTGGGCAACCCCAACGCCGACGCGGTATCCAGTATCCTGGCGGAGGGCGACGGCGCCGAAAAGGGCCTGGTGTTCGCCTCCGGCATGGCGGCCATCACCACCTCCATTCTGGCCGTGGTGAAGCCCGGCGACCACATCGTGGCCTCTCCCATCATTTACGGCGAGGCGTTCTATTTCCTGAAGTACGAGCTGAAGCGCTGGGGCGTGGAGACCACGTTCATCGACTTCAACACCCAGGATGTGGCGGACTACATGCAGCCCAACACGACACTGGTCTACGGCGAGACCATCGCCAACCCCCTGATGTCCGTGCCCGATATCCAGCACCTGGCGGATGTGGCCCACGCCCACGGCGCCAAGCTGTTCATTGACAACACCTTTGCCACCTCCATCATCGCAAAGCCCATGAAGTACGGCGCGGACCTGGTCCTGTACAGCGCCACCAAGTACCTGGGCGGCCATGACGACCTGGTAGGCGGCGCGGCGCTGGGTTCCCAGGAGCTCATCAAGAAGATCAGCTTCTACCTGGGGCTGTACGGCTCCAACCTGGGGGCCACAGAGTCCTGGCTGCTGGCCCGCAGCCTGCGGACGCTGCCGCTGCGTGTGAAGAAGATGTCCGAAAACGCGCTGGCCCTGGCCAAGTTCTTCGAGTCCCACCCCAAGGTGGAGAAGGTATATTACCCCGGTCTGGAGTCCTCTCCCAGCAAGGCGCTGGCGGACCGGCAATTCGAGGGCAACGGCTACGGCGGCATGCTGTGTGTCAACTTCAAGGGCGGCATGGCGGAGATCAACAAGCTCATCCAGAGCCTGCAAATCGTGCGCTTCGTGCCCACGCTGGCGGGCGTCGGCACCACGCTGACCTATCCGCCCAAGGCCTCCCACCGGGACCTGAACCCGGAAGAGCTGGCCGCCATCGGCATCACCATGGGCCAGATCCGGCTCTCCTCTGGTCTGGAGGACACGGCGGACCTGCTGAATGACTTTGATCAGGCCTTGGCCAAGCTATAATCGTTTAAGACCCCCGGCATACCGGGTGGAAAAACAGGAGGTATATGACAATGAGCCAGATGAAACTGAAGCACCCGGAATTCGACCCCAGCAGCGTGAAGTTCGATACCGTGGAAGTGCACGGCGGTGAGCCGCGGGATATGTACGGCGCCCTGATCCCCCCCATTTACCAGACATCCACCTTCTATTTCGATTCCACGGACGACGCTGTGGAGGCCTGCGCTGACTACGCGGAGAGCTTTGCGTACAGCCGCATCACCAACCCCTCTCAGGATTATCTGGAGCAGAAGCTGGCCGCGCTGGAACACGGCAAGGGCGCCGTGGCCTATGCCTCTGGCATGGGTGCTGTGTCCGGTGCCCTGTTCGCCCTTTTGAAAAGCGGCGACCACGCCATCTTCACAAAGGCCAAGTACTCCGGCACCGAGGACATCACCACCGACTGGCTGCCCCGCTTCGGTATTTCCTATGACACCTTTGACGCCGCGGACCTGAGCCAGATCGAGCCGCTGATCAAGCCCAATACCAAGCTCATCTACATTGAAACGCCCGCCAACCCCACCATGGTCCTGGTGGACATCCAGGGTGTCGTGGACATTGCGAAAAAGCACGGACTGAAGGTCTTCGTGGACAACACCTTCGCCTCCCCCTACAACACGAATCCCCTGGACTTCGGCGCGGATGTGGTCATCCACAGCCTGACCAAGTACATCGGCGGCCACGGCGACCTGCTGGGCGGCGCGGTGATTTCCAATGACACGGAGTTCCTCCGCCAGTGCCGGCTGGGCACCCTGATGCACTTCGGCTCCGTCATCGCGCCTTTTACCGCCTTCCTGGCCAGCCGCGGTCTGAAGACCCTGGGCGTCAGAATGCGGCAGTACAACGCCAACGCCCTGAAGATCGCCCGGTGGCTGGAGAACAACCCCAAGATCGAGACCGTCCGCTATCCCATGCTGGAGTCCAATCCCCAGTACGAGATCGCAAAGCGCCAGATGCGGGGCGGCAGCGGCATGATTAGCTTTGATGTGGCCGGCGGTCTGGAAGCGGGCAAGAAGTTCATCAACAGTCTGAAGCTCTGCACCCTGGCGGTCTCTCTGGGCGACACGGAGACCCTGGTGGAGCAGGCCGCCGCCATGACCCACACCATGATCCCCAAGGAGACCCGGGAGGCAGCCGGCATCACCGACGGCATGATCCGCATGTCCGTTGGCCTGGAGGACCCGGACGATATCATCGCCGACCTCAAGCAGGCCCTGGGGGACTGACCTGTTTCAAAGTCCGAACTGCTTTTCTCAGTATAAAAAGGAGCCTGGCCTATAGGTCAGGCTCCTTTTTCATTTCCGTAAAAGCAAATAGCACTGGTATTCCGTCGTGGTGGGAACGTCTGTCAGCTCCGGCACCAGCACGCCGTCCTCTAGGTCGTCCGTCACCATGGCGTCCACCCGGTCCTCCACGGTGGGCACATAGATCCGGTCCAGCCGGGCCATCAGCGTGTTCCACAAATCGATGCCCGCGGTCTCGTCCACGCCCTCATTACCCAGCACGGTCTCCGAAAGCTCCAGGGACAGTTTCACATCCCGGTCGCCCAAAGCCTCCTTCACCGCCGCCAGCAGATTCGCGATCTGCTCTGTATTGTAGGCGGCCTGGGTCTCGTAGTTGGCATCAAAGCCGTAGGCGATCTTATCCAGCTTGCCCACGGTGGGATACGTCAGGTCCGTCAGCAGAATCTCGTCAAAGCCCAGGTCGGCACAGGCGCACACCAGGCGACAGAGATAATCCTTCGTGGCCTGTTTGGATGGGTCCAGCCAGTTTTCGTTGTTCCCGTCGTAGAAAATATAGCCGCCGGTATTCTTCAGACCCATGGTCTCCACATTGCCCCGGGCAACGCCGCCGTCCCGCAGGCAGGAGATCCGGGCCACAGCGTACCATTCGCCCTCCAGCAAAGACGGCAGCACCTCCGCCGCTTTGGACGCCGTACCGGCCACCGACGCGCCGCTGACCACCGCGGCGTTTGCAAAGGGATAGCGCAGTTGGCCGCCGGAGACCTTCATGGTGACACAGTAGGCGTTTTGCCCACTGGCGGCCGCCAACTCCGCCGTCCAGTCCGCCGGGTCATCTCCCAACTCCACCGCCTGAAGAAGGGACTTCTTTTCCTGCTCCTGAATAGTGATGTTCACCGGCTCCTCTTCCTCCGGCGGCTGGAACTCCTCTGTCTTTTCCGGAAGTACCAGTTTCGGCGTCCCCGTCTCATCATAGACGATGTATTTTTGCATCATCATAAAGCCGGCGGATGCCAGGATGACCAGCACCAGGAGCACCGCCAGCACGAGTTTCCCCTTGGAATTCCGACCGCGGTAACTATGGTAACCTCTGGGGCCTGCCATCAGCTCACCTCGTTTCCTTCGTCAGAGGGGCGCTCAGCCCTCCAGGGCCATCATCTTGTCCACGCGGCGGGCATGGCGGCCCCCCTCAAACTCCGTGGACAAGAACACTTCCACCATGCGCTCGGCCATGTTCTTGCCGGTGAAGCCGGCGCCGATGGCCATCATGTTGGCATCATTGTGGCGGCGGGTCATCTCTGCCTCCAGGCAGTCGGCGCAGTGAGCGCAGCGGATGCCCTTGATCTTGTTGGCGGCAATGGAGATGCCGATGCCGGTGGTGCAGATGACGATGCCCCGGTCGCACTTGCCCTCCGCCACAGCCCGGGCGGCGGCGGCGCCGAAGTCGGGATAGTCACAGCTCTCCAGGCCATAGCAGCCGAAATCCTCATATTCATGGCCCAGCTTCTCCAGCACCTTGATAACGTGCTGCTTCAGCTCATAGCCGCCGTGGTCGCAACCCAATGCAATTTTCATGGTGGAATCCTCCCGTTTTTTCAAAGTAGCATTATTATATGCCCGCTGTTTTCAAAAATCAATCACAGTTCGTGCCATACCGGCTCCATCCGCCGGAAGGTGCAGAACCGCCGGAACCCGCACCGGCGCAACAGCTCCTGCCGTTCCCGGATGGCGCAGCCCACATACGTGGGGTCGTGGGCATCCGTACCCAGGGTGATGATCTCGCCGCCCAGGCGGCGGTACATCCGCAGCCACTTTTCGTCCGGCAGGGGGGTGTGGCCCCGGTTGGTGTTCAGCTCGATGCCCCGGTCCTTTCGGATGAGGGTGCGGAGGATCTCCTCCACCTCGGTCTCAAAGCCGTCAAAGGTCAGGTGAAAGCCCCGGTTTTCGTTGAGATACCGCAGGGGCAGCGTCAAGTGGCCCAGGACGGAATAGTTCCCATCCCAGTTTGCCAGCAGCCACACCTGCTCCAGGTAATCGGCAATGCCCCGGCGGGCCGCGGCATCGTCAGCGGGATCAAAGTAATAGAGGTCCTTGCAGTCATACGCCTTGGAGAGCATATGGATGGACCCAATAATGAAATCCAGTTCCGGCATACCGGCCAGAAGCTTTTCCGTATGGGCAAAATTCCAGGGTGCGTCACCCAGCTCAATGCCCAACCGCAGGGTGATACGGCCGCCCACAGCGGCCCGGGCCCTGGCGAATTCCTCCGTCAGGGCCTGCCAGTCATAGGGTCCCCGGGGCTGGGCCGCGCCCCAGGCGATGGGCTCCACATGGTCCGTGAAGCACAGCTCCTCCAGACCCGCCGCGACGGCCGCCTCCGCCATATCCGCCATGGGCGCTCTGGCATCGGGAGAGATGCGGGAATGGGTGTGATAATCAGCCAGATACATGGCGTTCCTCACTTCTTGAACTTTTTGAAGAACTTCTTCCGCTCCTCATAGTTGCTCTCGCCCACGCTCTCGGCAAACTTTTTCAGTGCCTCTTTCTGCTCCTTGTTCAGGTTGCGGGGGGTCTCGATATAGACGGTGACGTACTGGTCGCCCCGGCCCCGTCCGTTGATGGAGGGAATGCCCTTACCCTTCAGGCGGAAGGTGGTGCCGGACTGGGTGCCCTCCGGCAGGGTGTACTTTACCTTGCCGTCAATGGTGGGGATCTCCAGCTCGGCGCCCAGGACCGCCTGGGTGAAGGTGATGGGCGCCTCGCACAGCACGCTGGTGCCCTCCCGGCGGAACAGCTCGTGGGGCCGCACCGTGATGGTGATAAGCAGGTCGCCTGCAGGGCCGCCGTTTTTGCCGGCGTTGCCCTGGCCCCGGATGGAAATGGTCTGGCCGTTGTCGATGCCCGCGGGGATGCTGGCCTGGATGGTCTTGCGGCGGCGGACCGTGCCGCTGCCGTGGCAGTCCTTGCAGGGCTGGTGGATGATCTGGCCCTTGCCGCCGCACTTGGGGCAGGGGGAACTGGTGGCGAAAACGCCCATGGGCGTCTGCCGCCGCACCTGCACCTGGCCGGTGCCCCGGCAGTCCGGGCACACCTCCGGCGTGGTGCCGGGAGCGCAGCCGTTGCCGTGGCAGGTCTCGCACTGCTCCATCCGCTCCACGGTGACCGCCTTTTCGCAGCCGAAGGCCGCCTCCTCAAAGCTGATGGCCAGGGACATGCGGATGCTCTCGCCCCGTTGGGGAGCATTGGGATTGGTGCGCCGTCCTCCGCCGCCGAAGCCGCCGCCGAAGAAGCTGCCGAAAATGTCGCCCAGGTCGCCGAAGTCGAAGCTGCCGTCGAATCCGGTGCCGGCGCCGAAGTTGGGGTCCACGCCGGCATGGCCGTACTGGTCATACCGGGCCTTCTTATCGGGGTCCGACAGGACCTCATAGGCCTCGTTGACCTCCTTGAAGTGCTCCTCGGCATCCTTGTCGCCGGGATTCAGGTCCGGATGGTACTTCCGGGCCATTTTTTTATATGCTTTTTTGATCTCGTCCTCCGAGGCGCCCTTGGCCACGCCCAGGACCTCGTAGTAATCACGCTTGTTCTCTGCCATATTGAAAACTCCTCATATTCCGAAACGCCGTATCAGGGACAGCGCATGCCGCCTGTCCCTGATACGTTTTATGAGAGGGTCGCTCACTTGTTCTTGTTTTCGTCCTCGTCCACGACCTTGTAGTCGGCGTCATAGTACTGGCCGCCCTGGGCGCCGGCATCGGCGCCGGGCTGCTGAGCACCCGCCTGGGCGCCGCCCTGGGGGTTGGCCTGCTGATACAGCTTCTCGCTGACGGCGTAGAAGGCCTGGGTCAGTTCCTCGGTGGCAGACTTGATGGCGGCGGTATCCTGGCCCTTCAGGGTCTCCTTCAGCTTGTCGATACCGGCCTGGACCTTGTTCTTGTCATCGGCGGGGATCTTGTCGCCCATCTCGGCCAGGGTCTTTTCGCTCTGATAGACCATCTGGTCAGCCTGGTTGCGGGTCTCCACTTCCTCCTTCAGCTTCTTGTCCTGGGCGGCATACTGCTCGGCTTCCTTCACAGCCTTTTCAATGTCCTCCTTGCTCATGTTGGAGGAGGAGGTGATGGTGATGTGCTGCTCCTTGCCGGTGCCCAGGTCCTTGGCGGAGACGTTGACGATGCCGTTAGCGTCGATGTCGAAGGTCACCTCGATCTGGGGCACGCCACGGTGGGCGGGAGCGATGCCGTCCAGGTGGAAGCGGCCCAGGCTCTTGTTGGCGGCGGCCATCTCACGCTCGCCCTGGAGGACGTTGACCTCCACGGAGGTCTGGTTATCAGCGGCGGTGGAGAAGATCTGGCTCTTCTTCACGGGGATGGTGGTGTTGCGGTCAATGAGCTTGGTGAACACGCCGCCCATGGTCTCAATACCCAGGGACAGGGGGGTCACATCCAGCAGCAGCAGGCCCTTCACGTCGCCGGTCAGCACGCCGGCCTGGAGGGCGGCGCCCATGGCCACGCACTCATCGGGGTTGATGCCCTTGAAGGGCTCGGAGCCGGTGAAGTTCTTCACGGCCTCCTGCACGGCGGGGATACGGCTGGAGCCGCCCACCAGCAACACCTTGCTCAGGTCGGCGGGACGCAGGCCGGCGTCGGACATGGCCTGGCGCACGGGACCCATGGTGGCATCCACCAGGTGGGCCGTCAGCTCGTTGAACTTGGCCCGGGTCAGCGTGACGTCCAGGTGCTTGGGGCCGGTGGCGTCAGCGGTGATATAGGGCAGGTTGATGTTGGAGGTGGTCACGCCGGAGAGCTCGATCTTGGCCTTCTCGGCAGCCTCCTTCAGGCGCTGCATGGCAACCTTATCGCCGGACAGGTCCACGCCGGCGGTGCGCTTGAACTCGCTGACAAGGTACTTCATGATGCACTCATCGAAGTCATCGCCGCCCAGGCGGTTGTTGCCGGCGGTGGCCAGGACCTCGATGACGCCGTCATCGATCTCCAGAATGGAGACATCGAAGGTGCCGCCGCCCAGGTCGTAGACCATGATCTTCTGGGACTGCTCCTTATCCACGCCGTAGGCCAGTGCCGCGGCGGTGGGCTCGTTGATGATACGCTTCACGTCCAGGCCGGCAATCTTACCGGCATCCTTGGTGGCCTGACGCTGGGCGTCGGTGAAGTACGCGGGAACGGTGATGACGGCCTCGGTGACGGTCTGGCCCAGATAGGCCTCGGCGTCCGCCTTCAGCTTCTGCAGGATCATGGCGCTGATCTCCTGGGGGGTGTAGGACTTGCCGTCCACGGTGACCTTGTAGTCAGAGCCCATCTCACGCTTGATGGAGGAGATGGTGCGGTCGGGGTTGGTGATGGCCTGACGCTTGGCCACCTGACCCACCATGCGCTCGCCGGTCTTGGAGAAGGCCACGACGGAGGGGGTGGTGCGGTTGCCTTCCGCGTTGGGGATAACGACTGCTTCGCCGCCTTCCATGACGGCCACGCAGGAGTTGGTAGTACCAAGGTCGATACCGATTACTTTAGACATAAATAATTCCTCCTAAATCTATCGAAAACGTTTTTTGTTTACTCTTTTGTTAATTGGCCACCTGGACGATGGCGTGCCGGATGACCTTGTCACCCAGCATAAAGCCCGCCTGGAACACCTGGGCCACCACATTTTCGCCCAGGTTTTCGTCATCAATGTGCATGACGGCGTTCATCTTCTCCGGGTCAAAGGGCTTTCCCAGGGTCTCCATCTCCGTGACACCCTGTTTTTGCAGGATCTCCTTGAACTGGGTGAAGATCATCTCCAGCCCTTTTTTGTGGGGGGAGTCCTCGCCGCCCTCGCTGGCAGCGGCCCGCTCCAGATTGTCGTACACCGCTAAAAACGCGCTGATGGTGTCCGCTTTGGCGTCCTGGTACAGGGCATCCTTTTCCTTGGTGGTGCGCTTGCGGTAGTTGTCGTACTCCGCGGTGAGGCGGACGAACTGGTCCTTCACGGACTCCAGCTGCTTGGCGGCCAACTCGGCGGCCTCCATCTGCTGCTGGGTCAGGGTATACGTCTTTTCTTTTTCCTTTTTCTTCTTGCTCTTGCCGGTCTTTTCCGCCGGCTCCTGGGCAGTCTTTTCCGCCTGGGCAGTCTCCTGCTCCGCTTGGGTCTCCGGCGTTTCCTCGGCAGTGGGCTGCTTCGTCTCTTCGCTCATTCCTTCGTATCCTCCTTCAGGGGTAATTCCTGTTTTCCGAACAGCCGTGTCAGCCCATCGGCAAAGCCGGAGAGCCGCGCGGCCACAGATGCGTAATCCATACGGGTGGGGCCCACCACGCCGATGAGACCCCGCATATCCTCGCCGATATCATAGCTTGCCACCACGACACTGGTGTTTTTCAAGGCGTCGCTGACGTTTTCCGGCCCGATGAGGATCTTCATGGGGCCGTCATCCGGCAGCGGCAGGTTTTCCTTGCTGTCTGTCATAAAGCTCATCAGCTGGTGGGCCTTGTCGGCGTCCCGGAACTCCGGCAGCTTCAAAAGCTCCTTGGTCCCGGCGGTGACGATCTCCCGCTGGCCGGCCTCCTCCAGGGAGTCCGCCGCGTAGGAAATGGTCTGGGACAGCAGCAAAAACAGCTGGGGCGGGATCTGCTCCGCCACATTCATGAGCCGCTGGTTCATCTCCGCCGGAGAGACACCGGTAAAATGTCCGTTCAGCAGATTCACCAGGGTGGGCAACTGGTCCAGGTCCACCTTCAGCTGCAAACGCAGCAGCTGGCTTTTCACCCGGTCGTCGCTCATCATCATGACCACGATGCAGCTGCGCTCATCCACCGGCAGCAGCTCAAAGCGCTTGGCAGTGAGAGTCTTGCAGCCGGTGACGCTCATGTATGCGGGATAGTTCACAAAGGAGCTCACCGCCCGACCCGCCTGGGAGAGGATGTGGTCCAGCTCCTCCATCTTCATTTGCAGGGACTGGTTGATCTTCTCCGTCTCCGCCAGGCTCAACCGCTGCTGTTCCATCAGCTCGTTGACGTACAGCCGGTAGCCCTTGGGGGAGGGCACCCGTCCGGCGGAGGTGTGGGGCTGCTCCAGATAGCCCAACTCCACCAGATCCGCCAATTCGTTGCGGATGGTGGCGGAGCTGACTCTGCCGCCCATTTCAGTGGCAATGGCCTTGGAGCCCACCGGCTCGGCGGTGCGGATATAGTCCTCGATGACGACCTTCAATATTTTCTTTTTCCGGTCCGTCAGTTCCATCTCTCCGCTCCCATTCGGCCATTGTTTTCAGGGGGTTAGCACTCAATTCCCCCGAGTGCTAAAGCGAGTTTACCACTGCGGGAAAGTATTGTCAATGCATGCTTATAAACAATTTGTGAACAAACGGAAACCTGTTTTTGAACTTTTGCAGAAAGGGCCGGTTTTCCCGCTGTCTCCCGGTTTTCCGCCAACAAAAGCGGCGGGCATTCGCCCGCCGCTTTCCATTGTTTTCCCGCTCACCAGCGGAGCTTCCCCACCATCTGCCGGGGGACCAGTCCGGCCCGCCGCAGCGCCGGCAGCAGCGCCGCGAACAGCACCACCAGCAGCGCCGTCTGGAAGGGGAGCATGATGAGGTTTTTCCAGAAGCTGCCGGCGGCCATGACAGACCAGGCCTTTCCGTAGAGAATGGCGGACCACAAAGAGCCCAGCACCACATTTTGGATATTAGTCAGCAGTTTTGCCAGGAACACCCGCCGGATGTTGAGCTCCGCCCGGTACAAAAAGAGGGCATAGATCAAAACGCCCAGCATGGTGGTAAGGGTATAGCCGGGAAAGAAGGGATAGCCGCCGCCTCCGGTGAGGAAAAAGCTGAGGATATCCTCGGAAAAGCCAAACACCACGCCCAGCACCGGGCCGCACACCAGTGCGCACAGCGCCCGGGCCAGGAAGCCCCAGGTGATCTTGGCACCGCCGAACAGAGGCGCGGACGGAATGTGGCCCAGAACGACGCACAGCGCGATCATCAGGGCCGCAAAGGTCAGCTTCCGCAGGTCCCGGAGTTCCCGGACAGCATCGCGCCAATAGGCTGCGGAAAACGGATGGGGATAGAGAGACATAAAAATACCTTCCTTCTGTAAATTTCGGCAGTCCGATACCGGAGCGCCGCACAGAGGAAGGTTTTGGCCGTATCCTGTATGCGGCAGCGGGATGCGGAACACACACTGCAAGACCGATAGGGTCCTTTCGTCCGGAAAACAACTCCCCGTTTTCCCGGCACTTGATCTTGTTGGGTGACGAGCCAGATGCTCTGCAAGCAGCAAGATCTTTGACACGTGTGTTCCTACTCTGCCTTTATGATGCCATGATATTCCATTTGTATGGAAATAGCAATAGAAAAGGTCCCCAAATCTTGCGATTTGGGGACCTTTTTTCAGTGGAAAATACAATTACTCAGCCTTAGGAGCCTCAGCGGCAGCCTTGGCAGCGGCTTCCGCCGCGGCCTTGGCCTTCTCAGCCTGAGCCTTCTTGATGGCCTTGTACTTCTCCTTCTCCTCAGCGGTAGCCACGGGAGAGATGGCGTCACGGGGGCAGACCTTGGTGCAGAGCTTGCAGCCCACACACTTGTCATAGTCGATGACGGCTACACCGTTCACCACATGGATGGCGTCCTTCTTGCACTCCTTCTGGCACAGGCCGCAGCCGATGCAGGAGTTGGAGCAGACGCTCATGGCTGCCTTGCCCTTCTCCTGGTTGGCGCACAGCACGTGGACCTTCTTGGAGGCGGGGACGGAGGTGATCAGGTGACGGGGGCAGGCCTTGGCACAGGCCATGCAGGCGGTGCACTTCTCGGGGTCCACCACGGCGGCGCCGTTGGGGCCGATGCTCATGGCGCCGAACTGGCAGGCGGCCACGCAGGAGCCGAAGCCCAGGCAGCCGAAGTCGCACTCCAGGGGGCCGGCGGCCACCTTGGTGGCGGAGATGCAGTCCTTCACGCCCACATACTCAAAGCGCTTCTTGGCGTTGGTGCCGCCGTTGCAGCGGACGAACGCCACCTGGCGCTCGCCGGTGGGAACTGCCATGCCCATGATTTCGGCGATGGCGGCGGCATTTTCAGGGCCAGCGGGAGCGCAGGCGTTGACAGGCGCGTCGCCGGCCAGGATGGCGGCAGCGCAGCCGCCGCAGCCGGGATAGCCGCAGCCGCCGCAGTTGGCGCCAGCCAGGTGGCCCAGAATGGCCTCCTCGCGGGGGTCCTTTTTCACCTCGAAGATCTTGGAGGCGACAGCCAGGATCAAGCCGAACACAGCGCCCAGCACACCCAGCAGGATAACAGCATATGCAATATTCATCTCAAACGCCTCCTTACCAGATCTTCAGGCCGGAGAAGCCCATGAACGCCAGGGCCATCAGACCAGCGGTGATCAAGGCGATGGGGAAGCCCTCAAACGCCTTGGGATACTCCGCGAACACCAGGCGCTCACGGATGCTGGCGAACAGCACGATGGCCAGCAGGAAGCCCAGGCCGCCGGTAATGCCGTAGACCACGGACTCAATGAAGTTGTAGTTGTTCTGGATGTTCAGCAGAGCGACGCCCAGCACAGCGCAGTTGGTGGTGATCAGGGGCAGATACACACCCAGGGCGGTGTACAGGGTGGGCATTGCCTTCTGCAGGAACATCTCAATGAACTGCACCAAAGAGGCGATGACCAGGATGAAGGCCACGGTCTGCATATACTCCAGGCCCAGCTTCACCAGCAGCAGGTTCACCAGCCAGGTAATGGCAGAAGCCAGACCCATAACAAAGGTAACGGCCACACCCATGCCGACGGCGGTGTCGACTTTCTTGGAAACGCCCAAGAAGGGGCAGATGCCCAGGAACTGGGAGAAGATAAAGTTGTTTGCCAGAACGGCGCCCAGCGTAATCGCCAGGAGGTTAGTAATCTGTTCCATACGTTCCTATCCTCCTTATTTCTTAGACTTGGACAGTGCCCACTGCATGGCGGCGATCAGGCAGCCAAGCACCAGGAAGCCGCCCACAGGCAGGGTCAGCATGCCGGCGGGGAACTGAGAGGGGATGATCTGGATGCCCTTGCCGCCGGCGCCCAGCAGGCCGCCGCCGAAGGTGCCGGCACCCAGCAGCTCGCGGATGATGCACATGGCCAGCAGCACCAGGGTATAGCCGATGCCCTGGAACACGCCGTCGAAGAAGGAGGCCACAACGCCGTTCTTGTAGGAGAAGGCCTCGGCACGGCCCAGGATGATGCAGTTCACCACGATCAGGGGGATGAACACGCCCAGGGACTCGGCCAGAGCGGGGACAAACGCCTGCAGGAACAGATCCACCATGGTGACGAAGCCGGCAATGACCACGATGAACATGGCGATACGGATCTTGTCGGGCACGATCTTGCGGATAGCGGAAATGATGACGTTGGACAGCGTCAGAATGACTGTAACAGCCAGGCCCATGCCCAGACCGTTAAAGAACGATGTAGTGATGGCCATGGTGGAGCACATGCCCAGCACCTGGACCAGAACGGGGTTCTGATACAGGAGGCCATCCATAAACTGCTTCTTCAAATTCATAAGTGTTCGCTCCTCCCTTCTCAGCCCATGACGCCGGCCACAGCCAGCGCGGCATTGACGCCGGTGGTGACGCCGCGGCTGGACACGGTGGCGCCGGAGATGGCATCCACGTTCTTGCCCACGGACAGCGTGCCGTCAGCGGCGCTCTTGCCGATGAACTGGTCCAGGACGCCGTTTTCATTGCTCATAACCTTGGAGCCGATGCCGGAAGTCTCAGAGTTCTTAACGATGGAAACGCCGGTAACGGCGCCCTCGGCGTCCACGCCGACCATCATTTCGATGTTGCCCTGGGAACCGGAGGACACGATCTTCAGCGCGTAGCCGATGACACTGCCGCCGGCCTGAGCCTCATAAGCCTCGGTGATGGTGGCGCCGGCGCCGGAAGCGGCGGCGGTCATCTCGTCGGTCAGTTCCACCACAGTGGGAGAGCCCTCCATCTCAGGCAGGACCTCCTGAATGGCCGCTGCGGTCTTGGTCTTGTTCTTTTCCTCGATGGGCCCCTCGGTGACGCTGTTGACCAGGCCCAGCAGGCCGGCCACGATCACGCAGGTCACAAACAAAGTCACGGTCAGCTTGATGATATACTTGGGGTCCATATCGACCTTTTCCTTAGTCTTGACTTCGTTGCTCATTTCGCAGCCGCCTCCTTCTTATCGGATTTTACGACGCCAAAACGAGTGGGCTTGGTGTACTTGTCGATCAGGGCCACACACAGGTTCATGACCATGATGGAGTAGCAGACGCCCTCGTTATAGGAGCCAAAGTAACGGATGAGCACAGTAAACAGGCCGCAGCCGATGCCAAAGATCAGCTGGCCCTTCTTGGTGACGGGAGAGGTGGCATAGTCGGTAGCCATGAAGAAAGCGCCCAGGAACAGGCCGCCGCCGAACACGCTGTACAGCATCCAGTCCACGCCGCTGCCGGCCTTGGGGAACAGGAGAGTCAGCACGGCCACGGTGGCGATGTAGGCCACGGGGGTCTGCCAGTTGATGACCTTGCGCCAGATCAGATACACACCGCCGATGAGCAGCAGCAGGGCGGAAACTTCGCCCAGGGAGCCGCCGGTCTTGCCCAGGAACATATCCATCACGGAATAGGTCTCCTTCAGGGTGGCGAAGCTGGCCTCCAGGTCGGCGCCGGAGCCCTTCATCATGCCCAGGGGAGTGGCGTGGGTGACCACGTCAGCCACGGAGCCCATGAGAGGCGCCTTGCCCGCGGCGGGGTCGATCCAGTGGGTCATGCTGCCGGCATAGCTGCCCAGCAGGAAGGCACGGCCAGCCAGGGCAGGGTTGACAAAGTTCTTGCCGATACCGCCGAAGAGCTGCTTGACCACAATGATGGCAAACAGGTCGCCGATGAGGATCATCCAGTAGGGCGTGGTCACGGGGCAGACAAACGCCAGCAGCATGCCGGTGACCACGGCGCTGAGGTCGCCCACGGACTGGGGCTTCTTCATGACCTTGCGGTACAGCCACTCAAAGAACACGCAGCCCAGCGCGGACACGGCGGTCAGCGTCAGTGCCTTCACGCCGAAGCACACCACAGCCCAGATCAGGGCGGGCACCATGGCGATGATCACATCCAGCATGATGGAACGGGTCGTCTCGGCAGCGCGGATATGAGGATTGGAAGTGGCAATGAGCTTCAAATTCTTGTAATCCGTCATTTGTTCACAGCCTCCTTCTTCTCTTCCGCGGCCTTTTTGGCCTCTGCGGCAGCCTTATCGGCAGCCATCTTGTTCTTCACCAGCTGCTTGCCGGTCTTGAACATCTGGGTCAGGTGCATACGGGCAGGGCAGGCATAAGCGCAGGCACCGCACTCCATGCAGTCCATAATATGGGCGTCATTCAGCTCATCCACCATGCCCTTGGCGGCATACTGGTACATGAACAGGGGCTCCAGGTGCACGGGGCAGGCGGCAACGCACTTGCCGCAGCGGATGCACTGGGGATGCTCCACGGTCTGCTCCTCGTTCTCGCAGAACGCCAGGATGGCGCCGGTGCCCTTGGCCACGGGGATGTCGGCGGTGTACTGGGCCATGCCCATCATGGGGCCGCCGGCAATGAGCTTGTAAGTGCCGTCCTTCACGCCGCCGCAGGCATCCAGCAGGGCGGAGACAGGGGTGCCGATGGGGCACTCGATGTTCTTGGGCTCCACGATGCCGCTGCCGGACACGGTGACGACCTTGCGCACCACGGGCATACCCTGGGTGATGGCACGGTAGATGCACATGGTGGTGTTGATGTTGAACACGGCGCAGCCGATATTGGAGGGCAGGCCTCCGGGAGGCACCTGCTTGCCGGTGATGGCCTGGCAGAGCTGCTTCTCACCGCCCTGGGGGTAACGGCAGCGCAGGGGCTCCACCACCACGGGGGCGTTCTTCTCGGCGATGACCTTGTTCATGGCGTCGATGCCGTTTTGCTTGTTGTCCTCAACGCCGATAACGACCTTGTCCACGCCGAACATCTTTGCCAAATATGTGGCGCCGCCGATGATCTCCTCAGGACGCTCCAGCATGGCGCGGTGGTCGCCGGTAATATAGGGCTCGCATTCGGCGCCGTTGATGATGACGGTGTCCACCTTGCCGATACCGCCGGAGATCTTCACGTGAGTGGGGAACGTTGCGCCGCCCATGCCCACGATACCGGCGTTCTTGACGATCTCCACCATCTCATCGACAGTGAGGGCATCAGGGTCCGCGGGAGCCTGGACTTCTTCGCTGAGCTCATCCTGGAAATCGTTTTCGATGACCACGGACATCATGTTGCCGCCCATGGAATAGGGACGGGGCTCAACAGCCTTGACCTTGCCGGAAACACTGGCGTGGATGGGCGCACCCAAGCCACGGAACTCGCCGATCTTCTGGCCCACCTTGACCTGATCGCCCACTTTCACAAGGGGTGTGCAGGGTGCGCCAAAGTGCATCGACATGGGAATGACCACCTCTGCCGGGGGAGCCAGCTGCTCGATGGCCTTTTCATTGGTCGCGGCCTTCATGTCATGGGGATGAACGCCGCCAAAGAAAGCTTGTGCCATTGTCTTCACCTCATTTTTACTCCTGATAGCGTCCAGGGCACATACCGGCTCCGTCCCGCCGGCACGCGGGCCGGGGCGCAATTCTGCCCTGGCGATACTACCACATACTGCGTTTGATTCTACACCCAAACTCGATTTTTGTCCAGACTGTGAACGACAGATTTTGCGGAAATAAGCCGTTTTTTTGCGGGGTAATTTGTGATTTTACACATTTTTCTCCGCCGCACCTTCCGCCCCGCGGGGCTGTTCTCTTGTCAGAGGCAGGAAAACATGATATAATGCCAAATCAAACGTTCATTCCGGCCCGGACCGTGTGCAGAACGGGCCTGCTGATTTTGGAGGCCTTTACCATGATGGTACAGCAAATCGACCGAAAACAACTGAAACGGGATTCCAGGGCGCTCCTGCGCACGGCCCAGGTCTCGCCCATGGCCATGACGGCCCTGTATCTGGGTCTCGTTCTGGTGCTGGACGCGGCGGATGTGGTATCCGGCGGCAGCGCGGCCCTGGGGATCGGGAGCCTTCTGAGCACCTTTGTCTCCGTGCTGACCTGGCTGGTGGGCATCGTGCTCTCCGCGGGCTTCGTCCTGTACTGCATGGCCATCCGCCGGGGAGAGCGGGCGGAGTTTTTGACGCTGTTCGACGGCTTTTCCTTCGTGGGCAAGGTCATCGGCCTGAACATCGTCATCACGGTGTTCATCGCCCTGTGGTCCATGCTGTTCGTCATCCCCGGCATCGTGGCCGCTTACCGTTACCGCTTTGCCCTGTACAATCTCTATGAAAACCCAAGTATTGGCATCATGGAGGCCTTGAACATGAGCAAGTGCCAGACCACGGGCTACAAGATGCAGCTTTTCATGCTGGACCTGAGCTACTTCGGCTGGACGTTCCTGGCCTCCCTTCCCGCCGCCCTGCTGGAGTGGTGCGTGTCCTACCAGGAGCTCTGCTCTATTCTGGGTGCCGCCTCCGCCTCCGGTCTCATCACCTCCCTGCTGGCCCTGCCGGACCTCACCTGGATCTTCATCATCGACCTCTGGAGTCTGGCGGTGTCCCTGTTCTACCTGCCCGCCTACCAGTGCACGGAACTGGGCTACTTCGACATTGCCAAGTCCACCTCCGGCGTGGGCTTCGGCGCGGAGCCGCCCCGGCAGGACGGCTGGAACGGCCGCATCCACCCCGATGACCCGGGCGGCTGGTAAGCCCCTAACAGCGTACAAGTCCCCGGCGGGTTTTAGAACCCGCCGGGGACTTCAGTTTGCCGGAAAAATCTTTTCCGACAAACTGAAGCAAGTTTTTCTAAGCTTAAAAGCTTAGAAAAACTTATGATCAAAAACGAAAGACACCCCTCCTGGGTTTCTTTCGTAACTATCTTCCTTCCCGTCGCGCAAGGTTTCCAGGGCTATCGGCAGCATACAAAGTCCCCGGCGGGTTTTAGAACCCGCCGGGGACTTTTTTGCGCTTCTTTACAGCTGGGGGAACTGCCGGCGAACGTAGCCGTTCTTTTTCAGGATCATGGCCAGCAGGGTGGATACCACCAGCCCGAAGGCCGCCTGGACCAGGTTGCTGGGGATACCGGCGGCGCCGGCGGCCAGACTGCCGGAGAGCAGGCCGTCATACAGGCAGTAGCCCACCACCATGATGGCCTCCGCCGCCGCGCCGCACACCACCAGGGCCCAGTTCTTTTTGCCCAGGGCCCGGTACAGCAGCGCCGCCGTCAGCGCCATGAGTGCCTTGATGACCAGCGTGCCGGGGACATAGACAGCATAGCCGGACAGCAGGTCCGCCAGGGCGGGTCCGATGCCGCCGGCAATGGCGCCATAGACCGGGCCCAGCAGGTAGGCGCCCAGCAGCACCACCGTGTCGCCCAGGTTCATGTAACCGCCGGTGGGGGAGGGCACCATCAATACCCGGGTGGCCACGTAACCCAGCGCCGCAAACAGCGCCGTCATCACCAGCAGCTTCGTCCGGTCGTAAGAGGCCGCGGTATGGCCTTCCATCGTCTTTTCCATGTGTTTTTTCTCCTTTTGGGTGTGTTTTGATGTTGCTATCATATGCCATGTGTGATATGATTGAAATATCCAAAATATGAATTTTTTATAAGGTCAGAAGGAGGGCGGCATATGCTGACTTATTCCATGGAGGGTCGGGGCGGCCTGCCTTTATATGAATACCTGTACCGCTGCATCCGGGGCGACATCCTCAGCGGCACCCTGGCCGCCGGGGAGCAGCTGCCCTCCAAGCGGCGGCTGGCGGAGCACCTGCAGCTGTCCGTCATCACCGTGGAGGGGGCTTACCAGCAGCTGGAGGCAGAGGGGTATGTGTACACCCGGCCCAAGCGGGGCTTTTTCGTTGCCCCGGTGGAGCGGCTGGCGGCGCCCCCGGCGCCGGAGCCTTTGCCGCCCCAGTCGGAAAAGCGCATCTGGCGTCTGGACCTGAAAAGCAACCAAGTGGATGTGACCCGCTTCCCCGTCTCCACCTGGGCCCGGCTCACCCGCCAGGTCCTCAGTGAGGGCGGCGAAGCCCTGCTGCGCCCCGTGCCCCACCAGGGTCTGGACGGTCTGCGGCAGGCCATTGCCGACGATCTGCGGGACTACAAGGGCATGGCCGTGTCCCCGGAGCAGATCGTGGTGGGCGCCGGCGCGGAATATTTATATCTTTTGCTGGCACAGCTGCTGGGTCCGGAGGCGGTGTTCGCCGTGGAGGACCCGGGCTATCCCAAGATCCGTCAGGTGTACGGCAAGTGCGGCGCCGTGTGCCGGCCCGTGCCCCTGGACCGCCGGGGCATGGACATCACCGCCCTGACGGCCTCCGGCGCCAGCGTGGCCCATCTCTCTCCCTCCCACCACTATCCCACCGGCCTGGTGACCCCCATCGGCCGGCGGCAGGAGCTGCTGCGCTGGGCCCGCCAGCGGGACGGCTTCATCATCGAGGATGACTACGACAGCGAGTTCCGCTTCTCCGGCCGCCCCATCCCCACCCTGCAAAGCATCGACCGGGAGGGCCGGGTCATCTATATGAACACCTTCTCCCAGACCATCTCCCCCTCCATGCGCGTGGGCTTCATGGTGCTGCCCCCCCGACTGCTGGAGCGCTACCGCCGGGAGCTGGATTTCTACGCCTGCACCGTTCCCGCCCTGGAGCAGCATGTACTGGCCCGCTTTCTGGAGCAGGGCTACTATGAGCAGCACCTGTCCCGGATGCGCAAGGAGTACCGCCTCCGCCGGGGCCGGGTACTGGAGGCCTTCCGGGCCAGTCCCTTTGCCAAGCGCGTCACCATTTCTGAGCAGGGCGCCGGACTCCACTTCCTGCTGCGGCTGAAAACGCCCCTGTCCGACGAAGACCTGCGCCGGCGGGCGGAGGAGCGCGGCGTCCGCCTGGGCTTTTTGTCAGAGTACGCCGCCGTGCCGGACCCGGCCCACGCCCACACGCTGGTGGTAAACTACGCCGGACTGGACGCGGAAAAGCTGCCGGAGGCCATGGCCCTTTTATCGGAGGTCTTCGCATAAAAAAGGAGGCATAGCCAAAGGCTATGCCTCCTTTTTTATGGGTTCAAATGTCCCGGCGGCCCTCCAGGGCCCGCATGAGGGTGGCGTCATCGGCAAACTCCAGGTGTCCTCCCACGGGGATGCCGTAGGCCAGCCGGGTCACCCGCACATCAAAGGGCTTCAGCAGCCGGGCGATGTACATAGCGGTGGCCTCGCCCTCCGTGTCCGGGTTGGTGGCCATGATGACCTCCTGCACGCCGCCCTTGGCCACCCGCTCCACCAGAGACTTGATGGCCAGGTCGTCAGGCCCCACGTGGTTCATGGGGGAGATGACGCCGTGGAGCACGTGGTAGCGGCCGTTGTACTCCCGGCTGCGCTCAATGGCCGCCACATCCCGGGGGTCCGCCACCACACAGATGGTGGAGCCGTCCCGCTTGGGGGAGGCGCAGATAGGACACAGGCCTCCGGCGGTGAAGTTCTGGCACACCGGGCAGCAGGTGACGCTGTGCTTGGCGTCCAGGATGGCGTCGGCAAACTCCCGGGCCTCCTCCTCGGGAAGGCCCAGCACGTAAAAGGCCAGGCGCTGGGCGGACTTGCCGCCGATGCCCGGCAGCCGGGCGAACTGCTCCACCAGCTTTTCCAGCGGTGCGGGAAAGTACTCCATGCTTCGTTGCTCCTTTAATTGCCGCCTCCGGCAGGCAATTGAATTTCAATGATTTTTGGCAGGACATGCGCCTGTCAAAAATACTTTGACTCAGCCGCCCTGGGCGGCGTTCACCAGTGACCGATGTCACTGGTGGGGGGAATCTAAAGAGGGGACAAGGTCCCCTCTTTAAGCTAGATCCATGGCGAACAGGGCCGCCGCGCCGCCGGTGTGGACGAACAAAATGTCGCCCCGGCCGCCGAGGCCGCCCTCTTGCAGCAGCTTCAGCATTCCGCTCCAGGCCTTGCCGGTGTAGACAGGGTCCAGCAAAATGCCCTCCAGCCGGGCCAACTCCTCGATGTACGGGGTGTCCTCCGGGTTGGGAATGGCATAGCCCTGCCCCACGTGGTAGACCATCCGGAAGTCGCCGGGGACCCGCTCCAAGCCGCAGCCCATCAGGTCCGCCGCGCCGGATGCCAGCTGGGGAACGATGTCCTCAAAGGGGTCCGTGTCCACGCCAATGCCCGTGAGCTGCACATGGGGCAGATACCGTCTGATACCCAGCAGCAGTCCGGCGGTGGTGCCGCCGGAGCCGGTGGCGGAGACGATATGGCCCAGGCCGGCACCATAATCCGGCAGCTGCTCCGCCATCTCCCGGACACAGTCCGCGTAGCCCAGAGCGCCCAGGGGCGTGGAGCCGCCCACGGGGATGTGGAAGGCCTTACGGCCTTCCTGTTCCAGTTCCTCACTGAGGCGGTCCATCTCGGCGTAAATATCCTCATAGCTGTCAGTATCCACAAAGCGCACCTGAGCGCCGTAGATGTCGTTCAGAACCAGGTTGCCCTTATGCTCCGTGACGCCCCGCTTTTTCAGCAGCAGCACGCACTGCATACCCAGTCTCGCCGCGCAGGCGGCGGTGAGCATGGCGTGGTTGGACTGGGCGCCGCCGGTGGTAAACACCGTGTCGCAGCCCCGGGCCCGGGCCTCCGCCAGCAGGTACTCCAGCTTGCGGACCTTATTGCCGCCCAGGGCCACGCCGCACAGGTCGTCCCGCTTCACCCAGATGTCGCGGCCGTATTTGGCGCTGATGTTCTCCAGCTTATAAAGCGGCGTGGGGTACACGCCCAGATGTAACTTTTCCCGCATCCGGTTCACCCCCTCAGCTCCGCAATGCGGGCGGGGATGTCCGCCGCCTTGTACACAGCGCTGCCCGCCACCAGCACGTTGGCGCCGGCGTCAATGCAGGTGCGGCAGGTGTCCGGAGCCACGCCGCCGTCCACTTCCAGCTCGCAGGCGGGATTCTTCTCGTCGATGTAGCCCCGGATGGCGGCCACCTTGGGCATCATGTCCGCCATGAATTTCTGGCCGCCAAAGCCGGGCTCCACAGTCATGACCAAGATAAGCTCCACCTTTTCCACATAGGGCAGCACCGCCTCGGCAGGGGTGCCGGGCTTCAGGACCACGCCGGCCTTCTTGCCCTTGGCATGGATCTTGTCGATGGCGGCGTGGATGTTCTCCGCCGTGTCGGATTCCAGATGCACCGTCACCAGATCGGCGCCGGCGTCACAGAACTGCTCCACATACCGCACCGGCTCCACGATCATCAGGTGCACGTCCAAAAACATGTCCGTCACCTTCCGGATGGACTGGACCACAGGGATGCCGATGGAGATGTTGGGCACGAACACGCCGTCCATCACGTCCACATGGACGTAGTCGGCGTCGGCGATGCGATGGATATCCCGCTCCAGATTCGCAAAATCAGCGGAGAGGATAGACGGTGCGATTTTGACCATAAAAAGCTCCTCTTTTCTGTCAGTGCGGCGCAAACAGGACTCTTGCGGCAAACAGGCGGAAGTGGCGGCAGCCGCCGCCCCCGCATAGGATGGCGCAAGCGGCTGGGCGTTCCCCCTGTTCCCCGCAGCGTCCGCCCCCGGGCCGGGGCGCCGCCGCTTTTTTTAATAGGGAGCCGGTAGGTCCGCCCGCCGGCTCCCATTTGATTGCCATTAGTGTACCAAACTCCCGTTTCAAAAGCAACCGCCCTCCTTCCGGAAATTATTTTTATTTTGTTGCAAATGCCACTTGCATTATTAAAATATCATGATATTCTAATAATGAAATTTAAAAGAGGACGGTGAGACCCGTGGAAAACCGGATAGACTATACCGCGAAGGCATCGCTGCTGAAGGCCCTGTCCAATCCCGTGCGCCTTCAGATCGTCCACAGCCTGCTGCGCAGCGGCTGTCACAACGTCTCCTGTATGGAGCAAAACATCGGTATGTCCCAGTCCTGCATCTCCCAGCACCTGCAAAAGCTGCGCGCCGCCGGCGTGGTGACCGCCCGCCGCAGCGGCAACGAAGTTTATTATTCCGCCGCCTCCCTGGAGGTGGCAGCGCTGGTGGCCTCTTTATTCGGAGAGGAGGCGGGCAACTATGTCCTTTGAGATCCTGGTGATCGGCGGCGGACCCGCGGGCCTTTCCGCGGCCCTGAACGCCCACGCCCGGGGCCGGAGCGCTCTGGTGGTCTCCAACCCGCCGGAGGAAAACCCCCTGTGGAAGGCGGGGCGGGTGGACAACTACCCAGGGCTTCCCGGCATCTCCGGCAGGGCTATGCTCTCGGCCATGCGCCGCCAGGCAGAGGAGGCCGGCGTGGAATTTGTCACTGGCCGGGTCCTCAGCGCCCTTCCCATGATGGGCAGCTGGTTCGTCAGCGTGGGCCAGGAGATGTACAACGCCAGGGCCGTGGTGCTGGCCACCGGCGTGGCCCGGGGGAAAAAGTTCCCCGGTGAGGCGGAGTTCCTGGGCCGGGGCGTCAGCTACTGCGCCACCTGCGACGGGATGCTGTACCGGGACCGGCCGGTGGCGGTGGTGGGCTTTTCCGACTCCGCCCGGCGGGAGGCGGACTTTCTGCGAAGCATCGGCTGCGCCGTCACCTACTTTGACCGGCCGAAGCGCTGTGTCATTCAGGGCGGTCAGACGGTGGAGTCCATTACCTGCGATGGGCAAAGTGCCGCCGTGGACGCGGTATTCCTGCTGCGGCCCACCATGGCGCCCACGGACCTGTTTCAGGGGCTGGCGGCGGAAAACGGCTATGTGACGGTGGACCGCCGCATGTCCACCAACCTGCCGGGCCTGTTCGCCGCGGGAGACTGCACCGGCGGTCCCCTTCAAGTGGCCAAGGCGGTAGGGGAGGGCCTCATCGCCGGCCAAAGCGCCGCCGCGTTTTTGACCGCGGCGGAACAAAAACAAGCGTGAACAACTTTAAAATTCAAGATATGTAAAGGAGATATCACAATGGCAGTCAAACATTTGAAAACGGAGGAATTTGTCGCCGCCGTGGACGCGGCTCCCCTGGCAATGGTGGATTTCTGGGCCTCCTGGTGCGGTCCCTGCAAAATGCTCTCCCCGGTCATTGAGGCCATCGGCGAACAGTTCGACGGCAAAGTCCTGGTGGGCAAGGTCAACGTGGACGAGGAGCCGGCCCTGGCCGCCCAGTTCGGCGTCATGAGCATTCCCACGGTGGTGTTTTTGAAAAACGGCCGGGAATTCGACCGGAAGGTGGGCGTCATGCCCCCGGACGCCTTTACCTCCGTTCTGGAGAAGAACCTGTAAACAAGTGAAGCCGCCTGTCCCGCTGGGACAGGCGGCTTTCTTCTTTCCGCGCAAAACCGCGGGACACCGGTTGGTGCCCCGCGGTTTTTTTATGCGCTTATGCGGCTGAACAGATCAGCACTTCTCGAAGACGGTGGCAACGCCCATGCCGCCGCCGATGCACAGAGTGGCCAGGCCCTTCTTGGCCTCGGGACGCTTCTGCATCTCGTGCAGCAGGGTGACGATGATACGGGCACCGGAAGCGCCGACGGGGTGGCCCAGAGAGATGGCGCCGCCGTTGACGTTGACCTTGCTCATATCGAAGTGCAGCTCACGGGCCACGGCGATGGACTGAGCGGCGAACGCCTCGTTGGCCTCCACCAGGTCAATGTCCTCGATGGCGACGCCGGCCTTCTTCATAGCGGCGCGGGAAGCGGGCACGGGGCCGACGCCCATGATCTTGGGATCGACGCCGCCCTGGCCCCAGCCGATCAGCTTGGCCATGGGCTTCAGGCCGTACTTCTCCACAGCCTCGCCGGAAGCCAGCACGATGGCGGCAGCGCCGTCGTTGATGCCGGAGGCGTTGGCGGCAGTGACGCGCTGGGTGCCCTTGTCCTCGGCGTCCTGAGCGCCGGTGACCTCAAAGGTGTGCACGACCTGGGGGTTGGGAGACTCGGGACCCACGGGGAAGGCGCCGCGCAGCTTGGCAATGCCCTCGGCGGTGACGCCGGCCTTGGGGAACTCGTCCTTCTTGAACTCCACGATCTCCTTCTTGACCTTCACGGGCACGGGGACGATCTCATCGTCGAACTTGCCGGCGGCCTGAGCAGCCTCGGTCTTCTGCTGGGAAGCGGCGGCGAACTCGTCCTGCTCCTTGCGGGTGATGCCCCAGATGTCGTTGATGTTCTCGGCGGTGGTGCCCATGTGATAGTTGTTGAACGCATCCCACAGGCCGTCCTTGATCATCTCGTCCACCAGCTTCTTGTCACCCATGCGGGCGCCCCAGCGCTCGTCGGGCAGGGTGTAGGGAGCGGCGCTCATATTCTCGGTGCCGCCGCAGACAACGATATCGGAATCGCCGGCCAGAATGGAGCGGGCGCCCTCGATGACGGACTTCATGCCGGAGCC
>Ga0129311_1000258_pt1 | contig 49749 bp, 40 predicted proteins | sample Go1ome_FD_94435 | JGI IMG/M metagenome (GOLD analysis project Ga0129311, IMG submission 94435) | Western lowland gorrila individual fecal microbial communities from Wisconsin, USA - Go1022B metagenome | ecosystem: Host-associated > Mammals > Digestive system > Large intestine > Fecal | place...
CAGACGAAAAATTCGCTTATTTTGGACATGGGGGTGGACTATCTGAGAATATGCTGCGTCTTTTCTTTTGGTATCTCTTATTTTTCAGTATTGGAAAAAATGCTGCAGGCAACCGGAAAATCCTTATATTCTACCATCGCACAGGTGACAGGCGCAGTATGTAATATTATTTTTGACCCTATCCTGATTTACGGACTTTTAGGATTTCCTAAGATGGGTGTGCGCGGTGCGGCATATGCGACTGTACTCGGGCAGATTGTTTCTTTTCTGGTGGCACTTTTTGCCCACATGAAATGGAATAAAGAAATTGAAAAGAAGAAGGAATATTTTAAGCCCTCGGGGGATGTCATAAAAAGTATTTATGCCATTGGTGTGCCTGCCATTATTGCCCAGGCGCTAATGTCGGTCATGACTTATCTTCTGAATATTATTCTGGTAAAAGTCAGCGAAAATATGGTAACGGCTTATGGACTCTATTATAAAATCCAGCAGTTTATTCTGTTTGCTGCTTTCGGACTCCGGGATGCGATTACCCCTATTGTTGCTTTTAATTATGGTATGGGAGATAAAGAACGGGTGCAAAAAGCCATTCGATGCGGGCTTCGGTATACCTTATATATTATGCTGGCAGGGCTTGTTATTTTAGAGGTCTTTGCAACACCGTTCTCGGATTTATTTGACCTTTCGGGTGAAACACAAAGTCTGTGCATCAGCGCCATCCGTATTATTTCGTTAAGCTTTGTATTTGCCGGATGCAATATTGCTTTTCAGGGAGTGTTCCAGGCGCTGGACAGCGGTCTTCCGTCCCTGATTGTTTCTGTATGCAGACAGTTTTTATTTGTAGTGCCGGTAGCTTATGGATTTACTTTGCTTGTGCTGCACGGTAACGGTGTACCGCCCTATGTGATCTGGTTTACCTTTCTGATTGCGGAAGGGGTTTCGACAATCATAGCCCTGGTTTTCTATAAAAGGGTTTCCTCACACCGTCTTCCGTGAAGACGGTAGTCGGAGGGAGTCATGCCGGTCTTTTTCTTAAAGGTACCGGAAAAATAACTTTGGCTGGGAAAGGCTAAAATAGCGGCTATTTCCGCGGAAGAATACGAGGAAAACAGCAGCATGTTCCTGGCAGTATTGATTTTCTGCTCACAGATATAGGAACTGACACTCTGCCCGGTTTCTTTCTGAAACAGCCGTGACAGGTAAGAAGGGCTTAAACCGGCTATTTCTGACAACTGTGTCAGAGTAATGCGGGTGTGCAGATGGTCGTAGATATAATCGATACATTTTACCACCGGCTGTGAGCAGACATTCTGTTTTATGAGCTCCTTCATGCGTCGGGTGTAGTCCAGACACAGAGGGGTATGGAGGGAAGCAATTTCCTCCGGGGTATGGCATCTGTCCGCAGCAGAGATGTAATAATCACTTAAATTATAGGCTACATGCAGATCCATGCCGGCATTGATACAGTAACGGGCAATAACGGCTGCGGTAATGGCAAAATGGTACTTTACATTCTGGACCGGATTTGCAGACAGGGTACCCCAGCCTTCTTTTTTAGCAAGAAAGCTTTCTTTTGTCATTTCTTTTATCTTTTTCAGGTTACCGGATACGACGGCCTGATAAAATTCCAGCTCCGGATTATAGGGCGCTCTCACAAAGCGCTCTTCTCTTTGCACAAAATCCCGGTAGGCAAGAGCCTGTCCGGAGGTGTCTGACCGGAAAATACTCATTTTAGATTTCCTCCCTGTAAAAAAATGTAAGGAACAGATTGGTTTTTATCAAGCATATGATAGCATAAAAACATAAATAAAAGCAATAAAACGATATTCATTCCGTAGAATTTCCGACATACTGAAAACAGAAATGAAAGAGCCACCGGATTTGTATAGGGAAGATACAAATCCAAAACAGGATTGCAAGGAGGAAAATCAGGATGAACTTAAAACGTGGAATTAACTTAGGCGGATATTTATCACAGTGTGATTACAGTAAAGAACATCTGGCATCTTTTATCCATAAAGAGGATCTGGACAAAATTGCGGAAATGGGTTTTGACCATGTCCGGGTGCCGGTCGATTACAATATTCTTGAAACGGAAGATGGAACTCCCATCGAAAGCGGTTATGAGTTACTTGACCGGGTAACAGACTGGTGCTGGGAAAACAAGCTGAATATGATTTTGGATATGCATAAAGTTTACGGCTATGATTTTAACGATGCTGGTACCATGGAAAACAGTCTGTTTAAGAGCCCTGCGCTGATGGACCGCTTTCTTGCGTTGTGGAGAAGGCTTGCAAAACGTTACGGAAATAAAGATTTCATGGCTTTTGAGCTTTTGAATGAAATTGTGGAGGAGGATGTGGCAGAGGCCTGGAATGATTTAATCATCCGTGCGGTGAGAGAAATCCGTCAGTATGCACCCACAACTCCGATTATCTACGGCGGCATCCAGTGGAACAGCGCCAGAACTGTCAGATTTTTAAGAAAACCGGAAGATGAAAACATTATTTTTACCTTCCATTTCTATGAGCCGCTTCTGTTTACCCATCAGAAAGCATACTGGGTGGCGGCAATGGACCCCAATAAGGAAATTTCCTACCCGGCAACCATGGAATATTACAGAGAAAACTCTAAAGTGCTGGGGTATCAGGGAAATGTGGCGGTCAATGCACATGCCGGTGAGATGGGACCCAAATTCATGGAAGAGCTGATTGCGGATGCCGTAGATGCGGCAAAAAAAGCCGGCGTACCTTTATATTGCGGTGAATTTGGAGTTATCGACAGAGCACCGGTTATGGATACGCTTCGCTGGTTCAGGGATGCGAATGAGGTATTCCGCAAATATGACATCGGGTTTTCCGTGTGGACATATAAAGAGAAGGATTTTGGTATTACCGGGGAACATTATAAACCGATTTTACAGGAACTCATAAATATCTGGAACCGATAAAACAGTATAACCATGGGAGGGTACGGAATGAAAAGAAAAACAGCAAAATGGCTGACGGCTGTTCTGGCATTTACAATGGTAATGACAGCGGGCTGCGGCAAGGAAAAGGGAGCAGAGAAACGTACGGAGAATACGGAGACCGTACAGGAAACGGTAATCCGGGAAACGGAACCGGTGCAGGGAAATGACCTTGACATGACGGGGTACAACCTGGTATGGGAGGATGATTTTGAAGACGGAATTTCAGAGGATGACTGGAATTATGAACTCCATGAACCGGGCTGGGTGAACAATGAATTACAGTCTTATGTGAAATCGGAAGAAAATGTGTATTCAAAGGACGGAAAGCTTGTCATAAAGCCGGTGGAAACGAAAGATGAGAACGGTAACACTGCTTACACATCCGGACGTGTGAATACCCAGGGTAAGCATGATTTTACTTACGGCCTCTTTGAAGCAAGCATTAAAATGCCGAAAGGACAGGGCTTTTTACCGGCATTCTGGATGATGCCCACGGATGAAAATTTATACGGTCAGTGGCCGAGATGCGGGGAAATTGATATTGCAGAAGTATTGGGAAATGATACGGGAACCACCTACGGAACCATCCACTACGGAAACCCGCATAAAGAAAGCCAAGGCAGCTATGTACTTTCCGAGGGGGATTTCGCAGAAGAATTCCATACCTATGCCTGTGAATGGAACCCGGGGGAAATCAAGTGGTATGTGGATGGCAATCTGATACACACAGCAAATGACTGGTACTCAGCAACGGAGGGTTTAGGGGAAATTACTTTCCCGGCACCCTTTGACCAGCCCTATTATATCATCTTTAATCTGGCGGTGGGCGGAAACTGGCCCGGTAATCCGGATGCAACCACGGATATAGCCGGTGCAACCTATGAAATAGATTATGTAAGAGTATACCAGAAAGATAAATATGACGAAAATGTCACAAAACCGGAAAAGGAAATCACCTACAGAGAGCCGGATGAAACCGGCAACTATGTCAACAACGGAGATTTTTCTGTGTCAGAGGATTTGACGGATAACGCAGACTGGAAGTTCATGGCGCAGAACGGCGGAGAAGGCAATGCTGAAATTAAGAATAATGAAATTGTTATCTCCACAGCGAATGCCGGCAGTGAGGAATATAGCATCCAGCTGGTACAGCCGGATATTCCTATCCTGAAGGGAGGCGAATACCGGGTAACCTTTGATGCCTGCGCCGATGAAGAACGCACCATGAAGGTAGCGGTTACGGCGCCCAATGCCGGATGGATCCGTTATCTGGAGGATACAGAGCTTACTCTTACAAAAGAAAAACAGAGCTACACATTTGATTTCACGGTGACGGCGGAAAACGACCCCACCGGACGTCTGGAATTCAATATGGGTAAAACGGATAGTACCGCAACGATTTCTATTTCCAATGTGCGTCTGGAGATGACAGCGGAAGGTTCTGGCAGCGCAGGCGGTAAGACTGTTCTTTCCGATGGCAATTATGTTTACAATGCAAATTTCCAGGAAGGTACCGACAGAGTCGGAAGCTGGGATCTTACGGAAAATGATGCGGTGACGTATGAGGTTACTCCGTTAAGCGACGGCAGAAGACTTCATGTAAATATGTCAAAGGATTCAGATACTCCGTTCTATGTTACGCAGAAAGACCTGGCATTGACGGAGGACGCGGAATATCTTTTAAGCTTTGAAATGCAGGCGGAAGCGGGAAGCCATATGAAAGTCCTTCTGAATGGAGAAGAACATGACATAGCTTTGTCCGAAAAGCAGGATACCTACAGCTTAAAGTTTGTATATTCCGGAAAAGAAGGAGCCAATACACTTCAATTTGGTTTTAGCGGTGCCGGGGATTATTATCTGGACAAGGTGCGTGTGGAGGAGAATGTGATGATTAAGAACGGCAGCTTCAATGCGGGGATGAGCGGATACGAGATTTTTGTGGATGCTTCTGCAGATGCGAATTATGTGGTAGATTCCCTGACAGAAGACAATGCCATGGATTTTACCATTCATGACACCGGAGATAATGACTGGAATATCCAGCTCAAGCAGAATAATATTACTCTTGAAAAGGGAAAAACGTATACCTTAACCTTTGAAGCCAAATCCGATATAAAAAGAGACATTCGTGTCATTATACAGGGTAAGGAAGACAAGGGCTGGCCGGTCTATTCCGGAGAAAACATTGTGACGCTTTCTTCTGACTATCAGACCTTCAGCACCACCTTTACCATGGAAAGCGATACGGATCCGGATGCTTTCTTAAGCGTATGCTTAGGCGCTGTCAGCGAGAGAATCGACAGCATGCACAGAGTCTGCATAGATAATATTTCCCTGGAGGAAGTTAACTGATTTTATCCGGATATAGGAAACCTGAGTGGATTTCTTCATATAATATACTATACCTTAACTAAGAGAGGAAATAGTATATGGCACGATTTACCAATCAGGCACAGCTGCGATATGGCAACGCAGTAGCCAATTCCAATATTGCTGTCGGTGAAATTATGGAAGTTTTGTCGGCAACAAAAACAGCGGTAAACAATACCTACGGACAAAATGATAATGTAACATATGTCATCAGTATTGTAAATTCGGGAGCTGTCCCTTTCAGCGGCATAACTGTTACAGATAATCTCGGTGAATATAATTTTGGCACGGAAACTCTGACACCGTTAACGTATATTCCCGGAACGGTTAAATTTTACGCAAACGGTGTTTTGCAGCCTGCCCCTACGGTGGCAGCGGTTTCTCCGCTTACGGTTACCGGGCTTACGGTGCCGGCTGGAGGAAATGCAACCGTTATTTATGAGGCAGAGGTGAATTCTTTTGCACCCATGGAAACAGGTTCCCAGATTACCAATACGGCGGTTGTATCCGCCACCGGCATTACACCGGTTACGGTCAGTGAAACCATCCTTGTAGAGGAAGCGCCTATCCTGTCCATCACCAAATCGGTAAGCCCGGTTCCTGTTACGGAAAACGGAACTCTTACCTACACTTTCTTAATTCAGAACATGGGAAATACAGCCGCAGATGCTACTGCCGGTGTAGTGGTTCTGGATACTTTTTCCCCGATTCTCAGCAATCTCTCCGTTACCTTTAACGGAGCCGGCTGGGCAGAAGGGACACAGTATACGTATGATGAAACAAGCGGTACCTTCAGTAGTGTTGCAGGCCGGATTACGGTTCCTGCAGCCACCTATACCCAGGATCCGGCAAGCGGTGCATGGGTAGTCAGCCCCGGTGTCAGCACTCTTATCATTTCCGGTATCGTATAAAAGGCCCCTGCTATCTGCAGGTATATCAGCAACCGGCATAGTCTTAATCGGCTATGCTGGTTTTTTTGTAGAAAAGACCGGGGTTGTTTATATAATAAAAAATATAAATGTTGACACTGTATACCACATAAGATATATTATAAGAGAGGTGAAGGAATATGAGCGATTTTCAGAACTACTTAGATACTGTATTTGCAGATTTAGATACTCGTGTTGTAAAAGAAGAAACCGTTTATAATTACGACATTTATAAAAAAATAAGCACCGATGTGATAAAAGCAAGAAAGGAATCGGGTCTGACACAAAGCCAGCTGGCAGAAAAGAGTGGATTAACACAGGCTAATATAAGCAATATTGAAAAAGGAAGCATACATCCGACTATTGATTCTTTGCAGAAGATAGCGGCTGCCGTAAACAAGAAACTTATCATTGAATTCAGAAACTAAGGGGGATTTTGTTATGTACGGATTAAGCAAACTTTTTATAGAAGAATTCAGGGGAATTAAGAACCTGAAAATTGACCGTATGAATAAAGTAAATATAGTTGTCGGGGACAATAATTGCGGAAAGACGAGTTTGCTTGAAGCTATTGAATTGTTGGGAAGTTCCCAGCTGGCAGGTGATGTCTACTGGGTTGCCCGTCAAAGAGAAATTTTATCTCAGAGCAGCAATTCCTTATATGAAAACTTTATGTGTATGTTTCCCCATGACGTAAGAGAATGGGAAATCAAAATATCCGGTACATATAACGGGCAGGAAATTCTATACCGTATACAGGGAAAACAAAAAAAGATCTTAATCGAGGGAAAAGACCAGATTGGGGAAATGGAAATCGGACGGATTTATCCGATTCCGGTTGACAAACAGACCGAGGAGTTTGAGGGGACTATATCCTTAGTCTGTGGCACGGAAAAAAAGCAGGAGGCTATTAAAGTCAATCCGTATACACGTGCGACCGGCACACTTATGGCAGAAAACCGGGATATCAATATTAAATATGTAGCGCCTTTTGAACATCTGAAAGGCAGTGTCATCAGTGAGATTGTCAGAAATGAAAAATATAAAGAAATCTGTATTCATGCATTGCAGTTGTTTGATAAAGATATTGTGGATATGATGATATTTAAAAATGAATTAGACAATTCAGCGGTTGAATACCTGAGACATAAGAAGCTGGGAGATATGCCTCTTGCGTCTTTTGGCGATGGCATTAAAAAAGTTCTCGTTCTGGCAAATGCCATTATACAGGCAGCGGGGGGAATCCTCCTTATTGATGAAATAGAAACAGCCATTCATAAAAAGTATTTTGAGGATATTTTTGGGTTTATTGTTAAGGCTTGCAGGGCATATCATGTTCAGGCTTTTATTACTACGCACAGTATTGAAGCCGTGGATGGATTACTTGCAACCCAGCGATATGAACAACAGACCGAGAACGATGATATCAACGTGATTACCTTAAAGAGAGGGGAACAGGAAACGCTGTCAAGAGTTCTTTCCGGCAGGGAAGTGGAGCGTAACAGAGAAAGTTTTGGGTTTGAGGTTCGGTTATGAAAAAGATAATTTTATGTGAAGGAAGTACAGATACGGCATTTCTGGGGTATTATATGAGTAAAGTTTTTGGATGGAAGTATGTGTCTGTAAATGATAAAAATTTAACATCGGTGGGGATTACTAATCGAAAAAGTAATGAAAGCATGAAATGGTATAAAAAGGAAAATGATTTTTTGGCGATTTGCGGAGTGGGAGGTAAAGACAATTTCAAGAAATTCTTTGAGAAACAGCTAAAGGATATGATAACACTGACAGATGACTTTGATAAAATTGCAGTAGTGACTGATAGAGACGACAAAAGTATTAAAAGTATTGAGGAAGCGCTTGATCTTACATATGAAAACATGGATATAAGATTTAGAGAGAATGTACCGGATGCAGAAATCTGGGATTTGTATGATGAAAATAGGGAGCTTCTTGGGAAAGACCATGTCAGAGGAGAACAGCTACCGATAGATGGATATCATTTGGTAGTGCATGTATGGATTCGTAATTCCAAGGGAGAGTATCTGATTTCACAGCGTTCTGCAAACAGACCTACATTTCCGTTGATGTGGGAATGTGTAGGCGGTTCGGTTGTAAAGGGTGAAGACAACGTGCAGGGAGCAATTAGAGAGCAAAATCTTTAATGATATTATGGATGTCTGGTTGTTTGAGTATGATGGAGAGGTTGATTTGAGTAATGCTACAACAGATGAAGTGGCACAGGTTGCGTGGATGGACAGAAAGCAGATAAAAGAATTGTTTGATGCGGATATGTTTGTGGATACATTGGAGTACTTTTTTACGGAAGTGGATGTTTAAGGAAGCAACACTTTCGAAAAATACATGCCATGCCAACTATCTTATGGCACTTGTTAGTGCAAAATGATTAAGAAGGGAGCGAGGTTAATAGTGGATAGTCACGATTATGAAGAGAAACTGCGTGAAATTGGGGATGCAATAAATAAAATTCCTAAATATATGGAAAATCCTGAATTAAAAAAAGCAATAGAAAATACTCAGAGATTGGCGGCAGCATTAGGAGATATTGTTGTTTCAATTTCTCAAAGTAAAGCGGTTAAAGCATTTGGTAAATTAGCCGAACAACTAAGTAATATTAAATTACCACAGCTTTCAGAAGAGGCAAAAGCAGGGCTAGAAAATTATCATTATTTGAATAAGATAGAGAGTTTACAATGGCCATTATATTTTGTGTTTGACAAAGATCTTATGCAAGAATTGGTTCCATTCACAAGTATATCAGAAGACAATGAGGAGAAAATTAGAGATATTGTATATAACTTTTGTACGCCGGAACTTGTTAAAGGGTTGTTGGAAGATTGGAAAAAATCAAGTGTAATAAATCAGAGTAGAATACCTATACTCGAGGAAGCTATTACATTGTACATTCGTGAAATGTATTATGGTAGTGTATCGGTTTTTGCATGTCAGCTTAACGGTATTATTACAGATACATATGAAATGCAAAGAAGTTATGGAAAGGATTTTGATTTAGAAGATATAAAATTAGCATATAGAAATTTTAACCCGAAAAAAGAGATTCCCCAAAGAATAAAAAAAGATAGTGAGCGTACACAGTTATTATGGTTTATAACTGATGCAGAAGAAAGAATAGTATATTGGATTAAAGCGATAGAATATATCTATAATATAGTATTGACTTCTGAGGATTCTATGAATCAAAGTAATCATCCTTGTAGAAATAAAATATGTCATGGGATACAGTTGAATTTTGGAACAAAAGAACATGCTCTGAAAAGTATACTTGCTATTGATATGATGATACGATTGTCTGAAAGTTTAAAATCAATTAATGAGGAAACAGCAGAGTCATAAAAATTGCATTTAATCTATATACTAGTCTTCATGCATAAAATAGTAGCTTAAGTATATTCACTAGATGTAGATAAAATGGAGGCGATAGAATGACAAGTGATTTTATGGGAGACCTGTTATAAAAGTGTGTGAAGGTGCTTATGCGGCAGATAAATTGTATGAAAACATAAATATAGTAAAGACTATAAATTAAACAGGAAGTGAAAGTTTGTTATGGATATAAAAGAATTAATCGGGGAAGCAACTGAATATGATAAAAAGCTGGCACTTGAGGAAAAGAAACCCAAAAGCTGGTGTAAAAGTGTTAGTGCGTTTGCAAATACATTTGGCGGAGTTTTAATTTGGGGCATTTCAAATGATGGACAGGTTGTTGGACTTAATGATCCGGAAGGTGCTGCGGAAAAAATAAGTGAAATCATAAAATCAAGATTAACTCCGATTCCGGAGTTTAAGCTTAGATTCCATAAAACGGGTGAGGGAAAGATTTTGGTTATCCTTGAAGTATATAAAGGAGACGAAACACCATATTATTATTCGGGAGATGGAGTACTGGAAGCCTATGTTAGAATTGGAAATGAAAGTGTGAAGGCAACCGCAACGGAATTAAAGCGTCTTGTCCTCAGAGGAAAGAATACTTCCTATGATTCGCAGAATTCTACCTACAAAGCGGAAGATTATGCATTTTCAAAGCTTAAGGAAAGATATAAGAAGTGGACCGGAAACAGCTTCGACGATAAAGATTTGATTTCTTTTGGACTGGTAAATGAACAGGGAAATTTGACCAATGCAGGAGTGCTACTTGCCGATGAAAGTCCTATTCGTTGTTCAAGGCTGTTTTGTACAAGATGGAATGGTTTGAATAAAAGTGGTGGTGCAGTCGATGCATTGGACGATGCAGAGTATTCGGGCAGTGTTATTTCCCTGATTGAAAATGGGGAAGCATTTATCAAACGTAATTGCAAAATGAAATGGCGTAAAACCGCAAATTCAAGAGAAGAAATGCCGGAGTATGTAGAGAGAAGTTATCACGAAGCACTTGTTAATGCCCTGGCACATCGTGATTATCTGGTCAATGGAAGTGAAGTCCATATTGACATATATGATGACAGAATAGAAATCTATTCTCCGGGAGGAATGCCGGATGGTTCCATGATTCAGGACAGAGATCCGCTTACAGTACCTTCTACCAGGAGAAATCCAGTTCTTGCGGATGTGTTCAACAGACTTGGCTATATGGAACGTAAAGGCAGTGGATTTGGAAAAATTATTAGCGGATATGAGTTTCAAATCAATTATAGTGAGAGCAAAAGACCAACATTTCGCTCAGATAGGTATCAGTTTACTGTAGTAATGCCGAATTTGAACTACAATGACACTCAAGATGTCACCCAAGATGTCACCCAAGATGTCACCCAAGACAACCTAGATATTCAAATTATTGAACTGATTCGTAAGAACAGTAAAATTAGTACTGAAAAGATAGCAATGGCATTAGGTGTAAGTACAAGAACAATTAAACGTCATATAAAAGAAATGGATAATGTATGTTATGTTGGGCGCGGGTTTAGTGGACACTGGGAAATTACGGATAAGAAGTAATGTAACAGGATAACTGTAAAAATTAGTCCTAAAGTTGTGGAATAAATTACAAGGATATAGTGGGTTAACAAGTAGTAGGGACTATAAATGAAAGAGGGTGTTGATATACAAAATTTATTTATTATAGGAAATGGTTTTGATATAGCTCATGGATTGCCAACAAAATATGCTGATTTCAAAAAATATCTTAGTGATAGAATAAAAAACAATCAAGGTATAAAATATGTTGATGGAGATTACATAAGAATTACAGAAATTCCATCTTTACCAGAACGAAAAATTTGGCATGGAAAAGGTGTAGTCGGGCAATATTGGCAAGAAGAAAGGTTGATATATTGGCTTGTAGATGAAGTGTCAAATAATAAAGCTGACATGAAATGGTCTGATTTTGAAACGTATTTGAGCGAACTTAATATTCATGCTATACTTGAAAAATGGGGATTTACAGTTGAAAATGCCATGAAAATACAAGAAACATTAGGCGATGTTAGCGGGTTCTTTTTTCGCTGGGTTAATACTATTGATTTATCAAAAATAAAAAAGAAATCAAGTATAGAGAAAATAGTTAGAAGCGATAAAGATTTGGTCTTTTCGTTCAATTATACGGAAACACTTGAAATGATATATGGAGTATGCGAACATAATATCTGCCATATACACGGGATAAGAGAAACAAATTATGAAGAACAAAAACGTAAGGATATGGTTTCAATAGGTAAGGACTTTAGTGAGCTGATTATTGGTTACGAAGAGGAATTACTAAAAATAGAAGAACATAATTTGATATATACTGATGAAGACATTAGAAGTGCTGTTCTTGCTGCTAAAACAGGATTAATAAAAGATGTAAAACAAAATATATTTCGTGAAAAAGCATTTTTTGATGTTATAGAAAAAGCAGATATTCAAAATATATATTCAGTGGGTTTGTCATATTCGGATGTAGATATGCCATATATAAAGGAAATATGTGATAGAATTAGAAAATCAGGAAAGATGAAAGCCTGTGTATGGTATCTTGAAGAATATGATTCAGTTGAACGCAGGAATGAATTTAAAAAGAAAATTACGGAAGCTGGATATAATGGTAATTATGCAACGTTTAGAATGTAGAAGAGGTGTAGGTGTCTGTTAAAGTTAACTAAACCAGCCTTTAATGTAAAAAGTGAGGCTGATTTAATTAAATTTATTCATAGTATCCACATAATCCTGAAATCTGTTTTCCTTCAATGTAAGTTTGGCATTTAGCGGAGACGTTTCCTCTGCCAGGTGGTAAAGCTAAACAAAATCATTCGGGTCAACAAAGGTAACAGAGAAATTACATTCCATGCAACGGATAATAAGAACATAGTTCTCTTCAGTATTGACAATGATGGAGTTTGTGGTAGGCTTATGCATGTCAAATTGAAAATTAAGATTGTTGTTCGTGGCGGTCTCCTTCCTACAGATATTTGGCACCATCCCAAAGATCAATAATGCTGTAAGGATATTGGTGTATTCCGGTTGTAATTCTTGGAACTTCTCCGAAGAGAAAGCATATCAGATGTGCAGGTAGTTGAAATAAATGCCCTCTGCATTTCAAGTAATTGCAGATAAAGCGTGTTAACAGTATACATCAGGGGATATATGGTTTCTTTCTTGCCAATAACACAGATGCGATTGTTGATGCAGAAACGGACAAAGTAATCTTTTTTTTATATTGCTTGCAAGAATCTGGGCTTCGATTTCTTTGCGTTCGGCATCGGTGATTGGGTATTATTGAAGGTACACGTACTACCAAAGACAATGATATGTTAAGCTTTACATAAGGGGCTGTAAAAAAACTCCCCTGACAGAAAAATCGCCCAGACCGTGAGGCCTGAGCGATTTTTTGGTATAATTAATTATGCTACTAACTAACAACACCAATGGTAATTATACTATGCGTCAGCTGAAATTACCATTAGAAATCGAAAAATTGATCGATATTTCTGATCCGGTATATACTTTTTGTGAGGTTATGGATCACATTGACTTATCAAGATATTTTGTGGAGAAAGGCTACAAAACAGGTCCCCTTCTTTTTATTTCTCCCATAGCGGATTATATAAACGTGCATAGACATAAAAAGGCATCCTCTTGCGTTTGAAATGAAGCAAAAAAACAACAATCTCAGGCTGTGCCATGCGCCATTCGGGGGCTGCGGAGCAGCCATTCTTCATAGAGCCATTCATAGCCCTAACGGGCTATTTCATGGACGGCTGTCGCCGTATAAAAGTGCAATAATAAACGCCCTTACAAGTAAACTTGCAGGGCGTTATTATTTTACTTTTGCATGGCTTGTAGCTTAGCCAAAGTATCTATTCAGTAATCCTTCAAATGCTTTGCCGTGTCTTGCTTCATCGCGTGCCATTTCATGGACGGTATCGTGGATAGCGTCTAAGTTTAATTCTTTTGCACGTTTTGCAAGGTCTACTTTGCCGGCGGTTGCACCGTTTTCAGCATCAACTCTCATCTGTAAGTTTTTCTTGGTGGAGTCGGTTACCACTTCACCTAAGAGTTCTGCAAATTTTGCAGCATGTTCTGCTTCTTCGTAAGCTGCTTTTTCATAGTACATACCGATTTCGGGATAGCCTTCTCTGTGAGCTACACGTGCCATTGCCAGGTACATGCCGACTTCGGAGCATTCTCCTTCAAAATTAGCACGAAGGTCCTTGATGATATCTTCGGGTGCACCCTGTGCAACGCCTACAACATGCTCTGCAGCCCATACCTTATCGGCAGACTGTACAGTGAACTTGGAAGCAGGTGCGTGGCAGATAGGGCACTCTGCAGGTGCTTCAGTTCCTTCATAAACATAACCGCATACTTGACATACAAATTTCATAATTCATTTCTCCTTTTCTTGTAAATAAAATGGTTTTATTGGTTATTGTTTCCCGAAAGGGCTTAAACTTTCAGGAAATAAATTACAAACAATTTCACGGAAATTCCAAAGCTCTTGCAAACAAATTTAAGGAAAATCCAATTACTCCCGGCACTTTTCGCAGGTGCCGTAAAAATAAATATCGTAGCCTTCGATGGTACCGCTGAAGCCCAGGGCTGCGGTTTCCATTACCGAATCAATACTTGGCATGGTGAGATCTATGACAGCACCGCATTTTTTGCAGACAAAGTGGTGATGCGGGGAAGTATCATAATCGAAATGATCCGTTTTGTCCCCCACCTGCAGCCGCAGGATTTTGCCGGTATCTGCTAAGAGATTTAAGTTCCGGTAAACGGTCCCAAGGCTGATATTCGGTATCTTAGTACGCATGGCGGTGTAAACCTGGTCAGCTGTCGGATGATCCTTCCGGGTAGAAAGATATGCTTTTATTTCTTCTCGTTGCTTACTGTATTTTACTGCCATAGGGTTCCTTTCTAAAAGTAGTAACTGTTACTGTTATCAATATAATGCAGATAATATAAAAAGTCAACTCTTTTTTATAATTTTTTTAGGATATTCTTCGAATCAGTTCATTTCTTTTTATAAGAAAAGATGATATAATTTCCATAAATTCGGTAATAGCCGCATAAACGGCGGAATGAGAGGGAATATGAAATTCAAGACAAGATTGCGCATAGCATTTGCGTCCATTGTTTTTTTGCCCCTGATACTGACCGCATTAGCTTTTTTGGCCATCAGTGTGTACCTGGTGCAGGATGACCAGCCGCATTTCTTCGGACAGGTAAATTATGCGGAAATGGTGGACAGTGTGCAGTCTGTGGGCGAACAGGTACAGATGCTTTATCAGAAACTGGCGGATACGGCGGTGAGCGAACCGCAGAAATTTGAAGACACCGCTTATCTGCAGTCCTTAAACAAAAGCCTTAACCGTAAAAATTCTTACATTTTGGTCAGAAAAAACGATTCCATTTATTATGCGGGAAATATGGAAGCGGCAGAACTTATTTTTGATAAATTGCCCGAATACGGTTACGAATACGGGGATGCTGCCGCCATGTATTTTAACGACCTGCAGAAATATGTCAAACAGGTGGATTTCCGATTTACGGACGGATCAGAGGGCAGTGTATTTATAGTAACAAGAATCAGCGGCATTATCTCCAAACGGCTTTTGATAGATATGTTTATTGCCATCTGCCTGATTCTGTTGTTTACCAGCCTGATGCTGACACAGTGGATTCACAAGGGAGTGTTTACACCGATAAACGAACTGAACGTAGCCATGCAGAAGGTAAAGGAAGGCAATTTTGATTACCGGCTTTCCACGGAGGCGTCCGGTGAAATAGGTGATCTGTATCGTAACTATGAGGACATGCGCCTGCGTCTTAAGGAAACCACGGAAGAACAGCTGCAGCAGGAGAAGCAGAACAAAGAGCTTATCAGCAACATTTCCCATGATTTGAAAACGCCCATTACCGCTATCAAGGGTTACATGGAGGGTATCATGGACGGCGTTGCCGATACACCGGAAAAAATGGATAAATACATCAAAACGGTGTATAACAAGGCAAATGACATGGACAGGCTTATCAATGAACTGACAATTTATTCGGGCATTGATAATAACCGGATACCTTACCATTTCCACCGCATAAACGTTGCCGAATATTTCGGAGACTGCGTGGAAGAAGTGGGATTGGAGCTGGATTCCCGCAATATTAAATTGAATTATTCCAATTTAGTGGATCCGGCCACACTGATCATTGCCGATCCGGAGCAGCTTAAGCGCGTTATCAATAATATTATCAGTAATAGTGTAAAATATATTGATAAGGAGCAGGGCATTATTGATATCCGTATACTGGATGAGGTAGACTCCATCCGGGTGGAAATCGAGGATAACGGCAAGGGAATTGCCGCCAAAGACCTGCCCAAGATTTTTGAACGGTTTTACCGGACGGATGCTTCCCGCAACTCCACAAAGGGCGGAAGCGGCATCGGACTTTCCATTGTAAAGAAAATTATTGAAGACCACGGCGGCTACATCTGGGCTACCAGTAAGGAAGACGAAGGCACCTGCATGCATTTTGTCCTCCGTAAATATAAAGAGCAGAAAGGAAATGAAAAGGTATGAGCAGCAGAATACTGATTATTGAAGATGAAGAAGCAATTGCAGATTTGGAAAAGGACTACCTTGAGCTCAGTGATTTTGAGGTAGAAATACAGAATACCGGAGACGGCGGCTTAAAGGCTGCTTTGGAAAAGGATTTTAACCTGATTATATTGGACCTGATGCTTCCCGGTGTGGACGGCTTTGAGGTGTGCAAGCAGATTCGGGAAAAGAAGGACATTCCCATCCTCATGGTCTCCGCTAAAAAGGATGATATCGATAAAATCAGAGGTCTGGGTCTGGGCGCGGACGATTATATGACAAAGCCTTTCAGCCCCAGCGAGCTGGTAGCAAGGGTAAAAGCACATCTTGCCAGATACGAAAGACTGGTGGGCACCAATGCCAAGCCCCAGAACGACATTGTGGAAATCAGAGGACTTCGCATCGACAAAACCGCCAGAAGAGTGTATGTGGACGGTGTGGAAAAGACCTTTACCACCAAGGAATTCGATTTGCTGACCTTCCTTGCGGAGCATCCCAATCATGTATACACCAAGGAAGAGCTGTTCCGCCAGATTTGGGACATGGATTCCATCGGTGACATTGCCACCGTTACGGTCCACATTAAGAAAATCCGTGAAAAAATCGAGTATGATACCGCAAAACCCCAGTACATCGAAACCATCTGGGGTGTGGGCTACCGCTTCAAGGTATAAATTATGCAGACACAGATTGTATACGAGGACGAGGCGGTTCTGGTTATCCGGAAGCCTGCCGGGCTGGCAACGGAAAGCGCCGGCATCGGCCAGAAGGACGTAGTCAGTGAACTGAAGAATTATGTGGCAAAGAAAAATCCGGGGAAAATGCCGTATCTGGGCGTTGTTCACCGGCTTGACCAGCCTGTGGAAGGGCTTTTGGTATTTGCCAAAACGAAAAAAGCCGCCGAAAATTTAACGGCGCAGCTTGGAAAAGGTACACTTAAGAAAGAATATCTGGCGGTGGTATGTGGAAAAGTATCGGAAAATACCGGCAGGCTGGTGGATTATCTGGCAAAAGAAAAAGGTATGGCGGTGGTAAAGGACGCCGCGGATGCGCAGGCAAAGAAGGCGGTTCTCACCTACACGAAAAAAGCCGAAACAGAAGAGCTTACGCTGCTTGAGGTGCAGATAGAAACCGGACGTTTTCACCAGATAAGGGCGCAGCTTTCCCACGCTGGCTTTCCCATTCTGGGAGATGAAAAATACGGTTCGGAGGAAAGTAAGGAACTTTCCCGGGAAAAGAAAATCCGCTTTACGGCACTTTGCGCCGCTTCCTTAAGCTTCCGGCATCCCGTGACCGGCAAAGTCATGGCGTTTACCCAGGCACCGCAAAATCCGGCATTTGCGGAGTTCGTGACAGAATAAAAACAGAAACATGTCATATACTAAACCCTATCAACAGGACGGGCGTGATGGATGGGCGCCGTGAAAGATTGCGGGGAGGGATTGGCATGCAGAAGAAATGGTATGAACAAAAAGGAATGGTACTGCTCCTCTTAACCGGAGCAGTCTATTTTTTTTTACAGTATCTTTCTCCGCTATTGACGCCTATTTTAGCGGCAGGTATTCTGCTCACTCTGTGCTATCCGGCGTTTGACGACATCCAGAAAAAAACAAAGATTAAAAAGCAGTACATGGCAAGCGCCATGCTGGTACTCATCGGGGCGGTGCTTATGGGGCTTCTGTGGTGGGCAAGTGTGTATTTGTTCCGGAAAATTCCCCAGTGGGCAGCAGGTGTGGACGGGCTGCAGGAAACCCTGCGTATTTTTATCGGGGACTGCTGCGGCAAAATGGAAAGTTTTCTTGGGATAGAAGCCGATGATCTGAGCCATTCCCTCACCGGTCAGATGGACGCTGCGTTTGAAAATTTGAAAATTTCCATTCTGCCGGGACTTTTACAGAATAGCTGGACCTATGTAAAAGCGGTAGGCTCCGTTTTTGCAGTGCTGGCGGTCACCATGATTGCCACGGTGCTGCTTGCCAAGGACTACGACGATTTGCTTGCCATGGTGGGAAAACAGAAATGGAGTGTTATTCTTTTGGAGGTGGCGCTTAAGGTTATCCGTTATCTGGCGACCTATGTGAAGGCACAGCTTCTTATCCTGCTTGGGATTTCCCTTATCTGTGTGACCCTCCTGTCGGTTGCAGGTGTGGGAAAAAGTGTATTCTGGGGGATTTTAGCGGGAATTTTGGATGCCCTTCCTTTTATCGGCACCAGCATCGTGCTGCTTCCGCTGGCGTTGTGGGAGTTTTTTTCCGGGGCATACCTGAAAGCCTTTTTTTGTCTGCTTGCATACGGCGTCAGCGCTCTGTTCCGGGAGCTGGCGGAGCCGAAACTTATCGGCAAAAGAGTGGGTGTTTATCCCTTTATTATTCTGATTTCCGTGTATGCGGGGATGAAGCTGTTCGGACTGTGGGGCATTATCAAGGGACCGGTGGGACTGGTTATGATTGAGCAGTCCTATGTCTGTATCTGCCGCTATATTGACAATAAAAAGGCGGATGGATTATGATGGAGGAAACGTGTGTAAAAAGAAGGGACAAAACACATGAAAAAGAAACAGGTTAAAAAGAAGCAGCGTTCGCTCGCGGCGGATATACAGACGGTTTTGCTGTGGGTTCTGCGGGGCATAAGCTTCTGTTATCTTATTATGATGGGCGTGGTGCTGCCATTTTATTACCACCCCGAAACATCGTATATGACAATCGGCTCCGGAAAGGCGGAGTTTTTCAATAAATGGGCATTCGGTACGGCAAAAGCAGCGGGAGTGTTTCTTCTTCTCTATCTGTTGACGGCGTCAGTACGGCAATTCCTGCTGTGGAAAAAGGACAGTAGCCGGAAAACAGGGGGAGTTTCCCTGTGGGTGGCAATGAAGACGGGATGCCAGAATTTCTGGCAGAGCCTTACCGGCACGGAACTGTTTGCCGTCTGTTACATAGCTGCCCTGTGCATTTCTTACCTGCTGACGGACTACCCGGAATTCGCAAAAATGGGAGCCGACGGCTGGAACATGGGCTTCTGGCCCCAGATTTTATTTTTGTTTTTCTTTTTGTTATTGGAAAGAACCCTCACAACCGGGATGGCAAAGGCAGGCATCGGGATGATGCTTTCGGCATCCACGGTGGTATTTCTTTTAGGACTCTTAAACCGTTACGGGGTCAATCCCCTGCACATGGAAAGCAGCGGGCCGGGATTTATCTCCACCATCGGCAATATTAACTGGTACTGTGGTTACTGGTCGGTGCTGTTCCCGGTATGCTGCGGTATTTTCCTGTTCCGGGAGAAAGTTCTGCCGGGCAGCGGTTCGGTGCATACCGGCGCTTTGCAGCAGCGGGGAGCTTCTGCGCAGCGGACTCCTGCATCCGTTTTGTATGATTTCCTGCCGGTGTTTAGCGGAATTGCGGTTGTTATCGGCTTTGCCACGGGCGTCTCCCAGGGCAGCGACAGCGGCCTTTTGGTGCTGGCAGCGATAACACTTATTCTGGGCTGTTTTGCCGGAAAAGAAAAGGAAGGCTTGCGTCATTTTATCGAGCTTCTTTTGTTGTTCTGCGTTTCTCTTACGGGGCTTTTTGCCCTGCAGCATCTGTTCCCGGAGCGGAACAAATACCAGACTGCCGGTTATCTTTTTCTGACAGGGAAGCCTTGGGGGCTGATTTTCGGCGTGCTGCTTTTGTGTTTGTATTTCTTCTTGTTTATAAGAAAGAAGAACTGTGCCAATGGGCGGACGAAAACGGTGGAAAATTACCGTGACAATAAATTGACGGGAACAGCGGACAGGGACATTGTCTGGACCTACAGAGCCTGGCAGATACTGACGGGACTTTCCGCTGCTGCGCTGGTTCTTTACATCGGTCTTTTGATTTTCAATACGACACACCCGGGCGTAATACCGGCGCTTGACGGCAACGCCCTGTTTACCTTCAATACTTCCTGGGGAAGCTCCCGCGGGGCAACCTGGAGCATCGGCATCCATACATTTCTGGCACAGAATTTCGGTCACCGGCTCTTTGGCGTGGGACCGGACTCCATGGCGGCATACCTGTACCAGAGCGACAATTCCACACTGCTTGCGGAAGTCAGGGCGACTTTTGGGGATAAAAGGCTTACCAATGCCCATGGAGAGTGGATAACTGTCCTGGTAAATACCGGACTCATGGGACTGTTGAGCTTTGCTGCCATGATTATTTCTGCCGTGGGAACTCTGTTTTCCCGGAAGCAGAAAACACTGGTAAAAGCCTGTGGGCTTGCCGTTTTATGCTATACCCTGCACAATATTTTCAGCTTTGAGCAGATGATGAACATCAGCCAGATGTACCTTGTCATGGGCATCGGCATGGCTGTGGCGGAAAAGGAAGAAAGGGACTGATATGTTATTTAACTCCACAATATTCATAGCGCTCTTCCTGCCGCTTTGTCTGATTGGCTGGTACGGGCTGCAACAATTCAAAAATCCTGCCTGGGCAAAGCTGTTTCTGGTGGGCATGTCCCTGTGGTTTTACGGCTATTATAACCCATGGTATCTGCTTATTTTAGTGGGCAGCCTGTTTGTCAATCAGGGCATCAGCGCCGCTATGGAGCACGGAAGCGCAAGATTGTCCCAAAAAGGACAGGAGCCTTCCGAGGAAGCCGCCGGCAAAGTGCCGGGAAGCCGGAAACTTCTTCTGACACTGGGACTTATTGCCAATATCGGACTGCTGTTTTATTTTAAGTATTTTAATTTTTTCGTGGACAACTGCAATTTCTTCTTTCATACGGACTGGCAGATAGAAAAAATTGCACTGCCGCTGGGTATCAGCTTTTTCACGTTCCAGCAGATTTCCTATGTGGTGGACCGTTACAAGGGAGAAGCGCCCTGCTACAGTCTGCTGGACTATGCCTGCTTTGTGACATTCTTTCCCCAGTTGATTGCGGGCCCCATCGTACTGCACAGTGAATTTATTCCGGCGCTGCAGGCAAGGAAAAACAGGAAGCCGGACTGGGAAATGTTTTATGACGGCGTGGCGCTGTTTGTACTGGGCTTTGGGAAAAAAGTACTTTTGGCTGATGTGCTGGCGCTACTTGTGAACTCCGTGTTTGACGTGGTGGGTGTGGTGCAGTATTATCTGGATTTCTGGACGGGGCTCATTACGATTTTGTGCTACGGTTTCCAGCTTTACTTTGATTTCAGCGGTTACTGTGATATGGCGCGCAGCATCGGCAGAATGTTCGGCTTTGAACTGCCGGTGAATTTCCGTTCCCCCTTCAAGGCGGACTCCGTCCGGGATATCTGGAAACGCTGGCATGTTACACTGGGACGTTTTTTAACCGCTTATGTATACATTCCTCTCGGCGGCAACCGGAAGGGCAAGGCAAGAAAGTGCCTGAACCTGTTTCTGGTATTCTTGGTCAGCGGCATCTGGCACGGCGCCAACTGGACATATATTCTGTGGGGCGTAATGCACGGGGTTGCCATTGTGTGGGAAAATCTGTTCCCGAAGCTTCGGTTCAGGAGCCGGAAGCTCAACGTGTTTTTTACCCAGATATTCTGGTTCCTGACCCTGATTATGTTCCGCAGCAATACCCTTTCGCAGGCGGGTTATTTTTACCGCAATCTGTTCACGGCGCCAAAGCCCTTCCTAAACGGTATCGGTGCGGCACTGCAGATACCGGAGAACTTTATCATCATAAAGGCGCTCACCCTGAAAGCACCGCAGTATCTGCCTGTTTTTTACTTTGTTATGATTGGTCTTATGCTTGCCGTCAGCTTCTTTTTTGCTTACGGAAAAGAGGCGGGAGAATGGATAAAAACGAAGGCGCGCACGAAAAAGGGTGCATTTCTGTTGGCTGTCGTCTTTCTCTGGGGCTTTGTGTCCCTCTCCCAGGTCAGCACGTTTTTATATTTTAACTTTTAACCGTATCAGTAAAGGAAGAATAAAATGCTTACCGGTAAAAAAGCTTTGAAAAATTTCATATTGTGGGTAGCGGCAGGGCTTCTTCTTGTTGCGGGCATTACCGTTGTGTTTGACCCTTTTTACCAGTATCACGGACCTCTGCCCGGCATGAAGGATGTGCTGTTTGAAAGGGAAAGCCAGGTTATCGGCTCCATCCGGCATTTTTCCTATGACAGTGTGCTTTTAGGTTCTTCTGTGGTGGAAAACTGCGACAGCAGCTATCTGGACAATGCCTACGGCATCAAAACGTTGAAGGTGGTGAAAGGCTCCGGCTCCACGGCGGATCTTATGTATTATCTGGGAAAGGCGCATGAAAAACAGGACATTAAGAGAGTTTTTTACGGATTGGATTTGTTTGCCCTGAAAATGCCGTGTGAAGTGACGGTGGTGTCACAATATAGCCCGAACTACCTGTATACGGAAACTATTCTGGATGACGGCGCATATCTTTTTAATAAGGACGTGCTCTTAAAGAAAATTCCATTGATGCTGGCGTACTCTTTTGCGGATAAAAATACGGGCGGACATGCCTACGACTGGTCGGAGGACAAAACCTTCGGTCCGGCAAAAGCCATGGAAGCCTATGCGGGACCTTATGTACAGAGCGGGGAGAGCGTGTCGGGAGAACAAGATGCAATCGGAGCAAAAGATGCCTCCGAAACAAAAGACGTAGCCGGAGCAAAGAATTTCCTCCCGGAGAAGGACTTCACGGACGATAAAGAAATCATTGCAGCCAATATAGCTCTGATAACAGAAGAAATCGAGTCCCACCCGGATACCCTTTATACGGTTTTCTTCCCGCCGTACTCGCTGCTCATGTGGGACGATACCTGCAGACAGGGCGAACTTTCCGAGTACTGCTATATGCTGGATGAGGCTCTGCGGACGCTTCTTTCCTATGATAATGTGGAGATTTATTATTTCCAGACGGACACGGACATTGTGTGCAATCTGGACCTTTACATGGACAAGGTGCATTATTCCCCGGACATCAATCAGTACATGCTGACCTGCATGGCGCAGGGGGATGAGTCATATCGTGTAGATAAGGATAACCGGCAGGACGTGGTGCCTTCTTTACGACAGATGTGTCAGTATATAACGGAAGAAGCTATCTACAACTATTATCCGAAGTAACCGTGAACACCGCCCCACAATCTGCATATCATAAGAGAAAAGGGACCGGAAGTGTCAGATATGGACTTTTCCAACCGAATTTTGCCTTTTTACATGGCATACCCACAGCCCTGCCTGATGAAGGAGGACAGCACCGTCCTGCGTGATTTGGAATACCTGCAGCAGATGTATCCCGGGCAGGCGAAGATGCTGCAGAAGAGAATTGCCGAGGTCCTGGATAAAGTGGATTATGAGGGCAGCCTGCTTTATGATGAATACCCCGACAAGTGGCAGCTTTACCGTCTGGGAGACAGCATTGTCGCTATTTTGAAGCGCGAGGAAGAGGAAAGAGGCGAAGATGTGAATACCTCTCCGGAAAAATGGGAATGGATAAAGGATATGGTACTGCTTATCCTGTATTATGAGATTTACAAACGGCGCCACAGCGGACGAAAAGGCTTTATAAAATTTTAGTTGAGGTTTTCAGGCAAAATCATTAGAATATAGTCATAGTGGGTACTTCGGCCAAAGGGGATGAGGGAACACTATGACTATTGTTTTGTGAGGATACATTCATGGCGGAATTTTTGGATTTGATAAAGGATATAGAAAAAGCCGGACTGCAGAATGCCATATTCAGCAATCCGATTGATAAAGAAAAGGGCAGCAAAATCACCGTACATCCCATTCTTTTAAAAGGAGAGGCGGTGTATCAGCGCACCAGCTTTGTAGGGACCAAGGTGTTCCATGAAAATCTGGCGCCGGACAGGCTGGCGGAGCAGCTCACACAGGACATGCAGGCATTTAAGCAGGCGGAGTTTACCACGCCGGATTTTTCCGCCTACGTGCTGGTGAGCAAAAAAGGAAAAATGACAATCAAGAAGAAAATGACACCGGGAGCAGGTCTGGAGATTGCGGAGCACAACCGAAAGAAGCATTATATATTGGAAGAAGGCAAGCCCGTGGACTTTTTAGTGGGACTCGGCGTGCAGACCCCGGAAGGCAAAATCGTAAAAGCGAAGTACGATAAGTTTCGCCAGATTAACCGTTATCTGGAATTTATCGAGGACATTGTGCGTAAGCTTCCAACAGACAGACCGGTGCGCATCATTGACTTTGGCTGCGGAAAATCCTATCTTACCTTTGCCATGTATTATTACCTGCATGTGCTTCGGAAATACGAAGTGGAAATAACCGGGCTGGATTTGAAGGAGGATGTGATTGCCCTCTGTAATAAACTGGCAGAGCAGTACGGCTACGAGCACCTGCATTTTGAGAGGGGCGACATCAGTTCCTACGAAGGCGAAGATAAGGTGGACATGGTGGTGACGCTCCATGCCTGCGACACGGCAACCGATTACGCCATAGAAAAAGCGGTAAAATGGAATGCGGGCGTCATTATGGTGGTGCCCTGCTGTCAGCATGAGCTGAACAGGCAGATTTCCTGCAAGGAGCTGCAGCCCGTTTTGAAATACGGACTGATACGGGAGCGCATGGCTGCCCTTATGACGGACGCCCTGCGTGCGGATATGCTGGAGGAAATGGGCTACGAGGTACAGATTCTGGAGTTCATTGATATGGAGCATACCCCGAAAAACATTTTAATCAGAGCGGTGAAGAAAAACGGCATCCGCAAAAAATCGGAGGATGTGGAAAAAGTGACCGCATTTCTGCATGTGCAGCCGACACTGCAGAAGCTTTTGGGAAAGGAACAGGCTGAATGAAAAAAGGAATTATCAAGTGGGCGGTATTCATACTTGTGTTTGTCGCATCACTGTTTATATTTTCCCGGCTGTTAAACACGGGAACCAACGATATGACCATGGATATGGAGGAGCCGAAGTTCCCGGTGGTCTACATGGGCATGGGCGATATCCGCTACAACGAAATGCATGGCTATGTAAATGCCATGGATACCACGTTCATGCGGGACACCATTACCGTGCTGGACGAGAACCGCAGCACGCAGTTCTTTGTGGACACTTACGGCGACAAGGTGCAGAAATTTGTGTTTGAAGTGCGCAGCGTGGACGGGGAACGGCTGATTGAAAGCACCGAGGTTACGGACTATGAGACTACGGCAGCAGGCATTTTCGGTACGCTGACCGCCAAGGACCTGCTGGAAACAGGCAAAGAATACGAAATGGTGCTGCTTCTGACGCTGGACACGGGCAACACGGTGCGCTATTACACCAGACTGGTGTGGGGAACGGACTACCATGCCTACGACAAATTAAGCTTTGCCAGGGATTTTAACAACAAGACCTTTGACAAAGAGCAGGCACAGGATCTTGCCAAATATATGGAAACCAATTCCACCGGGGACAACAGCACCCTGCATAAGGTGGATATCCATTGCAGCCTAAATCAGGTAACCTGGGGCAATCTGGAAGTGAAGAAGGTCACTTCCCCGGTTTTCCAGATTACGGAAATTGCCTCCCAGACGGCGGTCGTTACCGCTCACTATGTGGTAAGCACCGGCACCGGCAAACAGACCTCCTACTTCTATGTGGAAGAGTGCTACCGGCTCCGTTATACCACGGACCGAATTTACCTGCTCGATTACAACCGCACCATGAACAGTATTCTGCAGGAGGAGTCGGATATTTATGTAAACGATAAGATTGTCATCGGTATTGCGGATGAGAACCTGCCGATTTACGAGAGCGAGGACGGTAATATTTTTGCTTTTGTGGTGCAGGACAGATTGTATTCCTATAACGTTACCACCAATAAAATGACGGTGGTATTCGGCTTTTACAAGGATGAATACACGGATGCCCGCAAGATGGACACCAATCATGATATTCGTGTCCTAAATATTGACGAGGGTGGTAACCTCCAGTTCGCGGTAGCCGGTTACATGGACAGAGGCAGCCACGAAGGGGAAGTGGGCGTACAGGTCTACAATTACGACAGCAGCTACAACACGGTGGAAAAAAAGCTGTATATCCCTTATAACGGCAATTACCGTATTCTGAAAGCGGAGCTGGATGAGCTTCTTTATCTGAACAGGGAAGGCTATCTGTATACCAGACTCAACAATGCGGTTCTGGAAATCAATCTGGAAGAAATGACCTGCAGCTATCTGCTTAAGGATGTGGAACAGGGCAGCATGTGGGTATCGGACAGCGGACGGATTGCGGTATGGCAGACCGGTGGCAGCCTGTATGAGGCAACCGGGCTGACTCTTATGGATTTCGGCACCCGGAAAAAAATAACCGTCAATGCCGGAACGGATGAGTATATCCTGCCGCTGGGCTTCATGGAAGAGGATCTGATTTACGGTATCGCCCGCCGGGAGGACATCATAAAGGACAATGCCGGAAGAGTCACCTTCCCCATGTATACCGTTTCCATCTGCAACTCCAAGGGCATTACCTTAAAGAAGTACAGTCAGGACAATATTTATGTGACGGCGTGCAGTATAAACGGCGGACAGATTACCCTCGACAGAGTGTTGAAAACGGAGAGCGGCAGCTTTACGGAAACCACGCAGGAGCACATCATGAGCAGCACCAAAGAAACGGTGGGCAAAAACACCATCAGCACCGTTGTTACGGAAAATTACGGAAAATATGTGCAGATTGCGGTGAAAAAAGAAATCGACAGGAAAGCACTGCAGGTAAGAAGCACCAAGGAAATCATGTATGAGGGCTCCCGGGATTTACTGCTTCCCGAGACAGAGGAAAAGGATGCGTTTTATGTGTATGAGCCGGACGGCAGCGCCGGTGTATATAAGGAAGCGGCGGCAGCCGTGAAAGCAGCCGAGGAGCTGAGCGGGGTGGTAATAAACAAGGCAGGGGATTATGTCTGGATGCGGGGCAACCGTGCCGTGAAAAACCAGATTATGTCCATCAAGGCAGAAAACAGCACAGAAGAGACCTCAAGTCTGGCTGTCTGCCTGAATGTCATGTTAAAGAAGGAAGGTATTTCCCGGAATACGGAATACTGGCTTAACCGGGGCGAAAACATCTACTCCCTGCTGGAGGAGAACCTAAGCGACGCCCAGGTTTTAGACTTAAAGGGCTGCTCCTTAGACTCCGTGCTGTATTATGTAAACCGGGATATTCCGGTGCTGGCATGCTTAAATGACGGCAATGCCGTGCTGATTACCGGCTTTAACCAGTACAATGTGGTCATTATGAACCCTTCCAAGGGAACCCTTGCCAAGATGGGCATGAACGATGCCACCGACTGGTTTGCCGAAAACGGAAATGCCTTTATCACCTATATGAAATATGAACAGTAACAGTGTGGCTTTTATGCCGTCCGGAAAATGCGGGCGGCATATTTTTTTAACGCAAACAGTAAAATCATGCCGAACACACCACCGGAAATAATTTCGCCGATGCCGACCGTGAGGGCAAGATACCAGAAGGCATCCTCCAGATGGTAGCCGAACATCAAAACAAGGGGAACGATAATGGTGTTGGAAACAATATTGGGAATGGGCACCAGCCATTTATTCCTGCGTACCAGATAAGCACCCACAGCGCCGATTAAGGTGGCAAAGCTTCCTAAAACAATATCCAACAGGCATGCGCCGGTGAGAAAATTGGAAAGCAGGCATCCTACAAAAAGACCGGGGATGGCGGCGGGGGTAAAAAAGGGAAGGACGGAAAGCATTTCCGAGAGACGAATCTGGATGGCGCCGGAAGCTAAGCCGAAAGCATTGGCAATCAGGGTAAGCACCACATAAAGAGCTGCAATCATGGCAGCCTGGACAAGATAGAGTGTTTTTTTGTTTTTCATTGGTTTTCTCCTTTAGTTTTGTTTTACGTGTGGAAGGTCTCGAACACACGGTAATGCAATTTGATACTATAACATGTATGCGCAAAAAATGCAATACACAAAATCTTGAGTAAAAAATATAGAATTTGTAAAGATTTAACAATTAAACGCATAAAAACGGAAAAATACTGTACAAAATAATCAAAAAATGATATAATCGGTACATCACTTGAAAGGAGAATTTTGGATATGGGGAAGAAAAAGAAGAAAATTCATTCCATTAAAACCAAAATCACGGCATTGACCATCGGAATTGTAGTCTGCGTGGCAGCGTTGCTCTTAGTGGTACTGATTTCCAATGGCAGAAAGCAAATCGTAAACGTTACACAGAATTATTTGCTGGATATCGCAGAGGCCTACGGCAAAGAGCTGGAAGGAGCGGAGGACAAGCTCTCCGACCCGGAATATCTTGCAAATTTACTGAAGGGGGTAGGTTTACAGGGCATCTCTTCCAGCTATGCATACTTAGTGGATGCAGAAGGAACCATGTTATACCATCCCACCGCAGATAAAATCGGTAAGTCCGTAGAGAACAGTGTAGTAAAGTCCCTGGTACAGGATTTAAAAGCCGGTAAAAAGGTAGCTGCCAATGTAGTTACCTATGAATTTAAGGGAGCAGTCAAATATGCTTCCTATTATGTAAGCAGCACCAATGCCTACATCCTGGTTATTTCCGCAGATGAAGCAGAGGTATTGAAGCCCATCCGGGATATGGCGATCCAGGGCGTCATCATTACCTGCATTATTGCGGTGCTGGCTATTGTAAGCGGTCTTATCTATGCACAGAGAGTGACCGGTCCCATCAAGACCATTACCGGCATGGTAAACCGCTTTGCCGACATGGACTTTACGAAGGATGAAAAAGAAGATATCTTAAGCAAGCGCAATGATGAAACCGGCGACATGAGCCGCTCCATCAAAAAGATGCGGGAGCAGATGGAAAAGATGATACTGGATATCCGGAAAAGAAGCGAAGAGCTGTTTGCTACATCCGATGTGCTGAGCAAGGACTCTGAGGAAACCTATCAAATGGTTATCCAGGTAGAAAAAGCGGTTTCGGAAATCGCAGAGGGCGCTACATCCCAGGCGGGAGAAACCCAGAAGGCTACCGAAAGTGTTATCACCATCGGCAATATGGTGGAGGAAACCGCCTCTGAGGCAGGCAGACTGCATGACAATACGGATGTGATTAAAAACCTTGGCTCCGAAGCCAACTCCACACTGGCTGACCTGACGGAAATCAACCGCAAGACCAAAGAGGCGATTGAAATTATTTCCGGACAGACCAATACCACAAATGAGTCCGCACTCAAAATCAGAGAAGCCACCGCACTCATTACTTCCATTGCAACCGAAACCAATCTGCTTTCCCTGAACGCTTCCATCGAAGCAGCAAGAGCCGGAGAGCAGGGACGCGGCTTTGCTGTTGTCGCAAGCCAGATTCAGAAGCTGGCGGAGCAGTCCAATGAGTCAGCCAAGACCATTGAAAAGATTGTCGGCGCCCTGATAAATGACTCAGAAAAGGCCGTACATACCATGGAAGAAGTCAAAGACGTCATGGAAGAGCAGAATATCAAGGTGGACAAGGCAGGAGAAATTTTTGAAGATGTACTCCGCGGCATTGAAGTAACCATCAAGGGCGTCACCACCATTTCCGATTATACGGCGAAGATGGATACCGCCCGTGTCAATGTGGTGGATGTGGTACAGAACCTGACCGCCATCGCCGAAGAAAACGCAGCCGCTACGGAAGAAACCTCCGCATCTGCTACTGAAGTCAACAACATCATCGGCAACATTTCCGACAAGGCAAAGGATGTCCGGAGCATTGCGGAAAACCTGAATGATACTGTAGAGGTATTTAAGATTTAATTAAAACCCCCTCACCGTCAGGATGAGGGGGTTTTTGATTACAGTTCGCCGGTACGATAGCGTGCTACGATGTTCTGAATTCTTTCATTGGGATTTAACAAATCGCTGATGGAAGAATCGTGGTTTAAGGTATCGATGATGTAAGCGATGTACTTGCTCATATCACAGCTGATGTACCAGTCTTTGGAAAGCAGCTCCGGTGTCTGGTAAACCAGATTGGTGGTTAAAATTTTGGTAATAATGCCTTCTTCGTAAGCCTTGTCGAACTTGTCCAGACCATTGGTGAACAGACCGAAGGTAGAGAATACGAAGATGTTTCTTGCCTTGCGTTCCTTTAATTCGGCAGCAACCTCCAGTACGCTTTCGCCGGAAGAAATCATATCATCGATGATAATCATGTCCTTGCCTTCTACACTGGTGCCTAAGAACTCATGGGCAACGATGGGGTTGCGTCCGTTTACAATCTTTGTGTAATCGCGGCGCTTGTAGAACATACCCATATCCAGTCCCAGAACGTTTGCAATGTAAATAGCACGGCTCATACCGCCTTCATCCGGGCTGATAACCATCATATGGTCGGCATCAATCTGCAAATCCTTTACATTTCTTAACAGACCCTTGATAAACTGGTAAGCGGGCTGAACGGTTTCAAAACCGTGCAGGGGAATTGCGTTCTGCACACGGGGGTCATGGGCATCAAAGGTAATGATGTTGTCAACACCCATGCGGACCAGCTCCTGCAGAGCCAGAGCACAGTCAAGGGATTCACGGGAAGTACGCTTATGCTGCCTGCTTTCATATAAGAAAGGCATGATAACGGTAATTCTTCTTGCCTTACCGCCGACAGCGGCGATGATACGCTTTAAATCCTGATAATGGTCATCGGGAGACATATGATTTTCATGACCGCAAAGAGAATAAGTCAGGCTGTAGTTTGCTACATCCACTAACAGATATAAGTCGTCGCCTCTGACAGACTCTAAAATGGTACCCTTGGCTTCGCCGGAACCAAAACGGGGTACGTTGGTTTTGATAAGATAGGAAGGACGCTGATAACCGGAAAAAGCAAGGCTTTCCTTGTGCTCGCTTTCACGTTCTCCTCTCCACTTTACCAGATATTTGTCAATTTTTTCACCTAAAGGCTGGCAGCTCTTTAAGGCAATGATGCCCAGACTTCCAACGGGAATGGTTTCCAAATTGCGCTTTTCTTCTCGGTTTGGCATGAAAATAATCCTCTCTTTCTTGAATACATTTATGAATTTGTAAATTTCTTACGCATACGGATGTCTGAGCCGGATAATTTGCGGAAGGTAAAGGCGTTGGTCACACGGGAGAAAATACGCTCCGAATAACGCTCCTTCAAGCCCTCCAGGCTCAGGTTGGTGGAGATGATAACAGGCTTTTTACGAAGGCTTCTTTCGTTCAGAATAGTGAAAAGATGTGTGTTCGTAAAAGCATTGGTAAGCTCGGTACCTAAATCATCGATAATCACCAAGTCACAATTGTACAAGTCTTCCTGGGTCTTGTAAAGTACTTCTTTTTCACTGGAAGAAAAAGACTGTTTGGAAAGCATTTCAAACAGACCGGAAGCGGAAAAATAAATCACGGAATAACCGTGCTGTAAAAGCTCGTAAGCAATGCAGTTGGAAAGAAATGTCTTGCCGGTGCCTACAGAACCGTAAAACAGAAGGTTCTGGTATTCTGTGTCAAAATTACGGACAAAGGAAAGGCTGTTTTCCACTGCCTTCTTGAAATTCTGTAAATCCTCTCCCTTGTAATAATCATAGGAAAGAACGGAAAAATTTTCTGCCTGCAGAACTTTTTGCAGATTACTTTTACTATAAAGTATATTGATGATGCGGCTCTGCAGACAGTGGCATTTTTCGCCGTTTACAAAACCGGTATCCTTACAGTCCGGGCAGTCGTAGATGGGAGAAAGGAAATCCTCCGGGTACCCGTTTGCAAGCAGAAGCTCTCTTTTTTTACGGGAAATTTCCTGCATTTTTTCATGGTATTCCGCCATATTGCCCTGACTGTTCAAAAGCATCTTTTTTCCGTAGGAAACGGAAAGGGAAGCGGCAGCGCTCGTCAGCTCCTCATAGGCGGGAAGCCTGTCCGCAATTTCTGCCTTTCTCCCGGATAAAAGGCGTTCGTTTTTTAACTGTATGGCGTCGTATTCACGCAAAATAGCGTCGTATTGGGAATTCGTGAGGCTCACGGTGTTCTCCTTATCTGCGGTTTATGGGTTACTGCCCCGAAGCAGTTATAGGGTATTGCCCGAAACGGTTATGGGTTACAGTCCAAAGCGGGACAGTTATTTACTGTTTAATAACATTGCTTCCAATGCATCATAATCATAGTCTCTTTGGGGAAACTGGTTGAAACGGTTGGAAGAAACCTGGGAAGAGGAAGCAGCGGAAGAGGTGCTTCTGCTCTGGCGGCTCTTCTGGTACTGGGCATCAATGCGCTGGATGTCGGCTTTGTGATGTACATCCTCTTTTTTCCAGTTGCTTAAAATGCCCTCGGCATATTCAAAACGATGGCTGTCCGTAGCAAGCACGGTACGCTCGCAGGCAATGGCAATGATGTCCTGGGAGAAGCCGTATTCCTTCGTCCAGCGTATGATGTATTCTAATTCTTTCTTGGTGGGAGTGTTGTTTTTACCTAACTCCTTCATAATGGCATAAACGGATTTGTCGTATTTGGCGGCAAATTTTTCCGCCTGCTTGGGGGTCGTCACACCGGACTGCGCCCAGTTTAAGGCAACCGCTTCTATGTATTTGAAATCCTTTTTGCCGCGGTCCACGCAGTACTGCAGCAGATAATCAATCAGGTCATCGGAGAAGTGCAGGCAGTCCGACAGATACAGAATGGACTTCATATCGGACACACTGAGCTGTCTGCCCATGTAGGACTCCGCAATAAAAAAGAGCTGACGGATGTTTTCTTTATTTTTAAACGCAGAAAGCTGGTCTGCGGAGTAGGACGGCTTCTTGTAAGGGTCGGTCTTTTCAGCAGGCGTTTCTTCTGCTTTTTCGGTAACAGCCGTGACTGAAACAACAACCGGAGCCGCAGCAACCGCCGGAGTCACAGTAACCGCCGGGGCTGCAACGGTAACAGGCTCGTCCGTTCCTTTTAAAAAGCGGATGCCGGATACATTCTTGCTCTCGTCATATTCGATGGCTAAAAGCTTTAACTTTTCCCAGTACTTCAAAGAACGCAGCACTTCACGCTCCGTGTGGTTAAAGAAGTCCGCAATTTCAGACACACTGGTAGCCTGACCGGAGCCCAGCCTGCGAAGCAGATAAAGATAAATCTTAAGCTGTGCATCATTTGCATCCTTCATGTAATTGTCAATAAAAGAATTGGAAAGAAGCGTTACACCCGGTACGTCTTCCCTGTAAATAGTAAACTGACCCATTTTCTCACCTGTCCTGATTTCCTCATTTCGCATGTCAAAGTATAACACATCTTTTTCAAAAAGGAAATAGTCCCATCCTCGCAAACCCTTGTAAATACTGGGTTTTTAGGACATTGTGGATATTGTGGATATTGTGGATAGAAAAATAAAAACGCCAATTTTACACGGTTTTTACAGGTTTACTTATCCACAGGAAACACAAAAATATCCACAATGCCGAATCCTTTTTCAAGGGAACAGCATTGTGGATAATGTGGACAACTATTCTCCGAGGAGGTTTTCCCCGATTTTCAGTACATCTCCGGCCCCCATAGTTATCAACAGGTCACCGTTGATACAATTTTGCAGTAAAAAATTTTCAATTTCATCAAATGACGGGAAATAGTAGCAGTCGCAGCCTAAGTTTTTCAGCTCACGGAGCAAATCTTTGGAGCTGATGCCCAGGGTATCCGTTTCACGGGAAGCATAGATGTCTGCCAGCACCACTTTATCCGCCAGGGAAAGAGCTTTTGCAAAATCCTTCAAAAATGCCTTGGTGCGGGAATAGGTATGGGGCTGGAACACGCACCAGAGGGTATTGTGGGGATATTTTGCGGCGGCTTTCAAGGTTGCGGTAATTTCTGTGGGATGATGTGCATAATCATCTATTATGGTAACGCCGCCAATCTTTCCTTTGTATTCAAAACGGCGGTCCGTTCCATGGAAAGAGGAAAGTGCCTTTGCGGAAAGCTCTGCAGGCAGCTTCAGTATGTCGGACAAGGCTAAGGAAGCCAGTGCATTCAGTACATTATGTTCACCCGGTACGCTTAAGTGCACGGGCAGGGTGCTTCCGTCCGGGAAATGAGCCGTAAACAGCGGACAACCCATTTCATCGTAGGAAATGTCCGTGGCAAAATAATCGGCGTCGTCCGTAAGGCCGAAGGTAAGTACTTTACAGGGCAGCCCTTCCGTAATTTCCGTAAGATTGCTGATTTTACGGTTGATAATCAGGGAGCCGTCTGCGGGAAGAAGCTCGGCAAAGCGGCGGAAAGAAGCCCGGATGTCATTGATATCCTTAAAGAAATCGAGATGGTCCTCTTCTATATTAAGGATAATACCGATTTTCGGGAAAAAGCTTAAAAAGCTGTTGGTGTATTCGCATGCCTCGGTCACAAAGTAGCCGGAGTGGCCCACACGGATATTGCCGCCGATGGATTTGTAAATACCGCCGATGGATAAGGTGGGATCCATGTTCTGGGAAAGCAGGATTTCCGAGATCATGGAGGTTGTGGTGGTCTTGCCGTGGGTACCGCTTACGGCGATGGGGGTTTCATAGTTTTTCATCATCTGTCCCAAAAGCTCCGCACGGGAAAGACAGGGGATGCCCAGCCGGTGAACAGCTATATACTCCGGGTTGTCGGGATGAATGGCGCTGGTAAATACCGCACAGTCGATATCGGGGGTAATGTTGGCTGCACGCTGACCGTAAAATACGGTGATGCCCTTCTCCTCCAGAGATTTGGTAAGGGGAGAAACCTGTTTGTCGGAGCCGGAAACCTGAAAGCCTTTTTCACGTAAGACCTCTGCCAGTCCGCTCATACTTATGCCGCCGATTCCCACAAAGTAAATATGAATCGGATGATTAAAATCAATTTGATACATAGTCGCACTTCCTATTTTAATTTTGAACAGTCTTATACGAATGTTCAATGAGATATTTATATTATACGCACATATGACTGAAAAAACAAATGGTAAATGCTATCTATCAAAAATTAACGAAGGATTTTACATATGTAAAATATATAATAGTTAAAGTACACAAAAAAAAGAAAAAAATGGAAATAAAAATGTAAAATTTACATAGAAAATTGTTTTCATTCCGGTACAAACGTGCTATAATGCTTTTAACATGTAATGGGAGAGCAGCATTTTAATCTGTTTAGACTAGTTGTATGAGGTGATGATATGATTAAAAAAGAAATGATAGCCATGTTATTGGCTGGCGGACAGGGAAGCCGCCTGGGTGTTCTGACATCCAAAGTAGCAAAGCCCGCAGTTGCCTTCGGCGGAAAATACCGTATTATCGATTTCCCCTTAAGTAACTGTATTAACTCCGGTGTAGATACGGTCGGTGTCCTGACCCAGTATCAGCCGCTCAGACTGAATACCCATATCGGCATTGGTATTCCCTGGGATCTTGATAGAAATATCGGTGGTGTTACCGTTCTTCCTCCTTATGAGAAGAGCAGCAACAGCGAATGGTATACCGGTACCGCAAATGCCATCTACCAGAACATCGATTATATGGAAAGCTTCAATCCGGAATATGTCCTGATTTTATCGGGTGACCATATTTATAAGATGGATTACGAAGTAATGCTCGACTTCCATAAGGCAAACAATGCAGAAGTTACCATCGCGGTTATGCCCGTACCCATGGAAGAAGCAAGCCGTTTCGGTATCATGATTGCGGATGAAAACCACAAGATTAACGAATTTGAAGAAAAACCCGCCAATCCCAGAAGTAATCTGGCAAGTATGGGTATTTACATATTCAACTGGAAGACCTTAAAAGAGGCGCTCATCGCAATGGCCGACCAGCCCGCACTTGACTTTGGTAAACATATCATTCCTTATTGCCATGAAAGACAGCTTCCTTTATATGCTTACGAATTCCACGGCTACTGGAAGGATGTAGGTACCTTAAATTCCTACTGGGAAGCAAATATGGAGCTGATTGATATTGTTCCCGAATTTAACCTTTACGAAGAATATTGGAAGATTTACACCAAGAGCGAAATCCTGCCTCCCCAGTATCTGTCCAAGGACAGTGTGGTAGAACGCAGTATCATCGGTGAAGGCTCCAATATTTACGGACAGGTTTACAACTCCGTAATCGGCTGCGGTGTTACCATCGGTGAAGGCACGGTTGTAAGGGATTCCATCATCATGAACAACAGTGTCATCAAGAAGAACTGTGAACTGAATAAGGCGATTATAGCAGAACAGACTGTTATCGGAGATAATGTAAAGCTGGGTGAAGGTGAAGAAGCCGAAAACGATACGGCTCCTCACATCTACAACCATGGCATTGTAACTGTTGGCGAAAAGAGCGTGGTGCCTGACGGCATTACAGTGGGCAAGAACAGCGTAATCTTTGGTGTTACCACAGCAGATGATTACGAGAATTCCAGTCTCGCAAGCGGAAAAACATTGATTAAGGCAGGTGAATAACAGTGAGAGCAATCGGAATTATTTTAGCAGGTGGCAACAACCATCGTATGAAAGAGTTAACCCAGAAACGTGCAAGCAGTGCGATGCCCGTGGCAGGCAGCTACCGCAGCATTGACTTTGCATTGAGCAGCATGTCCAATTCCCATATCCAGAAGGTTGCGGTACTGACACAGTACAACTCCCGCAGCTTAAACGAGCATTTAAGCTCCTCCAAATGGTGGGACTTCGGACGTAAGCAGGGAGGGTTATATGTACTGACCCCCGCTGTGACGGCGGACAACAGCAACTGGTACAGAGGCACCGCAGATGCCATTTACCAGAACATCCACTTCTTAAAGAACAGCCATGAGCCTTACGTTATTATTGCGTCAGGCGACGGCGTATACAAGATGGATTTCGGAAAGCTTCTGGAATACCATATTAACAAGAAAGCGGACATTACCGTTGTATGCCGCGACATGGAAGAGGATATCAATGTAGAGCGCTTCGGTACCATTAAGATGAACGAAGAATGCCGTATTGAAGAATTTGAAGAAAAGCCTCTGATGGCAAAGACCAATACTGTATCCTGCGGTATCTATGTCATCCGCCGTCGTCAGCTCATCGAAATGCTGGAGAAATGTGCGGAAGAAGACAGATACGACTTTGTAAGAGACATTCTTATCCGTTACAAGGACATCAAGAAGATTTACGGTTACAAAATTCATGATTACTGGAGAAATATTGCATCCGTGGATGATTATTTCAGCACCAACATGGATTTCTTAAAGCCGGAAGTAAGAGATTACTTCTTCAACCAGTACCCGGATGTATATTCCAAGGTGGATGACCTTCCTCCCGCAAAATACAACATGGGTGCACAGGTAAAGAACAGTCTGATATCCAGCGGCTGTATCGTAAACGGCGTGGTAGAGGATTCTGTAGTGTTCAAGAAGAGTTATATCGGAAACAACTGCTACATCAAGAATTCCATTATCTTAAACGACGTATATATTGGGGACAATACACACATTGAAAACTGCATTGTAGAAAGCCATGATACCATTCGTGCAAATTCCTGCTATAAGGGTGAGGACGAAATCAAGATTGTCATTGAGCGCGACAACAGATATGTAGTTTAAACCCGTAAAAGGGACATGCAAAGGGGGTTACTAAGACAAATGCAGATTACAGACGTAAGGGTTCGCAAAATAACCAAAGAAGGAAAAATGAAAGCCATTGTTTCCATTACCATTGACGATGAATTTGTAGTTCATGATATCAAGGTGATTGAGGGAGAAAAGGGACTGTTCATCGCAATGCCCAGCAAAAAAGCCGCAGACGGCGAGTATCGTGACATTGCACATCCCATCAATTCCGGAACAAGGGATTTCATCCAGAAGATTATTTTGGAGAGTTACGAAAAAGCACTTGCCGAACCGACAGAGGACTGATTTTAGAGAAGACATATTGGGGTAAAACTGCTGCGTGAAAACGCGGCAGTTTTTTTGTGCCAAATTTCTTGACAGATGGCATCGGTTGTGGTATACCTACCATAAACCTACCAAACCGATAGGAATAGTAAAAGTACATTTATTAAAACTAAGAGGACCATGATATGTTTCGATACGTTTTAAAAAGAATAGAGCTTGCCGTGGTGACGGTTCTGCTGGTTATCGTGATTTTGTTTTTCCTGATGCATCTGATGCCGGGTTCTCCCTTTAACGGAGACAGGCTGACAGCCGAGCAGCAGGCGCTTTTAGAGGAAAGCTACGGACTGGACAAACCGATTTTGGTACAGGCGGGCATTTATGTAAAAAATATGCTGACCGGTGACTTCGGTGTTTCCTATGCCATCCAGCAGAATTATCCGGTTGCAAAATTCCTGGAAGTCAGATTTCCCGTGACCATCCGCATCAGCCTGCAGGCGTTTGTTTTAGGTTTGGTGCTGGGTATCCTGCTCGGCATTGCCGCAGCGCTGAAACACAATTCGGCGGTGGACACGGGAGCCTCCCTTTTATCCATGATAGGCTCCGCCATTCCTTCCTATGTGTTTGCACTGGGACTGGTATATTTCTTAGCCTACAAGGCGGGCTGGTTTCCGCTCACCTATGATGCGAAGGCACCTTTTCTTTCCTCGGTATTGCCGACGGTTGCCCTTTCCATTATGCCCATGTCCATGGCGGCAAGGCATACCCGCAACGAAATGATTGAAGTCATGAATTCGGAATATATGGCACTGGCAGAGTTAAAGGGAATTTCCCGTTTCCGCGTCATCGTGGTGCACGGACTGAAGAATGCGCTCATTCCTCTGATTACCGCCATGGGCCCCATGATACTGACCCTGATTACCGGCAGCACCGTTGTGGAACAGATTTTTTCCATTCCGGGTATCGGTTCCCTGTTTATCAATGCCATCAATGCCAAGGATTTCAATGTGGTAATTTCCCTGGCATTCATATTCAGTGTATTGTATATCGGCATTATGCTTGTTATCGACCTTCTGTACGGCGTAATCGACCCGAGAATACGTGTGGCGGGAGGTGAAAAGAGATGACACAGTTTCGCAGAAACAAAGGAGCCGTTACGGGAGCAATCGCGTTTCTTCTCATCATACTGTTAGCATTGTTCGGTCCTATTGTAAGCGGTCACTCCTATGATGAAGTGGCGCTTACCGTACAGAACCTGCCGCCCCGGATACCGGGACTGGAAAAGCTGGGGATTTTCGACGGCACGGTGCAGGGCATTGATATGTATGAATTAAAGGGTGTGTCCGATAAGTACTTCTGGTTCGGAACGGATACGCTGGGCAGGGATTTGTTTACAAGACTCTGCTACGGCATCAGGATTTCCCTTCTGATTGCGGCTATCAGCGCCTTCCTTGACCTGGTAATCGGCACCACTTACGGACTGATTTCCGGCTACTACGGTGGAAAAACAGACCTGATTATGCAGCGTATTGTGGAAATCATAAACGGTATTCCCATGATGGTCATTGTCTCTCTTTTGGTGGTGGCAATGTCGCCGGGACTTCTGTCCATTATCGTAGCCATGTCCATATCGGGCTGGTTGGGTATGAGCCGTCTGGTGCGTGCCAACACCCTGCGCTTAAAGGAAAGTGAGCATGTACAGGCGTCAAGAGTGCTGGGTACCGGAACCCTTACCATTTTGTTCCGGGAGATTTTTCCCAACCTGTTAAGTTCCGTCATCGTTATGACCATGATGACCATGCCGAGCGCCATTTTCATGGAGTCCTTCCTTTCCTTCGTGGGACTGGGCATCCCGGCGCCGCAGGCATCTTTGGGAAGCCTCATCAGCGACGGCTACGCGCACATGCTGACCTACCCGTACCAGATGATAGTGCCGTCCGTATTTTTCGCGGTGCTGATGCTGTCCATGAACTTAATCGGCGACGGACTCAGGGATGCACTGGACCCCAGACAGAAGCAGTTATAGACAGCCAAGAGGCAGAGCGGGAAGCTGCTGTAAAACAGCGGACATGAGGCAGGATGACAGTAAGAAGGAGGATGCGCCATGGAGCGTGGTAAGGATACGCAGCCGGCAGTGCTGCAGGTAGAAAACTTAAGAATTTCCTTTCAGACCACAGCCGGAAAGCTTCGGGCAGTCCGGGGTGTGGATTTTACCCTTCACAAAGGCGAAACACTGGCGATTGTGGGCGAGTCGGGAAGCGGCAAATCCGTTTCCGCCAGAGCCATTGCCGGCATGATGAGTGAAAACGAAAAAATAGAAGAAGGCAGTATTTTATATACCTATGAAAAAGACGGCAGCACGGTTACGGAGGATATCCTCAAGTTCAGCCGGAAAAGGCGTGCAAAGGAGCTATACGGAAAGAAAATTGCCATGGTGTTCCAGGACCCCATGACAGCCTTAAACCCGCTGCTTACCATAGAAACCCAGTTGACGGAGGGCATACGGAAGCACCTGTCCCTTTCGAAAAAGGAAGCTTACCAGAGAGGACTGGAGCTGCTTGCCGAGGTGGGCATCACGGAGCCGGCGCTCTGCATGAAGCAGTATCCGTACCAGCTTTCCGGCGGTATGCGGCAGAGAGTGGTGATTGCCATTGCCATATCCTGTCATCCGGAAATTTTAATCTGCGACGAGCCGACCACGGCGCTGGATGTCACGGTGCAGGCAAAAATTCTGGAGCTCATCAAAAGCATGCAGAAAAAATACAATCTGTCCGTTATTTTCATCACCCATGATTTGGGCGTGGTAGCGGGCATTGCCGATTATATCAATGTGATGTACGCGGGCAAGGTGGTGGAAAGAGGCACGCCGGATGACATTTTCTTCCATCCGAGACATCCGTACACCTGGGGACTTATGCTTGCCGTGCCGGATATGAACACCGCGGACGACAGGCTCTACACCATTCCCGGTGCGCCGCCAAGCCTTTTGGAGGAGCCGGTGGGAGAAGCGTTTGCTCCCAGAAACCCTTACGCGCTGCCCATTGATTTTGAAAAAGAAGCGCCTCTGTGCAGGCTTTCGGAAACCCATGAGGTTTATTCCTGGCTGGAGCAGGAGGAGAAGAAAACGGAAATGCCGGAGGCATTGCGGAAAAGAATAGCAAAGATGTTGGAGAATGCCGTATGAGTACAGAAAAAACAAAGGATGATGTGCTTGTTGTAAAAAACTTAAAACAGTATTTCCAGGTGGACAAAAAGCATACGGTGAAAGCCGTGGATGACGTGAGCTTTTCCATAAAAAGAGGCTCCACCTTTGCACTGGTGGGGGAAAGCGGCAGCGGAAAATCCACCATCGGAAAGTCGCTGATACGCCTGTATGACCCCACGGAAGGAAGCATCCTTCTGGATGGCACGGAAATTGCGGGTCCCATGACGAAAGAGAAAAAGCGCTTTTTAACCGGCAGGATGCAGATGATTTTCCAGGACCCCATGTCCAGCTTAAATCCCCGCAGAAAGGTGCTGGATATCGTGGCGGAGGGTCTGGATGCCGCCCATTTGTACCACTCCGCGGCGGAACGCAGGGAAAAGGTGTATGACATCTTAGAAAAGGTGGGGCTGTCAAAAGAACAGGCGGAGCGTTACCCGCATATGTTTTCCGGCGGACAGCGGCAGAGGATAGGCATTGCCCGAGCCATGATTATGGAGCCGGAGCTGATTATCGCGGATGAATGCATCAGCGCCCTGGATGTTTCCACACAGGCGCAGGTAGTGAATCTGATGCGGGAAATACAGGAAGAAAGAGGTCTGGCGTACCTGTTCATTGCCCATGACTTAGCCATGGCAAAATACATTGCCGATTACGTGGGGGTCATCCACTTAGGACATTTCGTGGAAATGGGAACCAAGGAAGATATTTTTGAACATCCCATGCACCCTTACACCAAATCGCTTCTGGCAGCCGTGCCGGAGCCAAATCCCCGCAGCAAAAACAAAGTGGTGGAAACCTACGACAAGGACGCGCTGGGAATTGATTACGAAAAAGGCACAAAGAAATACGTGTCTGACACGCACATGGTGCTGATATAAATTTTTTAAGATAAATACCTGTTATACAGGAAAAGAGGAGGAACATTATGAAGAACAATTTACGAAAGAAGCTTTTAACCGGAGTTTTAAGTTTTGCACTGGCATTCTCCATGACAGCCTGCAGCAGCAACAGCGCTACGGACGGACAGACCACGGGAAACACTGCGGCGGCAGGAGAGTCACAGACCGCAGGAGAGTCACAGACCGCACAGGATACCGCGGATAACGGCATCAACATCCGCAACATTGCCGTCAGCGAACTGACTTCCGTGGACCCGAACTATGCCTACACCGGCAACTCCACCGTTGTCATCCTAAATACCTACGAAGGTCTGATGAAATACGGCGAGGACGGCAGCCTGCAGGGAGGCATGGCGGAAAGCTATGACGTGAGCGACGACGGCACCGTTTATACCTTCCATATCCGCGACAATGCGTACTGGTCAAACGGCGAAAAAGTCACCGCTTATGATTTTCTTTACAGCTGGCAGAGACTGGCAAATCCCGCAAACGGATGTGCCTATGCATACGTGCTGATGTCAGCAGGCGTAAAGAATGCTTATAACGTACTGTATTCCGGAGACCCTTCCTATACGGTGGACGACCTGGGCGTAAGCGCACCGGACGAAAACACCTTTGTGGTAGAATTAGATGCACCGGTTCCTTATTTCCTTTCCATGACCACCGGCTCCTTCCTGATGCCCGTCAACCAGGCATTTGCGGAAGCAAGCGGCGAACTGTTCGGTACGGATGTGGAACATTCCATTTTTAACGGACCTTTCAACGTAACCGAATGGGAAGCAGGCGGCGCTAATGCAACACTCACCAAGAGCAGCACCTATTATGATGCGGAGCATGTGACCTGCGACAGCGTTACCTACACCTTCATTGCAGACAGCCAGCAGCAGGTGCTTGCATGGGAAAAGGGAGAGTACGACACCATCCAGTTATCCGGTGACTTCATTGCCAAATATGCGGATGACCCTGCACTGACAAGCCTTGGCTATGCCGGCATGTATTATATTACTTTCAACTTTACCAACCAGGATTTACAGAACAAGAATTTACGTCTGGCTATTTCCACAGCCATCAACAAGAGTGCGATTGCACAGAGCATTTTAGCGGACGGCTCCACTGCAGCCGACTATATCATTCCCAAGGATTTTGCACCGGATGCACAGGGCGTTACCTTCAGAGAAAAAGCAGGGGATGTTACCTACAACAGCTATGATTTGACAAAGGCAGCCGAGTATTTTGAACAGGCTAAGCAGGAACTGGGCAAAGATAACATTGAACTGACCTTACTGTATTCCGAAGAAGGCAGCAACGCTACCGTGGCAGCGGACATCCAGTACGAACTGCAGACCAACCTGCCCGGACTGACCGTAAATCTGCAGGCAACCACTTCCGCACAGAGAACTACGGAAATGGGCGCAGGCAACTTTGACATTGCCCTTGACAGATGGTTTGCAGATTACAAGGATGCTTCCACCTTCTTAAACCTGTGGACTTCCACCAGTACCATCAACTACGGCAAGTGGGAAAATGCGGAATACGATGATTTGTATACAAAGACCATCGGCGCCAACGCCATGGACCAGGAAGCACGTACCCAGGCTATGATTGACATGGAAAAGGTCCTTTTAGAAGATGCGGCAGTATGCCCGCTCTACCAGCCCGCCAGCGTATATCTCTTAAACACCGATTATAACTTCAGGCTGTTAAGCGGCGGACTTATCCAGAACCAGTACACTACCAGAAAATAACGTGTTTGACGGACACAGGACAGGAAAAGTCCGACAACAAACAGAACGTAATAAACAGACAGCACACCGGCAGTCAGAACGGAGGGGTGGAAGCATGGAACAGAAGATGGTTTATAAAAAGGAAAGCGTCAAGCCATACCGAGTGCACGTACCGGCATCTGCGGAAGAATACCTGCAGGCGGTACGGCAGGCAGAGCACTACCTTTCCGTACATGTAAAAAGAACCCCGGAGGGCATTTACTGGGCTTCCGGGGGAACCGGAAAAAATGACAATGCCTTTGCAAAGTTGTCCGTGGTCAATCTCTACGGCGGCTCTGCGGGTATCCTGTATTTTTATCACAAGCTGTACCGGGCAACCAAAGAGGAAGCCTACCGTAAGACCATGGAAGAAGCGCTTCGTTATCTGCTTTTCCGTCTGCCCGGTTTTTTGCCGGAAAAAGTGTATACACTGCAGGAATACGGCGCTGGTGTAAGCCTGGATCTGGGCGTGCTGGGACTTGCGGGTATCGGCTTTGTACTGGAAGATATTTACGAAACTTACCGGCAGGAAGAGGTGAAAGAAGCCCTGCATACCATAGGCAGCTATTATCTTTCCCACGCAAACCGGGAAGGGGATGCCGCTTATTTTACCGGCAGCAGCACCATGATTACCGATACCGCCATTCTTCTGTACCTTATCCGCCACTATGAACTGTTTGGCGAACCGGAAATCCGGGAGCTTATTTTAGCGGAAGGCGAATGGTACCTTGCGCAGGGCGAATGGCAGGAGGACGGTACCTTATTTTATCACGGACTGGAATGTGTCTGGGAAGGCATCAAGCTGAACTTTGAAGTGGGTGTTTCCGGCTCCGGCTATATGCTGGCAAGGCTGTACGAATTTACGCAGGACGAAAGATATTTAAAGGCGGCAAAAGCATGTGCAGCCTATGTGGTAAAACAGGGCATTGCACAGGAAAAGGGCTATCTTGTACCCTTCCGTCAGGATCTGGGGAAGGATTCTCCTTTGTATCTCGGCACCTGCAGCGGCGTAGCGGGCACCGCCCGGCTGTTTTATCTTTTATACCGGCTGACAGGGGAGAAAAAATATTTGGAAGAAATCGAAAAACAGGTGGACGGCATCGAGTCCGTGCATGCACCGGAATGGCCTTCCACAGGCTTCTGGAACAACACCAATCTCTGCTGCGGCCACGCGGGGCTTCTGCAGTTTTTCGTAGCTATGTATCAGGCAACGAAGGAGGAGCGCTACCGGGAGCTGGCACACCGTACGGCAGCCGTGCTTTTGGGCGAAAAGGACGTGGACAAGGACGGCGCAAGCTGGCTTGTTGCCACGGAACGCAGCCATCCGGAAAACACTTCCCGCCCGCTGGGCTATTATATGGGCGTGGCAGGCATTGCCGGAGCATTGCTGCAGATGTATGAGTCGGAACAGGGCGACTTTCACTGGAACCGACTCCCGGATGACCCGTTTCCGTCATAATACGGGTTTTTTTTATTGCAACTTTTTTCCCTACGGTGCTATACTAAAAATACTTATGAGCAAAAAGGAGGCGTCCCATGTATTTAATCGTAGGGCTGGGAAATCCCGGAAAAGAATATGAGAGTACCCGTCATAATATCGGGTTTGATGTCATAGAAACATTAGCAGCACAGGAAAAAATAGATATTCTGGAAAAAAAGCACAAGGGTCTTGTGGGAAAGGGCTACATTGACGGCGAAAAGGTGATTCTGGCAAAGCCCCTTACCTACATGAACTTAAGTGGTGAGTGTGTGAAAGAAATTCTGGACTATTACAAAATAGATGCGAAAACGAATCTTATTGTCATTTCCGATGACATCAGTCTGGCGCCCGGTCACATCCGCATCCGCAAAAAAGGCAGTGCGGGCGGGCACAACGGCTTAAAGAATATCATCGCCCATTTGGGACATGATGAGTTTATACGCATTAAAATGGGCGTTGGCGAAAAGCCCGCCGGTTACGATCTGGCAGACTATGTACTGGGACATTTTACCGGCATGGAGCGGAAGGTGATGGACGAGGCGGCAGCAGAGGCTGCGGATGCCATCCGTGTCATCATGAAAGAAGGCGCAGAAAGCGCCATGAACCGCTTCAATGGGAAGAAATAGAGGGTATGGAGAAGTAAAATGCAGGCATTATTGGCACCGCTGCGGGAATTAGCAGAATACGAGGAAATCCGGAATATCCTTTACAAGGATAAAAAATCCATTGCGCTGACAGGCTGCGTGGAGTCACAGAAACTGCATATGGTATACGGTCTGGGCGATGGCTTTCCCTGTAAAGTCATCGTTACTTACAGTGATTTAAAAGTCCGGGAAATCTATGAGGACTATAAATTTTACGACCGCAATGTGTACCTGTACCCTGCCAAGGATCTGATTTTCTTTCAGGCGGATATCCACGGCAATAAGCTGACCGCAGAGCGTGTCAAGGTACTCAGGAGACTGGCGGAAAAAAAGCCCATTACGATTGTGACAACCTTTTCGGCACTCATGACACCTCAGGCAAGGTGGGAACTTGACAGGGATACCGTTTCTATCAGCAAGCACGGCACTCTGGATATGACAGAAGTGTCAAAAAGACTGGTAAATATGGGCTATGAAAAGACCTATCAGGTAGAAGCACCGGGACAGTTTGCCGTAAGAGGCGGCATCTTAGACGTTTTCGATTTAACGGAGGAGAACCCCTACCGTATTGAACTCTGGGGGGATGAGGTGGACTCCGTCCGCAGCTTTGACATTTTAAGCCAGCGTTCCGTGGAGCAGCTGTCCAGCATCCGCATTTTCCCGGCGGCGGAGTTTGTCCTGACGGAAGAAATGCAGCGGGACGGCATTGCCAAAATCGAAAAAGAGGCGAAAAAACAGGTCAAAATCTTCCGCGACCATATGCAGTCGGAGGAGGCGCACCGCATTGAAGTGCAGGTGAAGGAGCTTCGGGAGCAGGTACTGGAATTTAAAAATCTTTCCGTACTCGAGGGCTATATCCGCTACTTTTACGGGGAAGAGGAGCTTTCCAATCTGTTAGGACTTCTGCCGGAAAAGCACTGTCTTTTCTTAGACGAACCGGCGCGTATCCGGGAGCAGGCGGAAGCGGTGGAGCTGGAATTTCGGGAAAGCATGAGCCACCGTGCGGAAAAGGGCTATATCCTGCCGGGGCAGATGGATGTGCTTTCCGGCTGGGAAAAGGTGGCAGCCGGTATCCAGAAAGCTCCATTTATGACACTTGCGTCAATAGAAATGAAAAAGACTCTGGTAAAGCCGGAAAAAACATTCAGCATTTCCGCCCAGAGTGTCACTTCTTATAATAACAGTTTTGAAATGCTGGTGAAGGACTTAAAGCAGTACAAAAAAGAAAAGTACCGGGTATTGCTTTTGTCAAGCTCCCGTACCCGTGCGGAGCGGTTGGCGGCGGATTTACGGGAAGAAGGACTTTCCGCCGTGTTTACCGGCAATCCCGAACGGGAAGTGCAGGAGGGCGAGATTTTAACCTGCTACGGACATGCCGGAAAAGGCTTTGCCTATCCGCTGCTTAAGTTTGTGGTGATTTCCGAAAGCGATATTTTCGGAAACGGACAGAAGAAAAAGAAACGGAAGCCCAAGTACGAGGGGCAGAAAATCAAGGACTTTTCCGAGCTTAAGGTGGGTGACTACGTGGTGCATGAGAGCCACGGACTGGGCATTTACCGGGGTATTGAAAAGGTAGAAGTGGACAAAGTCGTTAAAGACTACTTAAAGATAGAATACCGTGACGGCGGCAATCTTTACATTCTGGCAACGGGTCTGGATGTGATCCAGAAATACGCCTCCGCCGACGCCAAGACGCCGAAGCTCAACAAATTAGGTACCCAGGAATGGACGAAAACCAAAACGAAGGTGCGCACCGCTGTGGAAACGGTGGCAAAGGATCTGGTGGAGCTTTACGCCAAAAGGCAGCAGTCCGAGGGTTATCAGTACGGAAAAGATACCGTCTGGCAGCGGGAATTTGAGGAAATGTTCCCCTATGAGGAAACGGACGACCAGCTTACCGCCATTGCGGACACCAAGGCGGACATGGAGAGCAGAAAAATTATGGACCGCTTAATCTGCGGGGACGTGGGCTACGGCAAAACGGAAATTGCCATCCGTGCGGCATTCAAGGCGGTGCAGGAGGGCAAACAGGTGGCATATCTGGTGCCCACCACCATTTTAGCCCAGCAGCATTACAACACCTTCGTCCAGAGGATGAAGGATTTCCCGGTGCGCGTGGATATGATGTCCCGTTTCCGCACGGCTGCCGAGCAAAAAAAGACCATTACCGATTTGAAAAAAGGCATGGTGGACATTGTCATCGGCACTCACCGGATTTTGTCGGCGGATGTGCAGTTTAAGGATTTGGGACTGCTTATCATCGACGAGGAACAGCGTTTCGGCGTGGCGCACAAAGAAAAAATCAAGCAGATGAAGGAAAATGTGGACGTGCTGACACTGACGGCAACGCCCATTCCCCGTACCCTTCACATGAGCTTAATCGGCATCCGCGACATGAGTGTCTTGGAAGAGGCGCCCAACGAGCGTCTGCCCATCCAGACCTATGTGTGCGAATACAACGAGGAAATGGTGCGGGAAGCCATTGTCCGGGAAATGGCAAGGGGCGGTCAGGTTTACTATGTGTATAACCGTGTCAACAACATTGCGGACATTGCCGCCGCTATCCAGCAGCTTGTGCCGGAGGCAAATGTTTCCTTTGCCCACGGACAGATGAAGGAGCATGAGCTGGAAAAAATCATGTACGATTTCATCAACGGGGAAATTGACGTGCTGGTTTCCACAACGATTATTGAAACGGGTCTGGACATATCAAACGTCAACACGATTATCATTCACGACTCCGACAATATGGGTCTTTCCCAGCTTTACCAGCTCCGCGGCCGCGTGGGACGTTCCAACCGGACGGCGTACGCCTTCCTTATGTATAAGAGAGACAAGATGTTAAAGGAAGAGGCGGAAAAAAGACTGGCAGCCATCAAGGAATTCACGGAGCTGGGCAGCGGCTTTAAGATTGCCATGCGGGATTTGGAAATCCGCGGCGCCGGCAACCTGCTTGGCAAGGTGCAGCACGGCCACATGGAAGCTGTGGGTTACGATTTGTACTGCAAGATGTTAAACGAAGCCGTGAAGAACTTAAAGGGCATTCCCACCATCGAGGATTTTGCCACCACCGTGGATCTGGATGTGGACGCCTTTATTTCGCCGGAATACATCGTAAACGAAACCCAGAAATTAGATATTTACAAGCGGATTGCAAGCATTGAGAATGAAAAGGAACGGGATGACATGAAGGATGAACTGTTGGACCGCTTCGGCAACATTCCGAAATCCGTGGACAATCTGCTGCGCATCGCGTTAATCCGGGTAAGGGCGCATGCCATGTATATCACGGAAATCAAGGGCAAAAACGAGAGAATCCTGTTCACGTTCCGCCCGGATGCACCCATAGACCCCACCGGCATACCGGCATTCTTAAAGAGCCACAAGGACCGACTGTTCTTTACTTCCTACGGAAGCCCGTTCTTCACCTGGAAGTACGAAAAGACGGGACTGGTGGAAAAAGATGCGGAGCTTTTGCTCGGCGATACCGAAAAGCTGCTCACCGAGATGGAAGAAGTCATCCGCGTCAGCAGGTAGCGCGGTATTACAAAGCTGATTGTAAAATCTTGCTAATGTTTGTCAAGCAGATTTTTGAAGATTTCGAGAACCTTGAGAACAAAAAAGAGAGTAACCTTAATAAGACCTGCTGTTGCAGGCCGGCAGTTAACAGCTATAATGAAA